>OKCG01000261.1_pt1 | contig 23536 bp, 22 predicted proteins | sample 1609991 | NCBI WGS metagenome assembly OKCG01 (sample SAMN04436606, study PRJEB24849) | human gut metagenome | biome: human gut; feature: NICU; material: stool | host: Homo sapiens | place: USA: Saint Louis, MO | collected 2010-01-15
TCTAAGAGACTTCCCAACCGCTTGATTAAGAAGTCTTTTAGAGCATACAACACCGCTGGCTAACTTGTATTTTTTATATTGCCTCACGGCAAAGTGGTTCGGGTTCCTCTTTTCCAGTCCGTCAAACATGTAGTCAACGGCATTTTTGAAGCTCTCGTCATCTTCCCGGACTTCCATGCTGTTAATCATTTCCACAAGGGTATTCATGTTCCGTTCTTCCTCCGGCCCCTCAAAGACGATATAGGCAATCAACGCACAGTAAAGAAGGGTTTCCGCTTTGGTCCAGAACTCGTCCCCGTCCTTGCCGTCCCCTTTGGTGTTGGCAATCAGGGCGGTCACAAATTTCAGTACGTCACTTTCCGTCTTGATGTAGGCCAGCGGATTGTAATGCATGGATTTGGAAAAGTCGATAGTGTTGAATACCCGGAGCCGGTAGCCCTGCCGTTGCAGGAAACGCCCGCATTGTTCGAGGGTGCCGCCTTTTGGATCTACGACCACATAGGACGAATGGGCCTGAAGGAGCTGTGGGGTCAGCCAGAATCTTGTTTTTCCGGAGCCGGACGAGCCGATCACACAGGCGTTTAGGTTCCGGGCGTTGGCCGGGATTTTGGGCCGGGTGTTCAGTGTCAGGAACTCCGTGCCCGTCAGTATGACGTTGTTTTTAAATACCGGGTCTACAAAGGGCTTGATATCCTTTGCCGTACCCCAGCGGGCCGAGCCATATTCTTCCTCACGGCGGAACTTCTTTCCCTTCCTGATTTTGGACTGCACAAGAAGGTACATTCCCACGGCCCCGGCAAGGCCCACCAGAAGGTCAGGCCCGCCAAGGCCCGGAAGGTAGTTTTCAAAGACTGTGGGGAAGGTTTTCATCATGCCTACGAGCTTCGCTCCGAAATTGGCCCCGGCGGCCATGCGGTAAGCTGTCCCCACCTTTGAGAAGAACCAGAACACAAAGAGGTAGGGGAGGTTGGGAAGTACATATTTTCGGATTTTGTCACTCACCGTTCTTCCTTCACCGCCTCTCTGGTTTTCTGGCGCTCCTTCGGCCGGGACTTGATATGCTCTGAAAGGTTCCGTAGCTGGCCGAGGATAGAAGCCTTGTCTTTCCCCTTATTCAGCACCTTGTCACTGTATTTCTGGAACGCCGCCGTCATGGCGTCCGCCTGCCCTGCTTTGAAAAAGAGCAGGTAGTGGCCGGGGCTGACCTTATGGAACGCATAGTCTACATGAAATTCCTTTGCTATGCGGTCAAACTGCCGGGGCGCTCCCACAAGGGGCATGGAGTTTTTGGCCCCGTAATGATTCATCAGCTTTTTCACGCTTTGGCGGCCCTGCGGGGTCAGCGCCTTCTGGTGGCGCTTTTTCCCCTCCTCTAAAATTTTCCTTAGAGCGGAGGCCAGCACCCGGCCTGTGAGCTTTGTTGCCCGGATTGAGAGGGCAACCGTTTTTTGGTTTACTTCGTCCTGCATAATACCTCCTTCCTGTCAGGCTCCCATAAACTCCGGGGGGCCTCTTACCTTTACGGGAGACGGAAAACCTCGGGCCAATGTGGCCCGAGGTCTACCGCTCGGCATGTTTGGAGGGCGGGGCCTCCTTTCCTGGTTCCGCCCGTATCTTTTCATTCTGCGTCCGCATGGTGTCTAAGATAGACGGCTTTTTTTCTGCCGCCTGTTCCAGCCGTTCTATCCGGGCGAGGGCTTTTTCCACGCTGTTCTGCATGGAGAGAAGGCAGGCGCGTTCCGCCCGGTAGGGTGCCGCAACTGTTTTTGCCAGCTTGCCCGGGCCTTTTGCCTCTGATACGGCCTCCTTCCCCATCAGAGCCCGGCCTACATTTTTCAAATGTCTGCCCGCCTCGTGGTATTCGACGGAAACGACTTCAATCTTTGCAAGGGCCTTTTCGTCTGTGGCAATCCCGGCTTGAATGGTTTCCTTTACCCCTTCCAGACCTTCCCGCAGATGGAAGAAGCGGGCCACGTTGTCTAAAGCCGCCGTTCCCCGCTGTTTAAAATCGGCAAGGGCCTGTTTACAGCCCTCTATGATGTTTTCTTTCAGCGCATCAATCTGCTCCTTTAACTGGGAAACCTTCGCCTCCAAGGTCTGAACCGACCTTTGCAGGGCGGACTTTAACGGCGATTGCTTCATTTCCTGCAATTCCTTCCGCATGGAGGTAAGCTCCTGAACCGCATTGGAAAGCTGTTCCTCCAAGTCCGACACATGGCCGATGGCGGCCATGAGATCCTTTGCGCTGGAAAAATTATTTTCCTTCAGCACGGCCAGCAGTTCCTTCACTTCCTTCTGTTCCGCCAGCCGCTTTTGTCTGGTCTTACTGATAATCAATCACTCCCTTCGTAACCTCGGGCCAGCATGGCCCGAAGCCTACCGTTCGGCCTCCTTCGTAGGCGTGGGTGGTTTTTCCTGTCCCGGCTCCTTTGGATATTCCTGCATGGTTTTCAGGATAGACGGCTTTTCCTGTGCTTTTTTTTGAAGCTGGGAAGGGCGTTCACCGGAAAGCGGCCGGATACAAGCCAGACGGTCAGCGGCCCAGATTGCGTTATCGGTAAGCTGTCGCTGCCATGCGCCCACGCTGGGGGCCCACCGGAATCCGTTCCCTTTGAGCTCCGTCCGGGTATCGACGTCCGGTTTCCCGTCAAAAAAGATTTGCAGACGGTTTTCCTGCCGATTCATCTCAACATGGCCGCCCTCAAACTCCCAGCCGGAAAATTCCGTTTCGGCCCGTTTGCTTAAATCTTCGATTCGTTCCTTTACCCTGCGGATTTCCGCGCTGGTGTTCGTAAGGTCAAAGGGTTTTCTCAGCCAACTGCACCGGGCCATATCCGCTTTTAGCTTTTCTATCTGGTCAGGGGAGAGAAGGGCACAGCCGTCAAGCGTTCCGTGTTTGCGGTAATAGACGTTGACTTCCTTCATAATCAGTTGGGAGCGTTCCAGCCCTTCCAGCTTCTCTTTCAGCTTCGGGACAGCCTCTGGGTCGTCCGCACTGATTCCGCCCATGCCGGTACTGCGGATTTTATCAAGGAGGCCCTGAATATGCCTCCATTCCTCCATGTTGCTGTCACGGGCCCGGTTCTGATTTTCCTTCTTCCTAATGGGGAAGTTGGCAGGCCCCGCTATCATGACGGACGGAACCCGTGCGTCAATCGCAAACTGTTGGTTCATGTTTTCCGCCAGTTTGCGGGAATAGGTATCAAGCAGGTGGTCGATTTTTTCATGGAACATGGGGTCAACCCTTGCTTTCTGCTTCTCCGCCACCGCCGCGGCCTTATCTACAAGGTTGCGGTATTCTGTGGTTGCGCTCCCTTCCTGATAATCATAAAAGCTGTTCATCTCTTTGGCGCGGCGGGCCGCTGTCTCGTTGATTGGATAGTAGTTGATGTTACCTGCACCTCCTTTGCAACCTCGGGCCATGCTGGCCCGAAGTCTTACCGTTCCTCATGGGAAGGCCCCGTCTTTTCCTTTTTCGGGGCAGGCGGGGCTTCTTTTAACTGTTTCAAGGTTTCCAGAATGGAATGTGGCGTTTCGTTCGGATAGGCAAATATACGGTGGTCTGCGGGAATATCCTCTGTCCCATGATAATACTCGGTAAATCCAAGGGGAGCGGCGGACACATAACCGCCCGGCACAAAACAGCCGCCTTCGTTGATGGCGATATCGCGTCCGTATGCCTCATAGTCAAAATAGGCTCGTATATCGGAAGGAATATTGATTGCCATGAGCTCGTCCGCATAATAACAGCCTAAAGCCTCCCAAGTCTCTATACCCGGCTGAAAATTGTAAATATCAAGATTTTGAGCGAGATTGATTAAATCTTTCACGTTTGTCGTATGTTTTCCCAAAACAAGGGCGGCTTCATACTTTTCCAGCTCACCCTTATTCCGTACTTCCTCCAGAACATGTGCCAGATGGTTCAGCTCGTCAATATCCTCATATTCATCAAGGTAATCGTACAGCCCCAGCACGTCACTCTCAAAGTTCGTGATGAAGATTTCTGAATATTTCTTCCCGTCTATTTCTATCCGGGAAAGAAGCGCCTGTATTTCCTCCGTGGTGGCTGGGAATTTTAAATATTCCCCGACCTCAACACCTCTGATGGTATATAAGGCCACATTCGTCAGATAGGCTTCAAACATCATCGGCGTTCCGGCCCTGCTGGTTGACCGTCACAATCCCATCCAGGGTGGTTGCTGTGATGTTCAGCCGCTGGGCCACGGCAATATCATTCTTCACATCTTCGTCCACAGTGCCGCCGCAGACAACAAGCACCCGGGCCCGCCGGAGCATATCCCGGCGCATGTCAATCCCGTCCTTATGTTCCTCGGGGATAGCGTCATTGATAAACAGCGGCAGATACAACAGCGGGCAGATAGGTGAGAATCCCGCTTCATAAGTAATCCGGCAGTATTGGACAGCAAGGGCGGTGTCAATATCCGGCTCCCCGTTCCATGCCGCAGTAATATAAGCTAAAGGTCGTTTCACTGGTTTTACCTCCGTTTCTACTATAAAAAGTAGTAGCAGGATAGTGCCCAACCCCTCCGCCCCTTCCCGTAGGAAGGGGAACGGCTCAAAGGAATTTATATCCCCGTCGCTTGACCGCCTTAAAGCATAGCCGGGAAAATCTGTCAAGGGCCTGCCGCCGTAGGCGGTGCTCCGCACCCTTGACAGATTTCTCCCGGTTATGCTATCTAACAAACGGCGACGGGGAATTATATATCCTTCGAGCTTCGGGGTGTGGGGCTGCGCCCCACGGTCTTAGCCTCGGGTCACACTGGCCCGAAGTCCTGCCTATTTCTCTTTGTCAGCCTTTTTCTCTGGCTTAACCTGTTCCTTCTGCTGTCCCTTCCAATCGTCCAGCAGTTTGATGATCTGGTCTTTCATTTCCCTCGGGGTGGCCTCCGCGCCAAAATATTTCCCCAGCTCTGCACCTGTTAAAATCACTTTGTCTACCTCCTTCTTGTCCTCCATCATGATTCCGTCAATTACGTCACCATTGAGCAGTTTCTTTTCGTCAAGCTCCCTCATGCGTTTTGCCTGTGCCTGTGTGGGGGAAGCCTGCTGGCTGTCAATGGAGACAGCGATATAGTTCTGGTTTTTCTTATTGATATAGGAGAGCTCCACGGCGGTCGTGAAGCCGATTTTCTTATCGTCCACCAGCTTCATTAAGTCGGGAACCAGCTCATTGAGCCGGATAAACCGCTGAACCTGTTTGACCGCCATCTTGTTGCGTTCTGCCACAATCTCGTTTGACCGTTTTCCTGCGTCCTTCGGGTCAAGGTGGCCCGAAGTGCGGGCTCCCTGATGTTTGATGGCCTCCAACTGCATTTTCAGAGCCTTCGCCTTTTCACTGGGGAGGATTTCTTCCCGCTGGTTTAAGTTGTCCTCCACCATCTGCGTGATGGCTTCATCATCGGTCAGGTTGCGGACGATACAGGGCATGTCCGTGTAGCCTGCCAGTTCGCTGGCCTTCTGGCGGCGGTGGCCGGATACAATCTCATAGCCGCCGCCCTCCAAGGGCCGGACGATAGCGGGCTGGGTCACGCCCTTGTCCTTGACGCTGGAAACCATGGCCCGCATTTCTTCATCGTCACGCACACCGAAGGGATGGTTTTTGAAGGCATGGAGCTCATTCAGCTTCAAATAGACAATCTGTTCTTCACCACGGCGGGGGGCCTCCTTTGGCGGCTCCGGGGGTGTAGGTGCCGCCTGTGCGGGGGCGCTGACTCCGGTAGCCCCTTTGGAGACCGATACTGTACTTTTGGGCTTTACCGGTTTAGCTGTCTGTACGGGCTTTTCCTTTGTCTCTTTTTTGGGAGCGGCAGTCTTTTTTGCGGGCTCCGTTTTCTCGACTTTTTTCTGTCCGGTCTTTGGCAAATCAGATATTTTAGTAATAGAAGCGGACTGTTTTTTGTCAGGGGTGGCAGGATTCGCTTCGGCTTGCTTTTGCTGGGCCATTTTAACTGTCTTTACAATATCGTCCAGTTTCTTAGAATCTGCGGCTTCTGTTTCCTTCGCTACAACCGACTTTGTGTCAGCCGGATTGTCCTTTTCCTCACCCGGTTGAGCTACAGCCGGGGCCGTGTCCTTGACTTCCTGACTGACAGGCGGGTCGGTGGGAGAGGACTGTTCCTGTAAAGTTTTAGGCTTTTCATCAGCCATGTGTGCATTACCTCCTTTTCGTGGCATGAAAAAAGGCCCAACCATTATGGTCAGGCCCGGTTAAGGGGTTATTTCCTTATGACAATTTTCGCCTCCTAACTGCAAATATATAGGAGCTACATTTTAAGTTGACTCCCAAATAATAATTATCCATACAAAATTGATTCATAGTCTCTATAGAATTATATTTTGTATCAGGATTGCAACACATATCTAACTGCTATTGAAATATCAATTACAGTTCTCCAGCATTTGCAATAGGAAATGGTGGCAGTGGTAGGTTTGAAATTAATAGTTCTTGTCCTTGTGCACGGACTTTGCTTGCACAAGAATAATCTAAAAAGAAGGGTCTGTATTGTGCCCCAGTTTCGCCGTATAATGCACATATATATGGTGCATCATCATAACTAATAATCCAATCCAGATGATGTACCTGGCTAACATACCTGCAAAGAGAGATATGATCTTGGTTTTTGTAATAATGACGATATATTTTAGAACCCTTAACATAGTATGGTGGATCAAAATAAGCAAAACAGGTTTCTCTTAGAAAACGATTGTTCTGTTGTCGCATAAAATTTAAAGCGTCATCGCAATATACCTCTACATTATTACGATACGCGGAAAGATTATTAATAATTTCAATAATTTTCTGCTTATTAAATCGGCAATCTATTGTATACTGTGATGTTTGGCGCATACCTCCTATGGGATTCGCCTTTAGTATACCAGAAAAGTTTGTTCTATTAAAAAACAAGCCAGCGAATCCCAAATCTATCACTGGAAAATCAGTAATTTGTTGTGCTTCTCGTAGTGGAGTAAGTTGTTGCCAAGTCTCTATAGTTATAGGAGTTCTAAGGATTCTTTCACATAATTCATCGGTATGATTGAATACACACTCCCAAAGCGAATATATTAAAATATCTTTTTCACAAAGAATAAGTCTATCTATTATACCTCTTTGCAGTAATTCTAATCCAACCACAGCACTTCCAGCATAGGGTTCAAAAAAACTACAACGTTGAAGATTATTTGCTTGAATCAAATTGTCGATGTAATTAATTAATGATCGTTTAGCCCCTGGGTAGCGCAAGGGATTTATTGATTCCGGCATATCACCTCCTCCTTTCTAAAGCATATTAATTAAATCTTGTATTAATGTGAACATACCACCTTGTGCAATTCCTACGAGGGCATCAGGGGTAACCCGTATAGCACCTGGGTCGTGAATATTTGCATTTAAAAATTCTCTGTGACTATATGTGATTACTGATGTCATTGCCGAAGTCAACTTGCGATTAGGCAAGACCGTCTGTCTGTTATTACCGTTATCAATAAAAATTTCCATTTCCTTTAATGTTGGAAAACTAGAATTTCTAACGGTACTCATAAACTGTCCCCATAGATTAATTTGTTCTAAGCGAAGGCGTAACACCTGTTCATATGCGGTTCTCAAAACCATTCCGGTAGCCACAGGGTATATTTCGTATGCTTTCTTTCTGTTACATAAATAAGTTGATAAATAATATAGTTCGTGTACAGAAGCTAAAAGCCCATTATGTTTTGGATTTTCTGGAAACAATTTACCATCCCAGCTTAGAGTTTCAAAAAAACTTCTTGGAGCGGGGCCTCCAGGAGCAGGACCGCCTGTTGGTATTGGTCCAGAATAAGAAGGGTTTGTATTACTTCCTGTACTTGCATTTTGTGCATTTCTAGCCGGAACACTAGAGGTGTGTGAAGCAGTTCCTCCACTTTCTGTGCTGGTATTTTCAGTGTGATTGATGGCATTCATATTAGGATTACTTTGTATATCAGTACTGTCTTGCATTGATGTATTCCCGGAGGGATTGGAGGTAGTGTTTTTACAGGTATTATTAGACGCTGACGTGGGAACTACATTTTCACCCGGAATGCTTTGGCTATCAAGTAAACTAATGACACCAGACACATCTTTTAGAGTATTACGAGTATTGACCCGTTCAGTTACAATGGTTTCATAAAATACCATTTGAACTATTTGAGGAAATATTTCGTTTGGAAGAGCACTTAATGTATTATACTCATCATCATATGTGATTTTTAAAATTTCAGTTGGTTTTACATTAGAGCCATTATATAAAAATTTCGCTTTAAACATTCTCAAAAAAGGATCGATTTTTAAATCGACTAACTCTTTTTCATATTCCGAATGACTTTCACAGTATTTTTTATATGCAGAGTAGAAGAGCTTATAGTCTCTGATATCTGCCTTTATGTCACTTTCTTTTATGCCTGTGACTCGTGATAGTATGGAAACACTCTGTCCTGCTTGATAGTTGGAAGCAAAAAACTGTTTTTTAGCCAAAGGTTTCCATTGTTTTACGCCATCAATATGCCGCTTTGTCATTAATTTTAATGCCGCTTCACGATTGGGGACTGTATCTACTTCGATTCTTGTACAATTTCTTTTGAAGTCTTCTGTAGCTGATGGTATTTTATGCTGGAACCCTTCAGGAATCAAATCAGGAGATAAAAGTAATTGTAAGGAGCAAGTCCTACGATTACCTTCTACAACAACATATCTATCTCTGCGTTTGAGTACAACAATTCTTTCACCGGGTAAAATCCCACCGTAATCATTAATATCATTGGCTAATTGACAAACATCTTCATAAGTGACTAAATATTTTCTTATGTCATTTTGCTCCCTGCTGTTAAGTACGACAAAACGTGGGTTTTCATCATCAAGTAGTAAATCTAATGGAGAAATGGTGATAGCCATTATATCTCCTCCTTTGTACAATTTTATAGTTTTTGCATAACCATAAAAATTATATCATATTTGTTGCAGGAAAAACACGTCTTTTATAGAAAATTTTAATACTTACAAACACTTACAAACACAGCCATATTAAATATAATGTAGTATTTAGTTATGTCGTTAATAATCTATTCGTATTGTTTTCAAGGATAAAAAAGGGCAGGGCGGGCCTGTCCTTTTAAGCAACAATGCTATGAAACAGATATAATCTTTTCATCATATTTGAAAACCGCCAAATCTAAGGCTTTTCGGCTTGTCCACTCATAAATCTCCCTGATGTGCTCAAATGTTACATCATGATTGGGTCGGCCGCCTGCGCGTCCGCCGAGGACCTTCTTGCCCTTCAGGTTTTCCCATTTAAAATTGTCCTCAGGCTGACGTCCCACCAGGAAGTTGCCTGCCCGCTGTGTCAGCTGGGCGAAGTTCACAGCATAGTCCTGAGAACCCTCCTGGTATACGTAGATGCTGGCCTCGGAACCCATAAAACCGATTTGGGCGTCGCCGGAGATAAGGGCGGTCATTACCTTATCAGCACCAGCTCCGTTTACAAGGGTCAGGTCGATGCCCTCGTCCTCAAAATATCCCAGCTCAATGGCTGCGTATTGGGGGGCGTAGAAGATGGAATGGGCCACTTCGTTGAGGACCAACGGGGTGTTGCCGGAGGATGCACTGCCGGATGATTTTGAACAGCCGGTTAGGGCAGCTGCGGTCAGGGCTGCTGCCAGAAGAATGCTAATTGCTTTTTTCATCAATATGCTCCTTATATGATTTGGTATAGTATAGTCTATTAGGTCTGGGGGGAATCGGTGAATAAAACATGGGGAACCGAGAAATAAAATGGCTGATGGAAGCCGTGTTTTATACCGGCGTGATATTGAGTGGTCTTATAGAGAGTCTGATTTTATGGAAACCAATCGGATAGTACCTGGTTATGTATTTATTTGACTGGTATAGATATATATTTCCGTTTATATTTATACGTTGTTTAATAGCATTCATACATTCCCATTGGAAGCCCTCCTCTATGGGCTGGCATTGTTTTAATATGTCATTTAAAATGATAGTGGAGCGAAGTAAATCAACTGCGAAAAAAATAATGAATCCAATCAGCCAAATAGAAAATGATATTCGGTTTATATTCTGCAATACGGTGTCATATTTCAATAGTGACAGCTTCCATGAATCCCCAAATTGGCTAACATAAGAAAAGTCCTCTGTATATAAAGATAGAGTCCTGATATCTGTTAGGCAAATCTGACCAAAGACGCTTACAATGAAAATGGCAGGTAATAGATAAAATAGGCTTACCAATTTCTCAAGTCTGTAGATTCCCTCAATCGGAAAACCAAACTTGTTCAGACATCTTATGGCTCCAAATAATAGCGTTGCTGCCAGTGATAAGGACAGGATGATAGTAAGAAAATTAGTCATTCTTCATCTCTTTCAACATTTCGCGAAGTTTTTCCGCTTGCTTTGATGTGAGTGTATCCTTGCCGTAAAATGAAGCAATTAAGTTTTCTATCTTACCAGAAACTTTTGATAAATCTTGTTCTTCGATGATTTGAAAATAGTCTTCCCTGGAAACTAATGGTATAAATATATGGTGAAGACCTTTTCTCTTACTTACTGCACATTCTTTTTGTAAAATTCTTTTGAGTATAGTTCCAATTGTACTGACAGCATACTGATTTCGCTTTATTGATTACAACTTAAAAAACAATGATTTTTCTTGAGAATAGCTCCCATTCTTTGAGATATTCTGCACTACACCCTCCAAACCCCATTCTGTCACTTAAACGAATATTCAACAAAAACACTTGACAATAAAGAAAAAATGTAGTAAATATAAATATAAGGACATGTTATGGACATGACCGAAACTAGAAAATCCAAAAGACTGCAGCTTTTGGAAAGGGGAATAACCAAGGAGGTCAGAATGAACGAAAGTGTTAATTATTTGGATTACGCCAACAGCCCTCTGATGTGGGCAGCAGCGGCTTTGGCGGTAGCGGTGGTAGTGTTTCAGTCAATTCTGTTTATGAAGAGGTCTATGAAGGCGGCCAGCGAGTCGGCTCTTACCACGGACCAGGTACATAAGGCAATCAAGAGCAGTGTGATATCATCCATTGGCCCGTCCGTAGTAATCCTGGTCACCATGATATCCCTGCTGGTCACCATGGGTGCGCCGGTGGCATGGATGCGTCTGTCATTTATCGGCTCGGTCAACTATGAGGCCATGGCGGCCGGATTCGGTGCGCAGGCCATGGGAAAGACACTTCAGACCATGGATACCATGGCATTTGCCTGCGGCGTGTGGACCATGGTATGCGGATCCCTGGGCTGGCTGATTTTCACCTTCCTGTTCTGCGATAAGATGGACAAGGTTAACCACCTGATGTCAAAGGGCAATGCCAAGATGGTTCCCATCATTTCCGCGGGCGCCATGCTGGGCGCGTTTGCTAACCTGGCTTCCGGCAACTTCTTTACGGCCGAGGGCTCCCTGACATTTACCAACGCGCCGGCAATCGCTACCATAGCGGGCTGCGTCATCATGATGATACTGGTGAAGCTGTCCAGGGCCAGGGATATCGGCTGGCTCAGGGAGTGGGCATTTGCAATCGCCATGTTCAGCGGCATGTTCATCGGATATGCTGTCAGCGTAATCTAAGGAGGGTTAGAAGATGAAAAACGATTATTATTCTGGTACATATATCCCCGGAATCGTCAAATGGGGAAAGATTACACTGCTGCTGGGCATTTTCGCGGGATTCCTTCCTGCGCTGGTGATGGCCTTCAGAGGCTACATGCCTCCGGTGTCAGCCATTATCGCGGGTACTCTTATGCAGATCAGCGTAAGCGGAGCATTTTACATTGTTGAGCCCATTTCCTACTTCCCGATTCTGGGCATTCCGGGAACCTACCTTACCTTCCTATCAGGCAATACCTCCAACATGCGTGTGCCATGTTCTTCCGTGGCGCAGGAGGCAGCCGGAGTGGAGATGGGGACGGAGGAAGGCTCCATTATTTCCACTATCGGTATTGCCACATCCATTCTCGTCAATATCGTGATTCTTACCGTGGGAGCCGTTGCGGGAAGCGTTATCCTGAACATTCTTCCTGCACCTGTGAAGGAGGCGCTTAATTTCCTGCTTCCCGCGCTCTTCGGTGCTGTATTCGGACAGTTTGCCGCAACCCGTCCCAAACTGGGCGTGGTGGCCGCCATCATCGCCATCGGAATGAACTGGCTCATGAAGCTGGGCTTCTTAAGCTTTATACCGGGCAATCCATCCTATGTGGTTATTCTGGTAGCTGTATTTGGCTCCATCTACGCAGGCAAGCTTCTTTACAAGAAAGAGCTGCAGGCTGACTGATAAGAAGAGACTGATAAGAAGAGACTGATAAGAAGAGGCGGATAAGCAGAGACGGATAAGCAGAGACGGATAAGCAGGGACGGATAAGGAAAAGGGATAGGATACCTTGCACAAGCGCCCGGGGCACGGGCGCTGCGTGCACATGAAGGCTTATATAATGAGGAGGATGACTATGCTGTCACGCGAGCGGATGCAGGAACGTTTTTTGGAATTGGTTCAGATTTACAGCCCTTCCGGCGGGGAGAAGGAGCAGTGCCGATGGCTTATGGACTATTTTAAGGAGAGAGGAATAGAGGCTTCCATAGATGAAGCCGGAAAGGCATATGGAGGAAACGGCGGTAATATTATCGCCCATGTCAAGGGCGAGCCCTGTAATCCTCCCTTCTGTTTTGTAGCCCATCTGGACCAGATTGAGCCGTGTAAGGATGTGAAGCCGGTGGTGGATGGCCATATCATCCGCACGGACGGCACCACCACCCTGGGAGGCGATGATAAGGGGGCTGTGGCCTCCATACTGGAAATCGTTGAGGATATTGTGGAGACCAACAGGCCCCACAGGGAGTTCTATATCATGTTTACCGTCTCTGAGGAGACAAGCATGCAGGGAACCAAACACATGGACCCGTCCCGCCTGCCATGCAAGAACATGGTCATAGCGGACGCGACAGGCCCGGCAGGAATCATTGCCTATAAGGCCCCGGCCATGGAGGCCATAAGGTGCACGGTGAGAGGCCGTAAGGCCCATGCGGGCATTGAACCTGAAAAAGGAATCAATGCTGTGGTGGCAGCGTCCGGGGCAATCAGCCGGATGCATATCGGGCGGATTGACCAGGAGACCACATCCAATATCGGGCGGATCGAGGGAGGGGCAGCCACCAATATCGTGACTGATGAAGTGACATTTACCGCCGAGATACGTTCCCACAGCATGGATAAGCTTAAAAATGAAGCGGCCCACATGGAGGAATGCCTGAAGGCAGCCTGCCTGGAGATGGGTGCCGCCTATGAAATAGAGCGTGAACTGGCATATCCTTCCCTGGAGGTAAGCCTTGACAGTGATTTGTACCGCATGACAGCCCAGGCCATGGAGAAGGAAGGAATCGAACCTAAGCCCATGGTCATCGGCGGAGGCAGCGACGGCAATATATTGGCCGGGTACGGCTGCAGCAGCCTTATATTAAGCGTTGGCATGATGGATGTACATACGGTACAGGAAGCGCTGGATATGGATGAACTCTGGAATGCCACCAGAATTATGAGACGGATGACAGAACTGTAAGTAAGATGACAAGGAATGATGATATGGACAAAGAAGAACTGAAACAGAGATGCCTCAATGTGATTGAGGAACACCAGGATGAAATCATTGCCCTGGGAAAGGAAGCTTATAAAACGCCGGAGCTGGGATATAAGGAGTTCAGGACAGGAAAACTGATGGAGGAAGCCTTTCGCAAGCTTGGGCTGGAGCCGGAGACCGGCGTATCCTATACCGGCTGCCGTGTATCCTCCGGTCCCAAGGGAAACGGTCCCAGGGTGGCGGTGATGGGCGAGCTGGACTGCATCATGTGCGACGCCCATCCGGACGCGGCCGAGGGAGGGCTGGTTCATGCCTGCGGGCATAATGTACAGCTGGCAAATCTGTACGGGGCAGCCTTGGGAATTCTTACGTCAGGTGTTATGGAGCACCTGGGCGGCGCCGCTGACTTCATAGCCATACCCGCGGAGGAATGTGTGGACTATGAGTACAGGAACCGCCTTATGAGTCAGGGAACCATCCACTATCTGGGAGGAAAACAGGAGCTTATGTACCGTGGGGGCCTGGACGATACGGATATGGTTCTTCAGTGCCATATGATGGAGATGGAGTCGGGAAAATGCTGCATCCTGGACACCAAAGGCAATGGATTCATCAGCAAGACCGTGCATTTTCTGGGAAGGGCAGCCCATGCCGGGTTTGCCCCGGAGCAGGGAATCAACGCCCTGAACATGGCGGAGCTGGCCATGAACAATATTCACGCGCTGAGGGAAACCTTCAGGGATGAGGATAAGGTGCGGGTAAGCATTGTAATCAAGGAGGGCGGTGGCCTGGTAAATGTGGTGCCGGAGCGTGTTGCCATGGAAATCATGGTTCGTGCCTTTACCATTGATGCCATGGAGGATGCCTCCCATAAAGTAAACCGGAGCATGAAGGCGGCCGCAATGGCTCTGGGGGGCAAGGTGGAGATTCACGACTGCATCGGCTACCTCCCCCTGAATACGGACCGCCGGATTGCCCGTCTGTACCGGGACAACATGATAGCCTACGAACACGCGGGGGAGGATGCGTTTGTGGAGGACTGGGAGACAGCCGGTTCCACGGACCTGGGGGACATTTCCCAGATCATGCCCTGCATGCACATCTGGGCAGGCGGCATAAAAGGCGGCCTCCACACGGAGAAATACCGGATGGACGACCCTTACACTGCCTATATTGTACCTGCTAAAATGATGGCCCTTACCATCATCGACCTTTTGTGGGACGGAGGCGCGAGGGGAAAGGAAATCATGGGGGATTTCCGCCCTGCCCTGACAAAGGAAGAATACCTAAATCTCTTAAAAGACCATCAGGTGGTTGATTTATACGACGCTTCTGATTTATAATCGGTATAAGGCGCGCTGTGCGCAAAAAATCGGGAGGTTGACAGTATAAATGATAGTGGGAGTAGTGGGGCCAAAGGAATCCTGCGGAATCATCAGGAAAGCAATTCATCAGATTGACCAGAGTCATGAGGTGCGTTTATATACAAGGGAGCTGGTAAGAGAGGCCGTGGATGTCATTGACATCTGCGAGCAGGAGTGCGACGGTGTGATTTTTACCGGAAGCGGCATCTGCGACTATGTGCTGGGTCATCACCAGATGCAGAAACCTTACACATACATCAAGCGGTCCGCCAGCAGTATCTCGGAAGTATTTCTGAAAATGGTCAGGGAAGGGCGGGAAATCGATACCTTCAGCATTGACGTGGTGGAAAAGCAGATTATCGAGGATATCCTGGACGCCTTTCACATACAGCCCAGGAATATATATACCTGCCCGCTGCTTGCAGGCGTGGCGGAGGAAGAGTATGTTGCATGGCATATGGAGCTGCTGGAGAAGAAGATGACCGATGTGGCGGTCACTGCTTATGTGGCAGTCTATCATATGATAGAAGAAAAGGGCGGCAGGGTCTTTTACCTGGAGCCCAAACGCTCCCAGGTCAGGGATGCCCTGGCCGATCTGGACAAGGGCTGGGCCCTGGCTCAGGCAGAATATTCGCAGATTGCGGTGGAATTGATTCAGATGTCCAACTTCCCGGAGAGGGAGGACCAGTATTATAATGCCATGGCAAGCAAGGCGGAATTTGAAGTGGAACTGATACGCTATGTAAGGGGAATCCAGGGCTCTGTATTCCCCTTTGGGCGTGATGAATATGTGATTTATGCCAATTCCGGAGTGGTGAAGGGAAAGAAGAACCATAAGGATCTGAGAATTCTTCAGGGTGAGGGAAAGAATCTGGGACTGGTAGTAAATGCAGGTCTGGGCATGGGCGTGACGGCTTACCAAGCAGAGATGCATGCCAGGAAGGCTCTGGAATATTCTCTTGGCAAGGGGGATGGAGGAATCTTTCAGATTGATGAGGGAGAGAAGATTCATGGCCCGCTGGGCCTGGAGCAGCAGCTTCAGTACAGCATGATATCCTTTGACCCCAAAATTCAGACGATCTCTGAAAAGACAGGACTCAGCATGGAATCCATTCTGAAGATTCAGGCCATTGCTGGTGTGAGGAAGAGCTATGTGTTTGACGCTTCGGAGCTGGCCGAATGTCTGGGCATCACGGTCAGGAGCGCCAGGCGGATTCTCAGCAAGATTCAGGCAGCCGGCCTGGGGACGGTCTGCGCCAGGGAAAGCGCTGCCAAGGGAGGCCGCCCCAGGGCTCTGGTAGAGCTGAAATTCGGTCTCAGGGATGTGGATTAATATCTGTTCCGGTTGTCACTGCGCTGTATTTCTGATAAAATGGTTCCATGGAAGTGTAAATGGAAACATGGAAGTAAAACGCGGAAATATATAAGTGGAAATAAAGAATCGGATACAGGAGAGAAAAGGCAATGGACTACAAGATAATCGTACTGGATTTGGACGGTACACTGACCAACCGTGATAAAATCATTACGCCCAGAACAAAAGAGGCCCTGATGAAGGCCCAGGAAGCAGGAAACGTGGTGGTGCTGGCATCCGGCCGTCCAACGGCAGGCGTGGAGCCGCTGGCAAGGGAGCTGGAGCTGTCGCATTTCGGCAGCTATATCCTGTCCTACAACGGAGGAATGATAACCAACTGTAAGACAGGTGAAACCGTGTTTTCTTCATTGCTGCCCAGGGAGTCCAACCAGAAGATCATCGGGCTGGCAGAGGAGCACAGGGTAGATATCCTTACATATGAAGGCGGGGAAATTATCACCAACAATGAGGAATGTCCCTACGCCATTGCCGAGTCCAATATCAACCACCTGCCTTTGCGACAGGTGGAGGATATGAAGTCCTATGTGGATTTCAGGGTGCCCAAGTTCCTGATGCTGGATGACGGCGATTACCTGGTGACCGTGGAGCCCAAGGTAAAGGCCGCCATGGGGCGTGATTTCAGCGTGTACCGTTCCGAGCCGTATTTCCTGGAAATCATGCCAAAGGGAATCGACAAGGCCCAGTCTCTGGCCCGTTTGCTGGAGGTGCTGGGGCTTGAACGGGAGCAGATGATAGCCTGCGGCGACGGTTACAATGACCTGACCATGATTAAGTATGCCGGCCTGGGCGTGGCCATGGAAAATGCCGTTCTCCCGGTGAGACAGGCCGCTGATTACATCACTGCATCCAACAACCACGACGGCGTAGGGGTGGTGGTTGAGAAATTCATGCTGTCCTGAAAGAGGCAGGGAACACAGAAGAAAATATACCCGAAAAAATGCCCTTATAAAATCTCCCGCCACGTATGGACTTTCAGACTTTAATATGCTAAAATGAACAAGTATGGGGCTTATATGACCTGTAATCATTTTACAATACCATACGGAAGGGGAAGGCCGTATGAATTATAAGGAGAGATAACCAGGACATGAACAAGAAAATTAAAACAGAAGCAGTGGACCATCTATTTGATGCCATACTGACCTTAAAGACTCCGGATGAATGCTATAAGTTTTTCGAGGACGTATGCACCATCAATGAACTGCTGTCCCTGTCCCAGCGCTATGAAGTGGCCAAAATGCTGCGGGAAGGCAAGACCTACCTGGAGATTGCGGAGAAGACCGGCGCATCTACAGCTACCATCAGCCGGGTAAACCGTTCGCTGAATTATGGAAGCGACGGATACGACATGGTATTTGCCAGGCTCACAGGGGGAACGCAGGCAGACAAGGGGGATATCGAAAGCTGAGTATGATAAAGGGTGTATGAAAAAACGGATATTGCGGCGTGGCCGCGATATCCGTTTTTGGCTTTTGTCCGCTATGGGCGGGTTTCAACCGGTTATGAAGCCTACTTCTTGCGGGGAGCGGGCGCATCCTCCCTGAGCTGGTCCGCAATCATTTCAATCATCTGTGTCTTCAGATACACGTCAAAGGACAGCTCGCAGATAAAGGCAAACAGCTTCAGGTACTCCCTGTCCTCATCATTCACAGGAGCATCTGAAAATGTATCCTGGGCCCGGGCAAACTTGGCCGCCACATCAGACTTCAGATTGTTCATCTCGCCCTTTTCCAAAGTAAATACTTCGTTATAGATATCTTCCAGGGACAGCCGGGATGTCTGCCCTGAGAAATGCTTCGACGTAATAGGACGGAACAGTTCTTCAATATCACTGAAGGACAGCAGGTTTTTGAAGTAATATATGAACACAAGCATCAGCATGTGGTCTTTGGAATACTTCTTCTTCACCGGAGGAGGAAGGAGGTTGTTCTTGGCGTAGTTGTTAATCATGGTTTTGGTCAGGACTTTATCACCCGGATGGCGTCTCATATCTTTTAAATGGCTGTCCATGAAGGTGGTAACCTGATCCATGTACAAATCAATATCAGGAATCTCGTCCGCCTTGACATGGGACAGGTTCTCCAGATAGGAAAACAGGTCCTGCAGACGTTCTTCATTTGTCTTCATCTATGTGTCACCTCTGTCATTCTTATCACATTACTATATCCATTATATAGTATTCAATACTAGATGACAAGGGGGAAATTCCCCTTATTTTACATGGGTTCTTAGACACATTTATTTAGATGTAAAAGGTTTTACACCAATCTTTTATAAATTGCGGTATTGATGGTATGAAAAGAGCCAGGCAGCGGAGGGGATGCTTAAATTTTTAATGAAGCCCCAAGGAGTAGAGAAATCTTTTGAAAAGAAAATGTTATTTATCAAGTCTAGTTCTTCGTTCAAATTATCAATAATTCCTTGTTCATTGATTAGGTTCTTACAATCGCAAGGACAAGTATTCCGGAGAAGGAATACGCTGCGGGCATTGGAATCAGCCAGGAAGCTGCTGCGGTGGGAGGATACAGGAAATATATGATTACGTTACAGGAACTATTGATACACTTCGAGACATCAAGGAAGATTGGCCCGGCCTCCTGTCAGTGTAAATGCCCGGTGCATTATGACAGCAAGGCAAGCCTTACCATATCAGAGGACAAAGGCAAACTGCTGCTGCACTGTCATGCAGGATATTCCAAGATAAGGTTTGAAGAAAAGGAAATACGGTACGTCACCATGGACAGGAAGAACGATACATATAAGTACCACAAGAAAAGTGACCATGCAGTATTATGCAATCTTCCTTCCAGGATAAGGGCTGTCAAGGCAGGTTATCCGGTATATATTGCGGAAGGTGAGAAGGATGCCGACACGCTGAACAAACTGGGGTATACTGCAGCTACAGCCGGAAGCACCAGCGATTGGCGCAGGGAATATGCTTTTTATTTCACAGGGGCCAAGGTGGTAATCCTTCCTGATAAGGATGAACCGGGAATGAAGCTGAAAGACCAGATAGTGAAGGATTTAAGGCATTTTGCTCATTCCATCCGCTGGACAATCACATCCACAGCTGATAAAGGGGATGTGACAGATTCCCTTATAAAGGAAGGTCATAGTAAGAAAGAACTTGACGAGCTGATAGCAGCATCAGAGAACCGGGGCGCTCCATGGCTTTTCACGGATGGGGAGGGAGCGCGGGCTAAGGTCAAAATAAACGGGGATATACTGGCTGATAGCATCAGCCGGGGCCTGCCCTATCTGATAGTGAGGACGGAGTATATAACAAATACAGCCGCAACAAGGTAAAATCCCTCATTCGGCGGTATGTCCCTGTAGGGATGGCAAGCGGCAACATGATTAATAATGTGTACAACCTTCTCTTGTGTAAGGATAGCAATATATGTACGTTACGGGATTTGGATACAGACGAGAACTATATAAATCTTAAGAATGGCCTGTATAACCTTGAAACCAGGAAACTGGAGCCACACACGCCGAAGCTGCGCAGCACGATACAGATTAACTGTGAGTATCACCCGGAGGACACGGCCCGACCCGTGTTTGACCGCTATATGAATGACCTGTGCAGCGACAGGGAAGGTGGACCAGGATAAGAAGGCCGTGATTCAGGAATATATGGGGCTTATCCTTTCCAATGTTAAGGTATACCGGATAAAGCTGGCTCTGGTGCTATGGTCACTCCTGGGAAATTCCGGTAAGACGCAGATACTTAACCTTGTGGGGGAACTGCTGGGGACAGATAAGATTGCGAACATTCCTATCCAGCAGATGAACGAGGTATCCAAGTTTACCCTGGGGAGCATCGTAGGGAAACGCCTGATAAGTATAGGGGACCAGACGGGCAGTGAGATAAAGGACAGCTCAGTGTTTAAGCAGATTACTGGCGGGGACGCTGTGAAGATAGAACCGAAGAATAAACAGCCGTTCTATTATATATTCCCAGGTGGGATTGCCATAGCCTGCAACAACCTTCCCAGTTTCCAGGATGATAAGGGTGGCCATATATTTGAACGACTGTGCGTGGTGCCTTGTACGAATACCATAGAGCATGAACGCCGGGACAGCGCCTTACTGGATAAGATGTTGAATGAGAGAAACGCCATCTTTAACTGGTTCCTGGAAGGGTTGCACAGGCTGATTGATCACAATTTTAAAATTACACATTCCTCTGCCTGCGAGGAAGCCATAAAGGATTATCGGGAAAAGCTGGATACCGTTTTCCGTTACTTGTCAGAATTTTACATCATTACGGGAGACAGGGCGGATATGGTGGTTAAGGCAGACTTTGACCGCGCATATATGAGCTGGTGCGTTTTGAATGAGTTCGCCCATGTGAATAAGCAGAACATCCGGGACAGGATGGAGGCCAACGGATGCCCGGCAGACAAGGCTAATATTGAGGGTAAAAGGGGCGTGATGGTATACAGGAACCTTAAACAGAAGGAAGAGGAATTCCAGGGCGTTATACAGGAAGAGTATACACAAGGGATGAAGAAGCAGCGGAATTGTTAACCAGCTCAGAGGAGGAGTTTGTAGCAGCACTGGCCCTCAAATTATTAGTCCGGCAGGAACGTAAAAAAGCCAGCGAATTAAAAGCGCAGGAAAAAGAGCGACAGAAAGCGGAGCGCCAACAGGAACAGGAACGCCAGAAGCGTATAGCCATGAATCGGTTAATCAATGGCGATAATTTCTGTTTGTAAGGGGAGGCAGTGCACATGGTATTAACAAAATTGTTTCAATCAATAGGGATACCGATTACAGCCAGAAATTTCATGGTAGATTATTGCGATAGCTACGGGAATCACTTTCACAAGCCAATGCAGACCATCACGCCGCCGGAATGCCTGAAGGATGGCATAGAGATAGTCACCAGGATACGGACAGAGTTAAGGCAGCAAGGCTTTACTGTCTGTGGGATATCGGAAGCCCTGGGGGATTTTGAAATGGACGAATTAGAAAATATTTTTAATGGCAGCGATTACGGTAAGTATCCTATGAGGGTATTATACATAGATGTGGAAATGGCAAAGAAAGAGGCCCATCCATAGGTAGATGGACAGGCCGGGCAGAGGCACACTTCTTTTCACTTGACAATCTGATTATATAAAGGGGTGTGCCAAATGTCAAACGAAGTACGGGCGAACTACGGGGAATTGAGTAATGAGCAGCTTGTGATAAGGATTAAGGCCGGGGAGGATGTATCCGGGAACATGGAGCAGCTATATAACCAGGTGCGGCGCTTCATCCATGCCGTGGCCTGGAAGTACCGGGACAGCGGGGAACTGGAGGACCAGGAGCAGGAGGGATATTTGGCCCTGTATCCTGCTATTGATGGGTACGACCCGGCCCAGGGTGTGAAGTTCCTCACCTATGCGGAATACCATATCCGACAGCGGATGCGCCTCTGCCTTCAGATGAACGGCAGTTGTTTAAGGTTTCCAGTCCACTGCCTGGAGAAGGTGCAGCGGTATAAGTGCCTCTGTAACGCCTTTAACCGGGAATATGGCCGGGAGCCGTCAGACAGGGAGGTAGCGGCCTTTATGGGCCTCACCCTGGAACAGATGGAGGATATAAGGGAAAGTGCCTGTATGGCCCGCCTGGGGAGCCTGGACAGCCCTGTAAAGGGCCTTGACGGCGGGGAGGATACAACCATAGGGGATATGGTGGCCTCTGTCGAGGATATGGAAGGGGATACCGTGGAACGGATGCAGCAGGAGCAGCTTAAGGCTGAGTTGTGGGATTATGTGGACAGTCTCCCAGGGCAGCAGCCGGCAGTAATCAGGATGCGCTTCCAGGACGGCATGGCCATGGAGGCCATAGGCCGGGAATACGGTACATCAGGGGAGGCTGTACGCCATATACAGGCCAAGGCCCTGCGGGAACTGCGTAAACCCCGGTACAGTAAACGGCTGCGGCCCTTCCTGCCAGATGCGGATAGGATTTACAGTATGGCCATAACTGGCAACGGAGTGGGGAAGTTTAACCGCACCTGGACCAGCAGCACGGAGCGCGCGGCCCTGAATGTGATAGACTGGGAGGAACGGCACCGGATGCATTTGGAACTGCTGGAGAAGGTACGGAAGGAAGTTGCGAAATCGCAACAAGCGGAAGCATAAAGGCTGCTGCATCAACAGGCAAAAATTCACAACATTCGGACCAATTGGTCAAGAAGTTAGAACCAACAACCCAACGTAAGGAATTGGCAAAGATTGCCGGGACCAGTGAGGGGAGCATACAGCGCACCAGGAAGATTCTGGATAAGGGTGTTTCCATGATATCCTTTCCACAGGAAGTGGGGGAAATGAACCACTGGGGAACTACTGGAAGTATGACATTGAACCTCGAGTGAAGCCCGAGAAAATGAAGCCGTGGGGAAGCCATGAACGCCGAGGGAACAGCGAGAAAGAATAACACAGTGTCGGGGTTGAACGCCGGGGGAACATCGAGAAATCAAGAAGTACCCGGAGATTCCAGAGACCCTAAAAAGAAATAACCGGACATCGTTACGCACGGGAAAGTTTCGCCCACGAGTGGCCGAAAAACGCACGTTTCCCCGGAAGTGAGGAAAGTGGGTGAACTCCTCCCGGCAATTTGACCGCTGAAATTTAAGTCAGGAACCTGACAAAACCTAACCTGGTTACCATAGAGGAACGAGGTTACAAAACAAACATAAACACTATGATATACAAAGCCGCAAAACCACGAATAAGATTTTTCCAGAACAAACAAAACCGACGAATGTTAAGAATTGTTAAGGTTAACAAATGCTAACATTTGCTAAGGCTTGTCAAGGTTTTAAACCGAAACGAATAGCAGCAAAACAACACGATTGCTAGGAAAAACTAGGGATTTTTCGTTGTAGTACTCCGTTGCTATATGGAGTACTCTATTGGTAACGTTGAATTAATAGGTATGCGCGGATGCACGGCTTTCTATGCGAACGTTCGGTACGGAAATAACGAGCGTTCGGAACGCTGATGTTGGAATATGATGGAACGTCCGTATATTGGCCGTAGGCAGAGGGGTAAAGAAAAAGCAGCAGCCCCGTTATGGTTCTGCTGCAATGTGGATAGTATTAAATGCTTAATTGGCTAAAGTCAATGGAAAAGTCCTCATATATGTTGACTTTAACAGAATCGG
>OKCG01000262.1_pt1 | contig 23515 bp, 13 predicted proteins | sample 1609991 | NCBI WGS metagenome assembly OKCG01 (sample SAMN04436606, study PRJEB24849) | human gut metagenome | biome: human gut; feature: NICU; material: stool | host: Homo sapiens | place: USA: Saint Louis, MO | collected 2010-01-15
GTGTTCCATGTCCTCCTCCTCAGTGATACAGCGGCTGTTCCAGCAGCGCCGGGTCCAGCTTTAAAGGCTTCATCATTTTTAAAGGCTGGCCGTGGGGGTTTGTAAAATGTAGGCCCCGGAGGAGAAAGTCCACGATGCGGCGGCGGTTTTTCGTATAGCTAGGAACTGGACTATCCACCTGCACATCAATAATGTCAGCGTTGCATGTGATTTCCGTTGCCGTGACGCGTAACGTCTCTTTGTAAGAGTGTTCGATGTAGCCGTCCAGACAGGTAAAGGCCCCCAGCTTCTCATCAATCCAGGCCTCGTCCACCAGCTCTCCCCGATAATAGTGGAAGTCGTAGCCGTAGTATTCATAGGCGTCCCGCAGAAAGTATTCCAAAAAGGCCCTTTCCTCGTCATTCGCAAATTCATCGTAGGTTCGGTATACCGTGGCTGGGTCGAAGCCCCTTGCGTTACCCTCCAGGGACTCAGGGTCAATACCCTTCCGGCTGGAGCAGTAGGTCATGCTCTCGGTATAGGGAAGATCCAGAAATTCCGCTAGAGCAGTAAAGGTAGCCCTGGGGTTGAGCTTGCCGTCCTCAAAGCGCACCAGCACGCTATCCCGGTACAGCCGATCCCAAGGGTCGATGAGGTAGCTGCGGTTGAGGAGCCGCTGGGCCATAATATCTGTGAAAACGGTCGTCTTACCACCCTGAAACCGCTTGTCATTCGCAAAGCGCACGCTGGCCGCATAGCTGGTGGTCGGGCGGCGCATGGGGGTGAAGGTCTTGATGTAGGGGAAGCCAAGGAACAGTGGTGAAGTGCGGATCTGCTCATATTCCTCTGAATAGAGGACCGGGGTGGACCTGTCCTCCGACTCCCGGATCTCGTAAAGGATGTTGTAGAAGTGGGGCTGGAAGAAGAGGGCGGGGGCGATCCGGGATGTAGGATCCAAGCCTCCGCTGATATAGGGATTGTTCAAAAAGAGAGCCACCAGCAGATCCTTCTCTGTGGGCCGCTTGATACGGTCTAACTGCTGCCGGAGCCGGGGGGCCAGCCAGTCCGCCCTCTGATGGCCCTCAGCTTTAAGCTCTGTCAGTCGCTTGCGAAGATCGTCTAGAATGACGGATTCATAGGCCAGGAGATTGGGGTGTCCATAGAAGATCTCGTTAAAGAAGTCGCCGCCGTTGTGAGTGGCCAACTGGGTGTGCCAGATCAGCCGGGTGACCTCCCGGATGCTCACCGGCTTGACGGGGTATTGGCTGTAGTCGATACCGAAACGGGCCTGAAAGTCGATAGGGTATTGCCCCACCTCTCCCTCAATTAAGAAGACCAGCTTTTTTCCAGGGAGGAGGGGGCGCAGTTCCAAGCATTGCAAGTAGGCGCAGAATGTCATCCAATCCGTGTAGTGGAGGTAGATGTGGTTTTCCCGGCCCACCCACTCGCTCTTGCGGACGTTGTCGTTCAGGTACTCCAGATGGTACTGGGAGTATACGTCCACCGCCAGAACGGGCTGCTCTAGATCCCGGAAAAAGTACCGGTCGATTACTGGATCATTGAAATTGACATACTTATCGAATCGGTCTTCCGCTTTGAGAAAGGGGACATACCCCTCGTCGTTGAAGGGGAAGAACTGGATGGGCAGGTCCTCAAAGGGGGGAAAGTCCTTCCGAAAGAGATAGGGATATTTGGCCAGGGCGGCGCAGTTGCGCTCATATTGACGCCGCTGTTTTTCTGCATTGGGCAGGTAGAAGGCCTGGGTCATCAAATCCAGCAGCTCTGCCCGGTAGAGACCACGGTTATAGAGGGAGACAAAGGAGGTATAGGCCACCTGATAGCTCCCCCGAGAAAAAAAGAGATAGCTGGCCGCCTCCAGCTCCAGCTCCGGGTTCCGCTCCGCCGCCTCCTGGAGTGCCAGAGTATAGGCCGCCTGGGCCTCCCCGGTCTGTCCCAGCTCCGCCAGCCTGCGGGCGATTTCGATCGTATCCATACAATGTTACCTCATTCCAGACAAAAGCGGGGGCCGGGCACTGCGCCCGGCCCCCGCGGTGTTGTGGCTGTGATACCGTTTCGACCTCTTACTGGAGGAGCTGGAGGACGCCCTGGGGCACCTGATTGGCCTGGGCCAGCATGGCCTGGGCGGACTGGATCAGGATGTTGTTCTTGGTGTAGGCCATCATCTCGTCGGCCACGTCGGTGTCGCGGATGGTGGACTCAGCGTCCTGGATGTTCTCGGTCATGACAGACAGGTTGTTGATGGTGTGATCCAGACGGTTCTGGGTGGCGCCCAGGGTGCCGCGAATGGAGGAGACCGTGTTGATGGCCGCCTTGATTTTGTCCACGGCCGCCTTGGCGCCGGCCTGGGTGCCGATGTCGATGTCAGCGATGCCCAGGGCGCTGGTGTGGGTATCCTTGATGGAGACGTTCAACTGGTTGAAGTCGTCGCCAGTGTCGCCGATCTGGAGGGTCAGAGCAGTGCCGCCCTTCTGGACGGTGTTCTGCGCCCAATGACCATCTGCAGTATTGCGGATAATGATACCGTTCTTGGCGGCGGCGGCCTTCAGGGCGTCCGCGCTACCGAAAGTGGCGCCGTCGGAGCCGTCTGCACCCTTAACGAAGGTATACTTCATGCCATCAATCATGACGAAGTCACCCGCCTGAGGAGCAGTAGACAGCACCGCAGTAGCATCCTTGCCGGTCGTGGAGGCAGTATTACCTGCAGTTAGCGTCGGCTTGCCGATCTCAGCTTCAGTTAGGGCAGTACCGTCCGCCTTCTTACCGGAGAGGATGATGTTGGTGATCTTGGGCTGACCACTGGTGCCATTGGTCGCATTCGCGTTCAAACCGGCAGTCTTGTTCGTGATGCTGCCATCGGTCTTAAAATCAAACATCTGAGAGAGGGTATCGTTGCCCTTGAGCGCATTCATAACAGCAGAGAGCGTAAGATCAGTTTTGACATCGGCTACATTGCCCAGATCAATGTTCATGGACTGCGCCTTGCCATCCTTGTCGGTGTAGACCACGGTGGCGGTCATATCAGCAGCATTGCTATATGTGCCCTGTGCCTTTGCAAGCTTATCCGTGTTCTTCACAGCGGCGTTGGTAGTGATGTTCTTTCCGCCCAGAACACCAGTGATAGTGCTGGCGTCAAAGGTCTTGAGGGCGGCGGCGGCATCCATGGAGCCGTCCAGCAGCTTGATGCCGTTGAAGTTGGCGGAGTCGGCGATGCGGTTGATCTCGCTTTTGAGCTGCTCAACCTCCTTTTGCAGGTTGGCGCGGTCGGTCTCCACGTCGTAGGTGCCGTTGGCGGACTGGTCGGCCAGCTCCACCATACGGTTGAGCATGTCGTGGACCTCAGTCAGGGCGCCCTCGGCGGTCTGCACCAGGGAGATGCCGTCCTTGGCGTTCTTCTGAGCGGTCTCCAGGCCGGTGATCTGGGCGCGCATCTTCTCGGAGATGGCCAGACCCGCGGCGTCGTCACCGGCGCGGTTGATCTTGTAGCCGGAGGACAGCTTCTCCAGGTTCTTGGACAGGGCGGAGGTGTTGTTGGTGTAGTTGCGGTAGGCGTTCATCGCCATAATATTGTGCTGAATACGCATGATGTCTTACTCTCCTTAACATTGTTCTCCGGGAGGTTCCTTCCTCCCGGGCCGCAGGGGTGGTGGGTAGTGCAGCCCGTAGCCGGCCGGGCAGGCCGCGCAGACCCGGAATCTATTTCAGACAGGGCAGCCCCGCCCGGGACAGCCTGTTTGAAATTTGGAGGAGGGAGGGCGGCGGTTTGGACTGAGGACGCCGCCCTCCAGTGCGTTGCACTATCTGTTTGATCGGTGCAAAGCTGGAATTATTAAGTCCTTTTTGAAAAAATTTTTGGAACTGCGGAATTTGCCTGGAAGGGGTTAATTTTTGAAACGGATGGACGATTTAAAAGTATAGAGAATATCCTCTAGTCCTATATGGATTTGATTTACTGGAAAGGAAGATTGTACCTATGCGTTATGAATTGACTCAGGACCTGCTGACCGGCAACCAGTTGATTGACAGTGAGCACAGACAGCTCTTTGACGCCATCAACGCCCTAATGGACGCCTGTGCCCAGGGGGCCGGACGCACCAAGATCAATGAAACCGTGCAGTTTCTGAACAGCTATGTCAGCAAGCATTTCCGCGATGAGGAGCAGCTCCAGCTTCAAAGCAAATACCCCGGCTACAACGCCCACCACACCTTCCACGAGGGGTATAAGCGCGAATTGGCTGCGGCGGCCAACCAGATCGGCGCGGAGGGGCCCAGTGTGAAATCCCTGCATACCCTCAACACTCTGGTGGGCACACTGATTACACATATCCGCACCGAGGACAAGCGGGTTGCCCGCCACGTTAAGGGCGGCTGAGGCGGTGGGCGCCTGGGCAACGGCCGGGGACGCCCGCGGCGGCGGGGCGGCTTCTGCGGAAACCGTTTTCACTCCCTTTGCCCGCTGCCGCGCTAACGGAGGAGTACACCATGCGCGAAACACTGTTCGACTACTGTAAACGAACCGGGGAGCTGGAGCTGCTCCGGCAGTGGAATTCTGAGCGAAACGGAGCGCTTACCCCTGAGACGGTGAGCTATGGAAGTAAAAAGAAGGTGTGGTGGCGCTGTGGGAAAGGCCATGAGTGGCAGGCAGAAGTGACGAGCAGGACCAGCAACCACACAGGCTGCCCCTTTTGCAGGGGCGTCATGGCGTGGCCGGGAGAGACGGATTTTGCCACGCTATGGCCGGAGCTGGCCGCCCAGTGGCACCCGACCAGAAACGGAGCGCTCACCCCGAGCGAGGTGCTCCCCGGCAGCCACCGGAAGGTGTGGTGGCGCTGCGAGAAGGGCCATGAGTGGCAGGCGGAGGTAAAGACAAGGGTAAACGGCTGCGGCTGTCCGGTCTGCGCCAACCGTAAGCTGGCGGAAGGGGAAAACGACCTGGCAACCCTGCGCCCTGAGCTGGCCGCCCAGTGGCATCCAACCCGGAACGGAAGCCTGACCCCCGGAGACCTTACGGCTGGTACCAGACGCAAGGTATGGTGGCGCTGCGGCAAAGGCCATGAATGGCAGGCCAGTGTGCTGTCACGAACCAGTCTGGGAAACGGCTGCCCGGTCTGTGCCGGCAAGCAGATCATTCCGGGAGAAAACGATTTGGCCAGCCAGTTTCCCCAACTGGCCGCTCAATGGCATCCGGACAAAAACGGCGCCCTGAGGCCGGAGAATGTCTCACCCAACAGCAATCGAAAGGTCTGGTGGCTCTGTCCCCTGGGCCACGCGTGGAAGGCCACGGTGACCTCCAGGAGCAGGGAGGGGGCGGGGTGTCCCTTCTGCGCCGGGCGGAAGGTCTGGCCCGGCTTTAACGACCTGGAGACCGTGGAGCCGAAGGTCGCCGCCCAGTGGCACCCGACGCTGAACGGCCAGTTGACGCCCAGAATGGTGACGGCTGGGAGCCGGAGAAAGGTCTGGTGGCAGTGCCCGGAGGGACATGTGTGGAAGGCGGTCGTCTACTCCAGGGCTGGAAAACGAAAGTGCGGCTGTCCGGTCTGTGCCGGACGGATCAGCGAAGCGCGGATGAAGGCATACCGGCACATGGTGGGGGAACAGCAAGGGAAAACGGAGCGCTGAACGGCTGTTCACTGCACGGATAAGAAAATAGGCAACAAAAAAGCTGCATGGAATTCAATTCCATGCAGCTTTTTTGTTGCGGGGACGCCTGGGCTTTGGGAAGTCTGCTTTACGGCGGAAGGTCCCATATGGTTACTGCGGAGGCTGAGCAGTACCGGTATCGTCCTTGCGGAAGGTGAATCCCCCGGTCAGCTCCTTTAGCAGCTGAGCCTGCCCCGAGAGCTCCTCGCTGGCCGCAGCGCTCTCCTCTGCTGTGGCGGAATTCGTCTGTACCACACTGGAGATCTGGTCAACGCCCTCGGATACCTGGTCAATGGAGTGGGCCTCCGAGACAATGTTGCCGGCCACCCGGTCAATGAAAGCGACGGTATCCTGAACCAGACGGGTGGTCTCTTCCAGAACCGCGCTGACCTCCCCAGTCAACTGGCCGCCCCGCTCCACATTTTTGGTGGAGCGCTCGATCATCTCCTTGGTCTGCTTGGCGGCGTGGTCCGATTTGGCGGCCAGATTGCGCACTTCGTCGGCCACGACTGCGAAGCCCTTTCCGCTGGAGCCGGCCCGGGCGGCCTCCACCGCGGCATTCAGAGCCAGGATATTCGTCTGAAACGCAATGTTTTCAATTGTTTCAATGATTTGGCTGATCTCCTGGTGCCCCTTCAGAATATCGGACATGGCATCCGTCAGCGCAGACATCTTTTCATGGCTCACAGTCACCTTTTCGCCAGCCAGGCCGGACTTTTCCTTGACCTGGGTGGAGGCCTCGGCATTTTCCCGGGCTGTGCTGTCGATCTCGGATATGGTAGCGGAGAGCTCCTCCACCGCGCTGGCCTGCTCCGTGGCGCCCTGTGCGAGCGCCTGCGCGCCGGAGGATACCTGCTCGGCGCCGGCGGAAACCTGGTCCGCGGCCAGATTGATTTGCTGAAGCGTGTGACTGAGGTTGCGGTTGATGTTGCGCACGGAGGCCAGGATATTCGTATAGTCGCCCTGGTAGAGGTCATAATCCCTCGAACGGACATCAAAGTTCCCGTCGGCCATCTCCCCCAACAGGTAGCCAATATCACCGATCAGTTCCTGAAGCCGCGTGGTGATCTGCCGGGTAGTGAGCGAAAGGACACCGATCTCATCTCTGCGCTCGTAAGTGGGGACAGGGGAGGACAGGTCTCCCTGCTCCAGAAGCTGAAGGCGCTCGGCGCAGGCCCGGATCGGATTGCCGATCTCGCCCGCCATTCGAACCGCCAGGAGGATGGCAATGACCAGGATGACAATTAAAAGAATGGCGGTCAGAAGTGTGCTTGTATAGGTGGCGCCCAGAAAATCCTTAACGGGCGCGGTGACAGCGACGGTCCAGCCGTCGGTCTGGGGAACCGGGGCGTAGGCCAGATATTTCTGGGCGCCGCTTATCTCATAGCTGCCATAGCCGCTGTTCCCCGCCCGCATGTCCGCGTGCAGCGCCGCCAGGGCGGAGAGGGAGGAATCCTGTTGGGCCTCCTGCTCAATGTTCTGAACCGATACTGTGTCCAGCGTGGTGTCCGCAATCGTCGTACCAGTGGAGTCAATCATGTACGCGCCGCTGTTTTCGCTGATATGAATGGACTCCATGATGTCATTGAGGAAGGTTTCATGGGGCACAAAGTAGACTACACCGGCGACAGTGCCGCCCTCTATGCCGTTCAACCAGACAGGCGCGGCCACCATGATGGACAATTCCCCTGTAACTTTGCTCAGGGTTGGCACGGAGATACAGACCTCCCCCTGAGCCGCCTGCTGGAAATACGCGCGGTCGGAGTAGCTGTTTCCGTCAAACAGGCTCCTGCCCGACAAATCCAGCAAATTGCCGCGCTCCATACCATAAGACTGAGCCCAGTGGTCTACAATCCGCTCCTTTTCAGTGACGGGAACGGCGCCGTCGCTGAGCTCTGGAACCATACCCAGGCCGCGAACCGCGTTTTGATAGGACAACAGCTCGTAGGAAACACGGGTGGCGGCGAGGGATGCGGTGGACTCCAGGCTTTGCTCCAGCATCGAATGGGAGCTGATGTAGTTGGCTGCAATTCCTACGCCGCCGCAAATCAGGGCCGCTGCTGCGGTCATTGCCAAAATGCGGACCAAGAGCTTTTGTTTGATGCTCCTCATGATAGATTACCCCCCTAAATATAAGAACCTATTTCACCAATCCAAAAGAAAAAGGATAGGCGCCAAACACAGACTGCTGGCCAATTGATTGGGCCCACGAAACTCGTTTGGCACTTATCCCTTCTCTTCCTGCGCCTGCCTTTGCACAGCCAGTACAGGAAGCGGTCCTTTTACTGAAATCATCAGCGGTTATTGAGGTGGTTCATCAGAACACTGGCGATGTTGTCGCAGGAGGCCTGAACCGTGACTGCTCCAATATCATGGGCCACCATTGGCATGCCGTAGACTACGCAGGAGTCCTTATCCTGGCCGATCGTGTACGCCCCGGCCTTCCGCATCTCCAGCAGGCCGCTGGCCCCATCCCGGCCCATCCCCGTCATGATGATACCAACCATGCGGCAGCGGACCGAGGCGGCCATTGAGGAAAAGAGGACATCCACCGAGGGCCGGTGCCCGCTCACCTTTTCGCCCGGAATACAGGAGAGTGTGTAGCGCGGGCCCATGCGCACAACCTTGGCCTGATAATCCGCAGGCGCCACAAGTGCCAGGCCAGGGCGGATTTCATCGCCGTTGACAGCCTCACGCACTTCCATTTGGCATAGACGGTTGAGGCGCTCGGCATACATCTTGGTGAACCCGACCGGCATGTGCTGTACGATCACCATGCCGGGAATGTTGGCCGGGAGCCGCCTGAGCACGTTCAGCGTGGCCTCTGTGCCGCCTGTGGAGGCGCCCAGACCAATGACGGTCTGCTCCGGCGCCCCATCGCCGCCAAAACGCAGCGGAGCGGCGGGGGCGGCAGGGTGGGGCAGGTTGGCACGGGATAACCTGGCATGGGAGGCCACAATAATTTTATGGGTCAGGGCCTGGAGGAAGGATTCCCGGCTCTCTACCGCGTCAGGCTTGCGCACAAAGTCCACCGCTCCCGCGGCCAGCGCATCAAAGACCCGCAGGTTAAGGGAGGAGACGAGGATGACGGGGAGAGGATGTGACGGAAGAAATTGCTTTAAAAAATCAATGCCGTTGATGCCGGGCATTTCCACATCCAGCGTCATTACATCAGGGGAGAGGTGCTGGAGTTTTGTCTTTGCATCCATGGCATTGACTGCATACCCCACCACCTCGATGCGGGGTGAGGCGGAAAGCCCCTGGATGATGACGCTGCGTGCCACAGCGGAATCGTCCACGACCAAAACGCGGATCTTTCGATTTGTGGTCTGCATAAGTACCGGAACCTTTCTTTGCGAGATTTACTGGTGCGTCCCGAGTGGAAGCTTTTGATAAACCGCCGGGGCGGCCGTTCGGAACAGCCGGGTCTGCCCCAGAGATTCGGAGTGACTGATAAACAGGTATCCGGTTGGATGCAGGGCATCGTAAAAGCGCCGGACCAGGGCGTCCCGGGTCGCCTGATCAAAATAAATCATCACGTTGCGGCAAAAAATTACATCAAATTTCAGCCGGAAGTGAATGGGGTCCATCAAGTTGAACGTGCGAAAAATAACATTCTGCTTCAGTTGGGGCGCCGCCGTATAGAGACAGGTGGCGTCATCCTTCACAAAATAGCGCTTGAGCCATTCACCGGGCATATCAGCGGGCAGCTTGTACTGCCCCGCCTTGGCCTTGGACAGGGCCTGCTGAGAGATGTCAGTGGCCAGAATCCGGGTGTCCCACTGGGATGCCTGGGGCCCAAAAAACTCTTTCAGGTAGATGGAGAGCGTATAGGGCTCCTCACCACTGGAGCAGCCCGCGCTCCAGATGGAGAGAACCCGGTCTTTCTGATGGCGGCGGGAGAGCTCCGGCAGTATCACATCGCGGAAAAAGGTAAAATGGTCGGGTTCCCGCATAAAAAAGGTATAATTCGTGGTCAGCTTATTGAGTACCAGCTCCAGATCAGCGGGGTCCTGCTTTTTGAGCAGGTGGTCCAGAAAGGCAGAGAAGTCCGGATACCCGCGCTCCCGAAGGGAATGGGAAAGACGGCTGGTAATCAACTGCTTTTTTTTACTCAGGTCAATCCCGTAGTTATCCTGAATAAAGCGCACCATGCGCTGAAAATCAGCGTCTGAAACGGACATATCGCGAAACAGCATATTCAAAACAGGAGCCTGCACTTTCTGCCCTAAGGCTGGTTGAGAATTTGAGGACAGTCAAAGACCAGCATGGTCTGTTCCTCGGACAGAGAACACATGCCGGAAACCAGATTCCGGGTGTCCTGAGAGGGAGAGGGCAGAATCAGTGCTGTATCCACATCAATCATCTTCTGCACAGTGTCCACCAGAATACCTACCAAGGTGTCCTCAATGTTGAGAATGATGATACAGTTGTCACTCTGACTGGGCTGTCCCAGCAGCAGGCGGATGTCTACGATCGGGATGATCTGTCCCCGCAGGTTGATGATTCCCCGGATGTAATTTGGTACCAGGGGCAGCTTGGTAATGGCGTGGTTGGTAATAATCTCCACCACGTAATCTGCCGACACGCCGAAGAGCAGGTTGTCCGAGCAGAAGAGCAGATACTTCACCGTCTGGGCATCCAGTGCCGGGGCAGGTACGCCCTCCTCCGGTACGGCGTTGAATTGGTTATCCTGATCCATGGTTATAATGCCTCCTTAACGAAAGGGAGAGTAGAGATTGGCCACATCCAGAATAATGCTGATGTTGCCATCCCCCAGAATCGTGCACCCCGCGATGCCGCTGCGCTTGATGTTGAAGCTGTTTAGGTAGCTGGGCAGGGGCTTGACCACGACCTGCTGTTCGCCCAGCAGCTCATCTACAAACAGGCAGTAGGAGAGTTCACCGGCCTCCAGCCAGATCAGGATGCCGTCCTCTACCTGGGTGCATCCCTCCTCGATCTGATAGAGCTCCCGCATGCGCACCACAGGATAAAAGCTGCCCATACACTTGAAGATCTCTCCGCCGGCAGCGTCGTGTACCAGTTGATCGGAGTGAATTTTGAAGGACTGGCGGATATTGTGGATCGGGATGGTGAAAATCGAGCCTCCGACAGATACCTCCATACCGTCCATAATTGCCGTGGTCAGCGGGATTTTCAACGTGGTGGTCATGCCTTTGCCAAGCTCGCTGGTGAGAGAAACAGTTCCGCCTACCGCTTCCACGTTCTGCTTGACGACATCCATGCCGACACCCCGACCGGAAAACTCTGTCACCTCGGTATTGGTGGAGAAGCCGGGAGACATGAGAAAGTTGAGAATTTCACGGTGGCTGTACTCCACATCGGGGGAGGCAAGCCCATTTTTGACGGCCTTGCGCAATACGGCCTCATCGTTGATGCCCTGGCCGTCATCCCTGATCTCAATGATAACCTCGCTGCCGGTCTGCCGGGCGGAGAGAGTAATCTCACCAACGGGGTCCTTGCCCGCACGGATGCGGTCCTGGACATCCTCCTCGATACCATGGTCCATGGAGTTGCGGACAATGTGCATGATGGGGTCGCCGATGCTGTCCACAATGGTCTTGTCAATTTCCGTCTCCTCGCCCACCAGTGTGAGCTTGGCCTGCTTGTTGAGCTTTTTGCACATATCCCGCACGATGCGGTGCATTTTCTGGAAGGTGGCGGATACGGGAACCATGCGCAGGGACATGGACACATCCTGAAGCTCATCCGTGAGCTTGCGCAGCTGACGGGCGGATTTGGTAAACTCATCCAGGCGAAGGCCCTTCAGTTCAGGGGAGGAGGTGACCATGGATTCGGTGATGACAATCTCGCCCACCACTGCGGAGAGCTGATCCAACTTGCTCAGGTTGACGCTGATCAGGCTCTCGCGGTGAGGCTGGGGTGCAGACTCGGCCTTGGGGGCCTCCCGGGAGGAAGCCGGGGCCGCCGGCTTTTCCGCCGGGGGGGACTGATGTTCCGGGGCGACGGGTGGGGGCGCCTCCTGATCGATGGCCTGGTAGGTACGCACAGAGCCGGCGTTCGTGACTGCATGGATTGCAGCATCCCGCTGTGCCTGATCCCGGAAATAGAGCGTAAAGCCGGAGTCCACGATCTGCGCCGCGGTGTCGGGATTGTGCTCCACATCGGCGGGAAGGTATTGGAAGCTATCCTCGGAGCCGCCGTCGCGGATTGTGCTCACAAGCATAAATGCCCGCAGGTTCTCCATGCCGGCACCCTCGTCAAAGAAGATCTGGAGAGCATAGGGGAAGCCGGGGACGGCTGTCGGACCGGAATCCGCCGGGGCCGGCGCCTCCGGCGCGGCCGGCGGAACCTCGGCCGGCGCAGCGGCGGCGCCATTTTGAATTTGCTGAATAAAACTATTAACTTTTTGGAGAAGACTGTCGATCGTCTGAGTGAGAGGTTGTCCGTTTTCAATGCGCTCAATTTCCCCGCGGAAAAAGTCGATGATCTGGAACAGCAGGTCGAACAGGGCGGGGCGCAGCGCCTCCGGGACAATCTCCATCGATTTGTCACGGACAATGGCAAACAGATCCTCCGCCCGGTGTGCGATTGTCATCAGGGAGCTGTATTCCATCATGGCTGAAGAGCCCTTGATGGTGTGCATGATGCGGAAGATCGTGTTGACATCCTCTTCGGAAAAGCTGTCCTTTTCCTCGGCGGCCAAAACAAGGCTGTCAAGCTGCTCCAGCAGGGAATTGGTTTCGAAAAGGTATGCCTCTAAAATGCTGTCGTTTCCATTGCCCATCGGTACATCCTTCCTTTGCGTTGAACTTCTGATGTTCCGATCGACAGGATTGGCCAAAAAATAAGAGCAGAACGCGAAAAAGATACATGGAGTGGAATCCGGCCGCATTGCCACCCTCTCCAGGAATGAGATTTTAGAAAAGGGTGATTTGCACGTGGCGAATTTAGTGGGCGTGACCAATCCGGTTCCCAATTATGACGCCTCAAATAACAACCGCACACTGCCGGCAGCTCCAAAGCCAAGTGACACCCGGATTCAGAACATCCCGGACCCCAGCCGGGTGGGCCGGCCGGACGCCCGTACCGATCAGCAGGGGGCCAATGATGCGCTGAACTCCGGTGTGCTGCGCTATGATTCCAACCTTCAGTTTTTCCTGCAGCAGATGCGGGATATGCCGGAGTTGGGGGCGGAACTGTCCAAGCTGGTCACACTGATGCAGGGATTGGTAACCACGCCCGGCTTGGCGGCAGGTGTGACAGAAGAGTTATCCGGATTTCTGGAACTGCTTAAAATGGACCCCGATGCGTTCCGACAGTTTTTTCAGACGCAGATGGAGGCAGGCAACCGATTTGCAGGGCCCCTCTTCTCCCTGCTGAGGGAGGTTTATCAAAAGACGCCCGGCGACACCGTGCGGGGGGCAATTCTGAACTTTGCCAAACGCTACAGTGATTTTTCCGCCACGGGTCACATTGGACGCAGCATGCTCTCCCTGCTCCGGCAGCTTTCGGACTATCTGCCCCAGAGTTGGAGGGGACAGTTGGCTGAGCTGACGGGAAAGCTGGAAAACGGCCTTCAGGCCGGGGCGCGGGCGGAGAATTTAGAGCTGCTGCAGGGACAGATTCTGCCCTACCTGGGTTCTTATATCAAGCGTTATCACGATATGGGAACAGCACGGACGCTGCTTGGGATGCTGATGCTGCATATGGCCCGCTATGAAAACGGCGCGGAGGAGGGGGTCATGCTGGCGTTCCGGCAGTTGGGCGGCTATGGAGATACCCTGGCCGGTCTCAATCAGTTGGACGATCAGACGCTGTGGAAGCTGCTCCGGGAGAACCAGTTTACCAAGGCCGCCCAGGCGGATACATTTACGGAGCAGCTGGCCCGGACGGCGCAGCGGGCGCTGCAGGGAGAATACGGCACGGACCTGCGGGAGGCGTTTCAGGAGATCGTGCGGTCCATGCTGCTCAATGAGAGCGTATTCCTCCCACTGCACCATACCATTGTCCCGCTGGAGTGGGAGGGCAGGCGGATGTACTCGGAGTTATGGGTGGACCCGGACGCGGAGGAGCGGGAGGAGGCCCGGGATGGGCGCGGGGACGGACATAAGATCCAGTTCCTGTTCAAGATGGATCTCCCCTCAGTGGGCTTTTTGGAGATGACACTGGGGGCCGGAAAGGAGCAGGTGGATGTGAGTGTCTACGGCCCGGACAGTGTGACAGCCCACAGCGGCCTGATTGCGGAGGATTTAGGGCAGATTCTGGCCGATCACGGCCTGAAGGGGAGAAGTGTCCAGGTACAGAAGCACACCCGTCCGCTGACGCTGACGGAAGTATTTCCGGGACTGTTTGAAGGGGAGCGCGGTATCAATGTCAAAATCTAAACAGGGCGGCTCCGGGCGCGCGGTGGCCCTGCAATATGGCCCGGGCAGTGGTGCGCCGGTGATCGTGGCGTCCGGCATGGGCCACCTGGCCGAGCGGATTGTAGAAGTGGCGGTGGACAGCGGCGTTCCCGTCTATGAGGACAATTCCCTGGCGACCATTCTGTCCCAGATGGAGCTGGGCAGGGAGATTCCGGAGGAGCTCTATCAGGCCATCGTGGACATTTATATTTACTTTTTGCAGTTCGACCCGTCGGACCCGGAGAAATACCGCCGGGAGCGCCGGGAACGGCTGGAGGCGAAGCAGGCAAAGGAGTGAGTATGCGATGAGCTATAAATACATGCTGCTGGACAGCCGGGGAGCCCCGGTGGCCCAGGGGGTTTCCGAGGATGGACCGGAAAAAAACGTTTGGCAGCTCCGGATCGCCCACGGGGATATCAAGCGGGTGCTGGGGCATGAGTACATCAGCCTGGTGGGAACCTCGGAGCAGTTCCCGGCGATGGAAGGGCGGATTGTCCGGTGCCGGGATAATCTCGTCTCGGTAGAGTCGGTGCGCATGCTGGGGGAGGAGGTGCGCCGCAACCTGCGCATGCCGGTGCGGTTTGAGAGCTTCCTCTATCCGGTGAGCGGCCGGTGGCGCGGGCGGATGCCGGTATTGAGCAACGATCTGAGCTGCGGCGGAGCGGCCTTTTTCTGCGCCCGGAAGCTGGAGGTGGACGAGGTAGCCGAGATTGTAATCCCGGTTACAGCAGAGCCGCTGGTACTCAGGGTAAAGATTTTACGCGAGCGGCCCTCTCCGGAGCCGATTCCTCTCTATGCGGCGGAGTTTGTTGATATGCTCCGTGAGGAAGAAAATATGGTCTGTGAGGCCGTGTTCAGCCTTCAGTTCCGGCATACGGCAGAAATGTAAGCAGAGCAAGAGAAAGGATGGCGAAACGATGATGAACCTCTGGAAGGGAACTGTGCGCCGTGTAGGCGCCACCCTGCTGGCATGCGTCCTGCTGCTGGGGCTGCTCCCGCAGCTGCCTCGCCAGGCCGGGGCAGCCTATACAGACTCCTATTTGCAGCAGATGGTGGATTGGGGCTTTATGCGGGGGGATATATCGGGGAACCTCCGACCGGACAACCCCATTTCGCGGGCGGAGTTTGTGACGGTGATCAACCGGGCGCTGGGCTATGAGAAGCTGGGGGGCGATCCCTTCCAGGATGTGCCGGATTCCGCCTGGTATGCGGAGGATGTGGATATCGCCTATACGGAGGGCTATATTTCCGGCACGTCCAAGACCACCTTTTCCCCCGACAGCAGCATTACCCGGGAGGAGGCGGCCATTATCCTCACCCGAAATCTGATGCTGCAGCCGGATACCGGCGAGAACACCAGCTTTACCGACAGCCGGGAGCTGAGTGAGTGGAGCCGGGGCTATATTGCCACGGCAGCCCGGTACGGCCTGGTGAACGGCTACCCGGACGGCAGCTTCCGCCCCAAGAACCAGATTACCCGCGGAGAGGCGGCGATCCTGGTGGTAAAGGCCGTGGGCACCCCGGTGCAGACAGCCGGAGTCCACAGCCTGGGGAGCACCTGGGGCAATGTAACCATTACGAGCTCCGGCGTCACCCTGAGGGATACCGTGGTGGGCGGCAACCTCTACATAACGGGCGGCGTGGATCTGGGCGAGATCACGCTGGAGAATGTGACCGTGCTGGGGGAGATCGTCATCAGCGGCGGCGGCGTGAGCGAGGGCGGAGACGACAGCATTGTGCTGCGCAATGTGAACGCGCCCAAGCTGATTGTGGACAACATCCCCAACCAGCAGATTTCCATCCGCGTGGAGGGCGACGGGGTCATTGAACATACCAGCGTGCGCACCGACGCCTATCTGGACGACCGCACCCCCGCGGGGTACGGCCTGAGCAGGATCGCCCTGGAGGGGGAGGACGGCCTTTCCCTCAACCTGGCGGGCAATGTCAAGGAGGTCACGAACCTGACGCCCAAGTCCAGCATTGGCGTCGCCAGCGGACATGTGGATACCATTAACGTGGACGAAAAAGCTACGGATTCGACTCTGAACATTGCCTCGGGCGCTGAGGTGGACAACGTGAACCTGGACGTGGCCACCTCCGTGACCGGCGACGGGGACATCGGCCACCTGACCGTCAACGCCCCGGGCAGCACGGTGACGATGTTGCCGGATCAAATCACCATCCGGCCCGGCGTGGAGGCCACCATTGACGGGGAGAAGATGGACAGTGAAGCGGCGGCGGAGTCCTCGGCGGACCCGAGGCTGCTGGCGGGCTACCCGGAGGTCACGGATCTGGCGCCCACCAGCGCCACCGCCCGGTTCAGCGCTAATAAGAAGGGTACCGTCTATTGGGCGGTCACCTCGGTGACCGACGGCTCCGTGGGGGTGGACGATTTGCTCAACCCCTCGTCCTACAGCCCCAAGATTGTCAAGAGCGGCACCCTGAGCCTGACCGGCTCCAGCCAGCCGGGCAGCGTCAAAATCAGCGGCCTGACCTCCGACGGCTCCTATTACCTGTCCGCCGTCTTTGTGGACGCGCGGGAGGAGCGGAGCCCGCTGAAGGTCATCTCCTTTACTACGCCGGACAACACCGTGCCCAATTTCGCCTCCGGTTACCCCTATATGTCCAAAATCACCAGCACCTCCGGGCAGGTGACGACCATGGCCACCAAGTCCTGCCGGCTGTACTGGGCGGTGCTGCCCAAGGGGGCGTCCGCCCCCACGGCCAACGACTTTAAGGCCAACGCCGTCAGCGGCAATCTGGGCTTTGGAACCCTCGATGTGACCAAGAACGTCTCCAATACATTTGACGTGAACAACGTCCCTCTGGAGGAGCTGGAGTCCTACGACCTGTACCTGTGGCTCACCGACGTGGACGGTGGGCAGAGTTCCGCCGTCAAAAAGGTGTCCTTTACCACCGTAGACGGTACACCGCCCCGCTTCAATACCAACCCTACAGTAAATAAGGTGAATGCCACCTCTGTGGGGCTGTATGCCAACCTGAACGAGGCGGGCACTCTGTACTGGGTGGTGGTGAAGGAGGGGGAGGAGTACCCCAAGCCCCTGGCCGGACAGTCCGGAAAGGTGGATTTGAGCAGCGACAACGCCAAACTCCAGGTGTCGGCCGGTATGAACGCACTCAAGAACGGAAAGGTTACCATGACCGAGGGGAAGGACGTCTCCTTTACCGTCAGCGGCCTGGAGAAAGAAACTGCTTATGACCTCTATTATGTGGCCCAGGATAAGGCGGGAAACTACTCGGAGACGGTGGGAAAGATTACGATTCATACGCTGGATCCCAATGCGCCCACTGTAACCCAGGAGTTCACCAAGTATAACGGAACCGACTCCACTACCCCACTGCCCAATACCGATGTCCGGCTGGTGTTCAGCGAGGGGATTCAGGACGCGGGGACGAACCAGAACCTGTATGAGCTCTATCAGAAGGTGGCGGCTGGCACCGAGCCGAAGTCAAAGCTGGCCGGGCTGCTGCGGGACAGCATCAAGCTCTACCAGGACACCGGAAACGGCCCGGCCACTCAGGTTGTGGATTACAAGGATGACAAGGACAACTGGACGATCAATTACGAAAATGTGGTGATCAAGCAGGAGGATGGCAAGACGGTGGTCGTGTTCCCGGGTTCGGGCGGAAGTGCCGATGCCGCCCTCAACCTCCAGAGCGGTGCGACTTATTACTTTGAGATTGAGGCCGGAAAGATCGCGGATACCTCTGAGAGTAAGAATGTCATGGGTAAGGTGACTCTGGACAAGTTTACAACGGTATTTGCCCAGGTAAATATTTCCACTGTCAACCAGGCTGAAATCACGGTCGGATCGGGTCCCGATAATAAGAAAACGGTTAATGCGGTATGGAAGCTGGACCCTGTGACCACAGATAAAGTAGGCGACTTCATTGATTGGGATATGCTCATTTGGACGGATACCAATCTGAGCTTTAACCTCTATCGGAGCACCGACGGAGGTCCGTGGGAGCAGTTGAACAAGAAGGGCGAAGTTACAATTACGCTTTCCTCTGCAACTGAAGGCTTTCTGGGCGTCAGTCTGACCAAGGATTTCTTGAAGGTGGGCGAAACGATGACCGATTTTGACCCGCTTAACGAACTCAAGGAAGGACAGACCTACGAGTACGCCATGGAATTTACCAGCGTGAACGGGGAGAGGGACAAGCAGGCGTGGAACGGACGGGTCAATATCCGCGTCAACGTGGTGGCGGGAAAAGACAATGATCTGCGTATGATGGCGACATCGGTGACGGAACAAAACTGGATGGACACAGTGGTAAACGGCGATCTCACAGACATTGGGCTGCCGAAAGACTTTACGTTGAAAGTGCCCTTCAGCGACCAGAGTATCCCGGAGTTTACAAGCGGATACCCCAAGTTTACTCCTGGTGCGACCGATGCACAGATGGAGCTGCTGCTGAACCGGCCGGGTACGGTCTACTATGTAGTGGCGCCGAAAGGGGATATCCTGACAACGGACAAGGACGGCAATAACTATAAGGATGAGCCTCACTATTCCAGCCTCCCTATAGAAGGCGACAGTACAATTACTATGCCCTCTTTCAATCAGCCGCAGGTCATGGATATTTTGAATCCGGAGAAGAGTTACAGTAAAAATCCCAGTATCAAGTATGACAATACTGCATGCCAGTCCAGCGTGGTAAAGCTTTCGGTGGAGGATCTGTCTCCACAGACAGACTATATCGTTTACTTTGTCATTCAGAATACGGCGCAGAACTATTCTGAGGTACAGTGTTACCGGTTTACCACGACAGATGTGGGGACGCCCTATATTACGTTGAACAACCAGAGCCCGGATGTACAATTTAAAACCTCGGAGAGCTCGGAGCTGAATTATGTTCTGGTGGCATATAATCAGATTCCCGATTTTCTGAAAGGAAAATTTGCCACTGAGGCCAATATGGACCAAGAAGATTTAAAGAAGTTCCAGAGCTCTGGCTTGAATCCGGATATGACTATCCTTGAGGCACTGATTAAAACGGTGAGTCAGGGAAGCGGAAATGAAGGGCCCTCTGTCTTTGATATGTATGCAAAGGCATCTCTCCGCGACCGTGTTGGGAAATTGATTCGGCGAAATCAATCCGGCGACAGCATGACTACCGTGGCGTCCGGCCCGATCAGCCTGGAGAAAAATGTACCGCAGGTAAAGCAGTTTGAGCAGTACATGAACATGAATACACTCTATTACTGTCTCGCGGTTGCCCGGAACAAGGACGGCACGGAGGATGGCTTTAAGGCGATCGGCGGGGTCAACATCCCGGACAATGATCCGCCGGTTCTCACCGTAACGGGTGGAAAGGCCAACGCCACGGGTACAGGCTGGTCGGGAACCGTGACGCTTTCGTTCAGTGAAAATCTGTATTGGCTCAGCGAGGACCGGCAGACGCTCAAGGAGGTCTGGACCAAGAAGCCTGAAAATGCAACCCAGGGCCAGAAGGCGGTCTATATTCTGGACGAGGCATTCGGCATCGGCGGGAGTGCGGCGAAAAAGCTGAAACTGGCGAGCGGGGCTCTCGCCTCCCCGAGCGGCACATTCACATTCAGCTATGAGGGAGTCGTGGAGGGAGACACGCTGGTGTTCTTTACCACCGGTTACGCCAGCGATATGAACATGAACGGACGTGGGATGGAAGCAAAGACAAAAACAATCCTGACCTATGTGACAGAGGCAGGCGGCACCGGGCAGTTCCTGACAAACGGACGTTTTGTCATTACGCAAGGTGCGATTGAGGGGGATTCTCCCACTACGTAGCCGCGAATCATGTTGGAAAGCAGGGGACGGGCAGACCCTGCCCGTCCCCTGCTTTCCAGAGAACAAAGGAGTGATTTTCCGTGAAAAAGAAGGTGGGGGTAAGGGTGCTTTCCCTCCTCCTTTCCTGTGTTTTGTTGGGGACAATGCTCCCGGCGGCGGTGGCTTCGGCTGATCCGGCGCCGACCTACAGCATAAAGGTGGAGCCGTCGAGTATTGACCTGGTAGAGGGCGAGTCCCTCCCGCTTAAGGCCATCGTAACATCGGATACAGGCCCGCTTGATGAGGATGGACTGAAAGGCGCGGGGCTGTCGATCCGCTGGGAGAGCGGGGACATTGGCCGGGTAAGCGTGGAATCAACAGGCACCCTGACCACCAAAGTGATGGCCGTAAAAACAGGGGAAACGACCGACGAAAAAAAGGTTACCATTACTGCCTATCTGAACAGTGGGACAGGTGATATCGGCAATGCAAGCTGTGAGATCACGGTAAAACCGGCGGTCACTCCTGGAATATCCATTGACCCGCCTGCCGTTACGGAGATTGATATTGGGCAGACCCTCCAACTCAATGCCAAGGTTACACCGGAGGGGGCCCCTTTGACCTGGAGAAGCGAAAGCCCCTCGGTTGCCACCGTGAACAGCGCTACGGGTGAAGTCAAAGGCGTGGCCCCCGGCAAGGCTGTCATCACGGCAATTTCGGGGAGCAATACGGACACCTGCGAGATCATAGTAAAGGGTATCCTGCTGGATAGAACCTCTCTGACCATGAACGAGCGGGACACCCACACGCTGAAAGCGAATCCGTATGGCTCGCTGGGGACATTGAAGTGGACAAGCAGCAAACCGGAAATCGTCACGGTCACCGGGGACGGCTACCTCTATGCCAAGGCCCAGGGCGACGCGGTGATTACAGTTTCCGATGCCAGCGGGAATTATCAGGCCGCCTGCTCCGTCACCGTCAAGCGCAACACCGCTGATATCATTTTCGGCTCGGCGGGGGCGGGGGAGCCGCTGGCCTTCTCCTCCCTTCGCTCCAAACTGCAAAACCAGTGCAGCAGCGTGTTGGGAAGCTCTCTGCGCTATATCAGCGGACTGACAGTGGACACCCGGCAGGGTACTCTCTACTACCAGTACAAATCTGAGGGAGATACCGGAAAGGGCGTGGGCACCGGGGAACAATATTATGCCGATCCGTCTCTGGGGCAGATGTCCCTCTCGGAGCTGTATTTTGTGCCGAAGCCGGATTTCAGCGGAACCGCCGTCATCCACTATACCGGCTATGCCAGCGGGAGCTCCTTTTTCCAGGGGACGATTGAGGTCACGGTGGAGGAGCAGGAGGATGTCTCCTACTCCGTGGCCGGACAGCAGCCCCTCTCACTGAACGCGGATGACTTTAACCGGATTTGCCGCAGCCACACGGGCCGGGAATTGAGCTATGTCATCTTTTCCCAGCCGGACAGCGGCCGGGGGACACTCTATTACAACTATATCTCCGAGCAGAATTACGGCAGCAAGGTGGACACCTCCAAGCAGTATAAGCGCAGCGGAAGCCCCAACCTGTCCGACATCACCTTTGTGGCTGCCGCAGGCTACCGGGGAGAGGTGGTGATCCCCTATACCGGCTATGACAGCAACGGAAGCTCCTTCCGCGGACGCATTACCATCCGCGTCTCTCAGGCTCAGAACACCGGGGATCTCACCTACACCATTGCCCAGGGCGGCAAGGTGACCTTTGATGACGACGATTTTAACGACCTGTCCAAGGCTGTGACGGGCTACCCCCTGGATTACGTGCAGTTTGAGCGGCCGGATTCCTCCAAAGGGGCGCTTTACTACGACTACTCCAGCAATGGCAGCTATGACAGCCAGGTGACGGAGGGACGCAGCTACTACCGTTCCTCCTCCCCCTATCTCCGGCGAGTTACATTTGTAGCGGGGAAGGATTATTCCGGCACGGCTCATATCCCGTTTACCGGCTGGGACACCAAGGGCAACCGCTTTTCCGGCACAGTGGCGGTGGAGGTGGGGCGCACGGGTGACGGCGATGTGCGCTACTCCACCTACCGGAACGGACGGATCACCTTTGATGACGGCGATTTCAATACCCTGTGCCGGGAGCTGACCGGCACTACGCTGAACTATGTGCGCTTTGAACTCCCGGACGCTTCGGAGGGGACGCTGTATTACAATTACAGAAACGGCAGCTACGACAGCAAGGTATCCGAAAGCCGGAACTACTACCGTTCCAGCAGCCCCTATGTGGACCGGATTACATTTGTCCCCAAGAAGGACTTCTCCGGCACCGTAGACATCCCGTTTACCGGCTGGAGCTCCGTGGGAGAGAAATTCTATGGAACGGTAATCATCGGCGTGGACAGCGGCGACACAACGATACGCTATCAGACTAAACATGGAAAGCCTGCCGCATTCGCGGACGGGGACTTTGACGATTTGTCGGAGCTGCTGACCGGAGAGCACCTGAACTATGTGCGGTTCCAACTGCCGGACTCCGGAGAGGGCACTCTCTACTACGACTACGATGACGGGAAATACGCCAGCAAGGTGTCCGCCAGCCGGAATTACTACCGCTCCAGCAGCGCCTATTTGGACCGGGTCTCCTTCGTTCCGGACGAAAATTTCTATGGCACGGTGAAAATCGGCTTTACCGGATGGAACACAAAGGGGGAGCGCTTTGAGGGCACCATCGAGATTACAGTGGAAGAACCGGCCGGCGCCAGCGAAATTGTATATACCACCCTGGGGACGGCGCTGCCCTTCCGCAGCCAGGACTTTCGTACCGCCTGCGCCGCACGCGGAGAGGGCGAGCTGCGGGAGGTGCGCTTTACCTCCCTGCCCTCCGGGAGCGCGGGGCGGCTGTACTACAACTACCGGGATATCAGCGAAAAGGGGACCGAAGTGCGCACCGGTACCCAGTACACCCCGGACGGCAGTCCGAACCTCTCAGATCTCACTTTCCTGCCCAAAGCGGGCTTCACAGGCAGCGTCCAGATTGGCTATGAGGGCACGGACAGCCGTGGAAAGACCTTCCGTGGGCAGATCCGCATCCAGGTAAATCAGGGATCGGGCTCCCGTTACTTTCAGGATATGGGCAGCTATGCCTGGGCTGCGCCCTATGTGGACCTGCTGTATGAGGCCGGTGTAATCACTGGTACCGGCGGCCAGCGCTACCGCCCCGCCGACGCGGTGAGCCGGGGGGATTTCATGCTGATGCTCTACCGGGCGTTCCAGCTTACCCCGGCCAGCGGCGCCGGGTTCCCCGACGTTCCGCCGGGCAGCTACTACGCCCAGGCAATCCAGGCGGCACGGGCCGCCGGGATCGCCAGCGGCTATCCGGACGGGGGCTTCCATCCCCAGGAGCCTGTCACCCGGCAGGATGCCATGGTGCTTCTGGAGCGCACCATGCAGGCCACGGGCTGGAGCCTCGGGGCAGCGAATACCGGCTATCTCTCCGGATTCCGGGACGGCGGAATGGTGGCGCCCTATGCGCAGGAGGCCATGTCCCATATGATAGAGTATGGTATCATCACCGGTACGCCGGAACAAAAACTGAATCCCATACAGTCGATTTCACGGGCGGAAATGGCGGTTATGCTCGCGCGTGCAATCACTTTCTAAAAGAATTCAAAGGCCCCCCGGCCATAGTGGAAACACTATGGCCGGGGGGCCTTTTGCGTT
>OKCG01000287.1_pt1 | contig 22366 bp, 19 predicted proteins | sample 1609991 | NCBI WGS metagenome assembly OKCG01 (sample SAMN04436606, study PRJEB24849) | human gut metagenome | biome: human gut; feature: NICU; material: stool | host: Homo sapiens | place: USA: Saint Louis, MO | collected 2010-01-15
TTATGCCGAGTGTACCTCAAGTTGCTGTATTTGATACTGCATTCCATCAAACTATCGCATTCTTTTCGCATGCGGCCTGCAAGCAGGCGGCATGCGGAAAATGCCTGATCAAAATCAATGGGAAACCGCGCCTGGCCTGTAAAGAGCGCGCCGATACGGACGAGCTGCTGCTCGAACCGGCAGGCAAAACGGTTATCCGCGACCTGATCAGCAAATAGCGTCAATTCAGAAAAGGCGTACCCAACCGTTGGTTGGGTACGCCTCTTTCCATTTCTGCAGTCTTGTGTTCAGCGCGCGCCTTCCAGGCCATACAGCAGCGCATTGATAATCGCGGCGGCAACGTTGCTGCCGCCCTTGCGGCCGCGCGCAACAATATACGGCACATCCGTTTTCAGGATCAGTTCCTTTGATTCGACAACGTTTACAAAGCCGACCGGAACGCCGATGATCAGCGCCGGATGCAGTTTCCCCTCCCCGATCAGCTCATAAAGGCGAATCAGGGCCGTCGGCGCGTTGCCGACAGCAAAAATGAACGGGCGCTTCAGCGCACACGCCTTATCCATGCAAGCAGTCGCACGTGTTGTACCGTTTGCACGCGCGGCTTCGGCAACATCTTCGTCAGACATAAAGCACAGCGTCTCCCCACCGAATCGCGCAAGGCTTTTTTTGTTGATGCCCGCGCGTGCCATCTGCGTGTCGGTAACAACCGGTACGCCGGCGGACAGCGCAGCGCGGCCCGCTTCTATCGCGCCCGGCGAAAAGACGAGGTTCTGTGCATAGTCAAAGTCAGCCGTCGTATGGATCACGCGCCGAACGATCAGGTCGGTTTCTTCATCGAGACGAACGCCCTGTGCGTCAAGCTCCTGTGCAATCATCTCAAAGCTGCGGCGCTCGATGTCCGCAGGCAGCATGGTTTCAAATGGATACGTCATACGCGCCCCCTTACATCTCAATGCCGCGCCGCGCCGAAACGCCCCGGTCATACGGATGCTTGACTTTTTTGATTTCGGAAACATAATCAGCAGCCTCAATCAGCCAATCCGGCGGATTTCGCCCGGTCATCACAAGCTCGAGCCGCTCCGGCTTTTGCTCCACAAGGCTGCGCAGCAAATCCTTGTCGATGAGCTGACAGGACAGCGCGCCCATCACCTCGTCGAGCACCAGCAGGTCGCACGCGCCGGCGCGCGCCTGCTCAACGGCGGTGAGCAAATTTTTTGTATTGAGATCATACGTCTGCTGCAATTCACGCTCATCCATCTGAAACGTAAATTTTTCACTCGCCTTGCCGCGCAGCACCGTAATGCCCGGAATATGTGCGAGCGCGCGCAGCTCTCCGGTTTCCTGACCTTTGAGAAACTGCACCAGCAGCACCTTCATCCCACAGCCCGCCGCGCGTACCGCCAGGCCGGTTGCGGCTGTTGTCTTTCCCTTACCGTCGCCGCAGTAAATATGAATAAGCCCTTTCATATGCCTTCCTCCAAAATACGGTAAATTTTTTTCATATTGAGGTGTTCACGCGCCGCGTTTGCCAACAGATCATACTGCGCCTGCCGGTGCGATGCAGCGTCGAAGGCTGTGACAGCATCCGCATCCAAACCTTTGGCCGCACACAGCGCGGTAATCAACCCTTGTACGCTTTCCTCACGGTCGAACAGTCCATGTACATACGTACCTTATACATTTTGGCAGGCGCAGCCATCAACCTTTTCTCTGCCGGCGAGCGTACGCAGACAGGTTAAAGGCGCGGCGGAATCCGTGCGCCCCATATGAATCTCATACCCTTCGCCCGGCGCGCCGGAAAGCCCCGCCAGCAGCCCGCTGGCCGGCGCGAATGTACCTGTGACACGTTCGCGCGTCTTTTCACGGGCAAAAACGGTATCGACCGGCAACAACCCGATTCCATCAAGCGCACCGCCGTGCTCCACGCCGTCGGGATCGCACAGCGTCCGCCCGAGCATCTGGTAGCCGCCGCAAATTCCCAATACAGGGCCGCCGGACGCAGCATGCTTTTTAATCAACGCTTCAAGTCCGCTTTGACGCAGCCACAAAAGATCGCTCATTGTATTCTTGGTGCCCGGTAAAATCACAAGGTCGGGCGTTCCAAAATCACAGACACGCCCGACATAGCGCACGGAAACGCCGCCGACCAGCTCCAGGGGATTGAAATCGGTAAAGTTTGAGATATGCGGCAAACGCATCACCGCGATATCAACGGCCTGCGCAGCACGGCGCTCTGCCAGCCGGTCCGAAAGGCTGTCCTCATCGTCGATATCGACATGCAGATACGGCATCACGCCGGCGACCGGCACGCCGGTGATCTCCTCAATCATGGAAAGCCCTGGGGCCAGAATTGTTTTATCCCCGCGGAATTTATTGATCACAAGGCCCTTGACAAGCGCGCGCTCCGCCTCCTCCAAAAGGAGCATGGTTCCGGCGAGCGATGCAAATACACCTCCGCGGTCGATATCCCCGACCAACAGCACAGGCGCGCGGACAAGCCTGGCCAGCCCCATATTGACGATATCATCCGCCTTCAGATTAATTTCAGCCGGGCTGCCCGCACCCTCGATGACAATAATATCATACTGTCCGGCCAGCTTATCATACGCCTTTTGAATCTCAGGTATGAGCGTGCGCTTCATTTGAAAATATGCGGCCGCGCTCATATTTCCGCGCACCTCGCCATTCACAATCACCTGCGAGCCTGTGTCGCTGGACGGTTTGAGCAAAATGGGATTCATCCAGACAGAAGGGGCGATTCCGGCGGCCTGCGCCTGCACAGCCTGAGCGCGGCCCATTTCAAGACCGTCGTCCGTAATAAATGAATTGAGCGCCATATTCTGTGATTTAAACGGCGCAACTGTCACCCAGCTTGGTGTTGCCGATCTGGCAGACAGCTACCCGCGCGAGCTGTCCGGCGGTGAAATGCGGCGCGTCTCCATCGCCCGCGCGCTGATGAACCAGCCGAGCTTGCTCATCGCCGACGAGCCGACCGGCGACCTCGACCAAGAGAGCACCGACATCGTAATGCGTCTGCTCAGAGACCAAGCCAACAACGGCACGGCGATTCTCATGGTCACCCATGATCCCGATGCACTCGAATACGCAGATCGGGTGTATCGCATGGACGCCGGAGTGCTGTCCATAGCCTCGGTGTAATATGGTCTGCTGGTGTCTGCCAACAGGTAGATACCGTCTGGAGTCATAGCCCATCAGCGGGTCGGCGGTAGGTAATCGCAAGAAAACCAACCCGTTCGTGTTTATTCACGACGAAGCGCTGGGGAGGCCCGACTCAGCGCTTGTTAGGCATATGCAAGGCAAGCGTTCCGTTCAGATAACGACAGAAGGATTAATCCAATGACGAACGTTCAGCGTTCTCGCCGTCAGGTGCGTCTGTCTCGCGCCCTCGGCATCGCACTGACCCCCAAGGCTCAGCGCATCTTCGAAAAGCGTCCGTACGCTCCTGGCGAGCACGGCCGTGACCGCCGCCGCACCGAGTCCGATTACGCGGTGCGTATGCGCGAAAAGCAGCGTCTGCGCGCTCAGTACGGCATCTCCGAGAAGCAGCTTCGCGCCGCTTACGAGAAGGCCACCCGTACTGCCGGCCAGACCGGTAACGCCATGCTGACCGACCTCGAGACCCGTCTCGACAACCTGGTGCTGCGTGCCGGCTTCGCCCGCACCACCGCCCAGGCCCGTCAGTTCGTGGTGCACCGTCACATCCTCGTTGACGGCAACATCGTGGACCGCCCGTCCTACCGCGTCAAGCCCGGCCAGACCATTCAGGTGAAGGCCAAGAGCCAGACCATGGTTCCGTTCCAGATCGCCGCCGAAGGCGTGCACCGTGACGTGCTGCCTGCGGTCCCCGGCTACCTCGACGTGAACCTGCCGTCCCTGAAGGCCACTGTGACCCGTAAGCCGGAGGTCGAAGAGATCCCGGTGCAGGTCAACATCCAGTACGTGGTCGAATTCTACGCCCGCTGATCCGGGCCCTCTGGTCAACAAATCCAGGACATACCGCTCGAACCCCGCGCTTCTTTCGAGAAGCCGCGGGGTTCCTGCGTTGTAGGGCGATTACTGGCCGCACACCGCCTGGCGAATCATCGTCGCGTACGCATAGGCACCGGTCATATTCGGATGAATGCCGTCATCGTTGAGGTATTCGCTATGACCTTCGCTATACCCATGCCAATCGATGATGCCCACGTTCTTGTTCTTCTTGGCGGCCTCACGCAGCATCGTATTGTTGTTGTTCTCCTGCCACGGGTATGGCATACGGATGGTGATGAAGTATGTCGGCTTGCCGCCGGTCAGGTCAATGAGCTGTTGCACTTCCTGCTCATTCGAAATCACGCCGTTCGTGCCGAGGCCAAACACCACCACACTGCCACTGTGGCCGGCAGCGGTGTCCTGCTGATACACATCCACCGCCTGCGGCAGCTGACGGTTCGGCAGGCCATCGATAAAAGCGTTTGGGAATGCGGCCTGGATGGCGTCCGAAGTACCCGACGTCACTGAATCGCCGACCATCATCATATCCGCGTTGCAGCTTTCCGTTGCCGGATCATAGGCGTACTTCGAAATGTCAAGATTGTTTGGCACCTTTTCCGCAATCGGTTTGATGATGGGCGGCTGAGAATCCGAACCGTTCTTATTCGCGTCAGCGGTATTGGTTTCGCCGTTCGCGGCATTTATGGCAGAAGACTCGGGCTCGGGCTTCGCCGGTTTCTTGACCGGCTTGGCGGGTGCCGCGAGTTCGGGGCGCAGCTGAATGGCTCGCGCTTGAGCGATGCCATTCCAGTCCACCGGTGCCCACGTCAGCGCCACAACGGTCACCAATCCGATAACCGACATGACCCACGCGCCCGGGCGCAGCCGGTAGCCGGCTTTCGGCAGCGGCTTGGCGTGTTGGCTACGAGGCATCTGCACCGATTTACGGGCCGCCTCGACCAGCTGGTAGAAGGCTTCCGACGCCGCCAACACCACGACGGCCTCAAGAACCCAACCCCACCACGGCAACGCCTGCGTTCGTGTCGCCGGGTTCATAAACTGCAGCAGCGGATAATGCATGACGTACAGCGAGAACGATCGCGACCCGATATAGCGTAGGGGAGCACAACCCAGCACGTGCGACCAGATTGAGTCATTGTTCACGGCACAGGCCAAGGCGCACAACGATATGAACGCGGTAATCAGGTACCCGCCTTGGTACATGTACGACAGATACCCGTTGGCGAACCAGAATCCGGTCAGCAGTGCCGCCAAAGCCGCGGTGCCAAGAACATTGCAGACGATAGTGAGACGGGCGCCCGTCTTGTCGCCGGCCTGACGTTCGATCTGCACTGTTTGCGAAGCCGCTCCAGCTTCCGCAGCTTCCGTACCTCGCGAGGAAGGCGCAATCCAGATAGCCAACAGCGCGCCGGCGGCCAGCTCGGCGAGGCGAGTATCGGTACCGTAATACACGCGGGAGGTATTGGCCGGGTCAAACAGCAGCACCATGTCGGCGGTGGAAGCAGCCATGATGACAAGAATCGCCATGGAGCGCACCCATTTGGACTTGGTGATTTTGCCGAGCACCACCATCAGCAACGGCCAAACCAGGTAGAACTGCATCGTCACGCCCAAGAACCACAGATGGGTCAGAGGAGAAGGCAATCCGGCCGCCTCGAAATACGGCACCTTGCGGAAGATGTACACCCAATTGCTGGCGAACAAGGCGCTCGGCAGCGAATCGGAAACCACTTTCTGCAACAGGCTGGGAGCGAACATCCAAGTGAGCCAAGGCACCACGGCAATGGTCGCCAGCATCACCGGCCATAAACGAGTAATGCGGCGGATCAGATATCGGCCATATCCAAAGGACCCGGTGCGGTCCACCATGTTCAGTACCGAACGTGTGGCAAGAAAACCGGTGATAACGAAAAACATCGTCACGCCAATGAATCCGCCCTGCAATAGCGACGGGCGGGTGTGGAATGCTATGACTCCAAGAATCGCCAGAGCGCGCAGTCCATCGATACCCCTGAAATGGGCAGGCACAGACGATCGAGATGGTGCAGGTTTCAAGGTTATGCTCACAGTATTCTAAGTGTACTCTCAGGAATCGTTAGGTATACTGCCCGGATTACGCATATCTCAGGTAGTGACCTATGCCGTTATGACTTATGACTTCCGGCAACCCGCACCGAAACCGCCGGAATGGTGACATAATCAGAACCATGATTCTTCATCTGCATCTGGTCCGTCACGGACAGACCTATTTCAACCGATACAACCGTCTGCAGGGATGGTCGAATTCGCCGCTGACCGAGTCGGGCGTCGCCGATGCCGTCAAGGCCGGTGAGCGACTGAAAGGATTGACGTTCGCCGCCGCCTACTGTTCGGACACCACGCGTGCCCAGCAGACGGCCGAGAAAATTCTCGACATCAACGAAGCCGCGGGTAACCCGCGCCCCGCACTCGTGACGGACATGCACTTCCGCGAGCAGTTCTACGGCTACTACGAGGGACTTGACATGGCCATGGCCTGGTACGCCGCAGGAGCGCCCCACGGCGTCAAAACCTACAACCAAATCGTCGAGAAGTTCGGGTTGGGGGCCTCGCGTGATTTTCTCAAGGAAGCCGATCCCTTCCACGACGCGGAATCCGATGAGGAATATTGGACGCGCGTCGAAGGTGCGTTCCGTCTTATCGCCGACAACCCGAATCTCAAGGACGGCGACGATGTGCTGCAGATTTCGCATGGCAACACACTGCTTAGCCTCGGTCACCGGTTCGGCGGCCCTGACCTCGATCTGAACGAACGCCCGGCCAATGGTTCGGTAACCGTGATCGACTTCGACACCGACAAGCCGTTCGGCGAAGCCGTGACCATCGTTTCGTACGGCAAGTAGCAAATAGCAAGCAATACATATCGAATAGCACGTACGGTCCACGGCGGCACGCCGCAAACGAAAGCGTCAGCAGGACAGCCTTTCGCCTATAGCCGCATACGCCCACGCGCACGGTTTTCGCCCTGCGCATGCAATGGTATGCCAAGAAATAGGGAAGGAGTGCTACCCTTAGGCGAGTAAGTGTGACCGCAAGGAGGAAACAATGGGAGTCGGAGAGATCGCTGGCCTGATCGCGGCCATCGCGTTCGCAGTATTGGCCGGTTTCATGATCTATCCGCTGATCAGGCTGGGCAAGATGTTTGATCAGATATCGCAGACGGTCCGGGAGTCCGGTGAACACGCCATCCCCGCGCTGGACGAAGGCGTGACCACCGTCAAGCAGGTCAACAAGTCGCTCGAAGACGTGAACAAGATTTCCGCCGCGGCTTCCACCACCGCCAACAACGTTGGTGCGTTGACCGATCTGTATGGCTCCTTCCTCGGTAAGCCCATCATCAAGATCGCTTCCACCTTCTACGCGCTGAAAACCACGGGTCAGTCCTTCCTTGCGAAGAACGCCGCGAAAACCACCGTCAACGACACCGCCGAGAAGGGGGAGTGATGTTCAAACGCATCTTCTGGGTCGGCGTCGGCGTGGCCATCGGAATCGTTGCCGTCACCAAGGCACAGGCCTATGTCAAGGCCAATACGCCTGATGCGGCACGCCAGTTCCTGCTTGGCCCCGATCAGGACAATGTGCCGATGAAAACACTCGAAGGGTTGGTCAACGAGTTCAATGCCACCCGTCGAGCCCGCGAGGCTGAGCTCAACCGTCAGTACATCGAGCGCGCCAACTGACACGCGCATGCCGCCTTGCCATCTAGTCACTGAATCAGCTAGAACAAACTAATCCTCATAATCCAGTCTTTTCCACCAATACCAGGCGCAACTGCGCCCATTACCCAAACAAGGAGTTCATCCGCTCATGCGCACTGCGGACATCGCAAAGCGATACCTCGATTATTTTGCCAAGCACGACCATCTCATCGTGCCCTCGGCATCCCTGATTTCCCCGAACCCCACCACGCTTTTCACCATCGCCGGCATGGTGCCGTTCATCCCGTACCTGATGGGTGAGCAGACCCCGCCGAAGCGCCGCATGGCCTCCAACCAGAAGTGCGTGCGTACGCTCGACATCGACGAGGTCGGCAAGACCACCCGCCACGGCACCTTCTTCCAGATGCTCGGCAACTTCTCCTTCGGCGACTACTTCAAGGAAGAGGCCATCCACTACGCCTGGGAGCTGCTCACCACCTCGCAGGATGAGGGCGGCTACGGCTTCGACCCCGAGAAGCTGTGGATGACCACGTTCACCGACGATGACGAAGCCCGTTCCATGTGGATCAACGAGGGCGTGGACCCCGAGCACATCCAGAAGATGGGCATGGAAGACAACTTTTGGACCACCGGTGGCCCCGGACCCGGCGGCCCCTGCTCCGAAATCTACGTGGACCGCGGCCCCGCCTTCGGCAAGGAAGGCGGCCCGATTGCCGACGAGAACCGCTACATCGAGATCTGGGACCTCGTGTTCGAGAACTACGAGGTCGACAACGTCAAGTCCAAGACCGACCTGCACATCGTGGGCGAGCTTGAGAACAAGAACATCGATACCGGTGCCGGCTTGGAACGTCTGGCCTACCTGCTGCAGGGCAAGAACAACATCTACGAGACCGATGAGGTCTTCCCGGTCATCGAGGCCGCCGAGCAGCTCTCCGGCCTGAAGTACGGCGAGAACGAGGACGCCGACGTGCGCTTCCGCGTGGTCGCTGACCACGTGCGCTCCGCCCTGATGATCATGTCCGACGGCGTGCGCCCGTCCAACGTGGGCCGTGGCTACGTGCTGCGCCGCCTGCTGCGCCGCACCGTGCGCTCCATGCGCATGCTCGGCGTGACCGATCCGGTGCTGCCCACCCTCTTCCCGACCTCCAAGGCCGCCATGGAGGCCAGCTACCCGGAGCTCAACGACACCTTCCATGAGGTGTCCGAATCCGCGTATGGCGAGGAAGACGCCTTCCGCCGCACCCTTGAGACCGGCACCACGATTCTCGACGTGGCCGTCAACAAGGCCAAGAGCGATTCCGCCGAGCCCGTCGTGGCCGGCGAGGACGCCTTCAAGCTGCACGACACCTACGGCTTCCCGATTGAGCTGACCCTCGAGATGGCCGCCGAACAGGGCGTGAAGGTGGACGAGGCCAAGTTCCGCGAACTCATGGCCGAGCAGAAGTCCCGCGCCCGCGCCGACGCCCTCAAGAAGCGTCACAACGTGGATCTTTCCGTTTACGACGACTTCAAGAAGACGCTCGTCAGCCCGATCGACTTCCTCGGCTACACCGACATGTCCGCCCGCGCCAAGGTGATCGGCATCATGCAGGAAGGCAAGGGTTCCGTGCCCGCCGTGACCGGCCCGGCCAACGTCGAGGTCATCCTCGACCGCACCCCGTTCTACGCGGAGGCCGGCGGCCAGCTCGCCGACCAGGGCGAGATCCTGTCCGACGACGGCGCCGTGCTCGAAGTCGACGATGTGCAGAAGCCCATCAAGGACCTCATCGTCCACCAGTGCCGTCTGACCGAAGGCACGCTGGTCGTCGGCGCCGAAGTCAACGCCAACATCGACCTGGCCCGCCGTGGCGCCATCGCCCGCTCGCACACCGCCACGCACATGGTGCACAAGGCGCTGCGTGAGGAGCTGGGCCCGCAGGCCACCCAGCGCGGCTCCGAAGACGCCCCGAACCGTCTGCGCTTCGACTTCCAGTGGTCCAAGGCCCCGGCCAAGTCCGTGATCTCCGCAGTCGAGGAGCGCGTCAACGACAAGCTGCGCGACAACCTCGCCGTGACCACCAAGGAAATGAAGTTCGACGACGCCATCGCCCTCGGTGCCATGCACCTGTTCGGCGAGAAGTACGGCGACATCGTACGCGTGGTCTCCATCGGCGAAGACGGCTGGAGCCGCGAGCTGTGTGGTGGTACCCACGTGGACCACGTTGGCAAGATCGGCATGGTCAACATCCTGTCCGAAGCCTCCATCGGCTCCGGCGTGCGTCGTGTCGACGCCGTCGTGGGCCAGGGTGCCTATGACTTCAACGCTCGTGAGCACGCGCTGGTCTCCCAGCTGTCCGACAAGCTCAACGCTCGTCCGGACGAGCTCGCCGAGCGTGTGAACGCCCTGCTCGCCAAGCTCAAGGAATCCGATCGTCGCTTGGCCTCCATGTACGAGTCCCAGCTGGCCGCCTCGGTTCCGGCGCTGGTTGCTGACACCAAGAACTCCGCGGCCCTGGTCAAGGTGGCCGTCAAGAACGTGGGCCACTTTGGCGCGGTCGATGCCCTGCGCAAGACCGTACTCGACGTGCGCGCCCAGCTCGGTGAAGACGCCCCCGTGGTGGTGGCCCTTGCCGGCGTGAACGAGGATGACAAGCCGATGGTCGCCGTGGCCACCAACGAGGCCGCCCGCAAGGCCGGCATCAAGGCCGGTGATCTGGTGCGTGGCGCAGCCAAGGTCCTCGGCGGCGGTGGCGGCGGCAAGCCGGACTTCGCCCAGGGTGGCGGTGTCGATGCCTCCAAGATCGACGAGGCCCTCGAAGCGCTCAAGCACGAGGCGCAGAAAGCCTGATTCCGCCAGTGGTGTGGTTAGGCGTTGATTTGGGTAATGCCCGGGTCGGACTGGCACTGTCCGACCCGGAGCTTACCTTTGCACATCCTGCTGGCAACATTCATGTTGCCGGCGACTATTTCTTTGCTATTGACGAGGTCCTGAACGTCATCGAAGACGAACATGTGGACCATGTAATCGTCGGACTGCCCCTGCAGATGGACGGTACAGAAGGCAAAAGCGCCAAAAAAGCGCGCAGGTGGGCGGCCAATCTGGAGAAGAGGCTGCAAGCAGAGAGTGAAGACAGTGATTCTACGGAGTATCAGATTCCGCAGGTATCATTGATAGATGAGAGATTGACAACAGTCAGTGCGCATCGTCAGCTGTTCGAGGCCCATAAAGCTTCGAACAAGCACAGGCCGGTGGTTGACCAGCAGTCGGCAGTGGTGATTTTGCAGACGGCACTCGACCGTACCCGGGAGCAGTGAGGTATCGGTTATGACCGATGATTTTAACGAGTTCTTTGATGACAACACGCATTGGGTCGAACAGGGGTCAGAACCAATGCGCGGGGCCGAGCCGCCAGAACCGCCGAAATCCCGCAGGGAGATGCGCAAGCGACGTGCACAGCGCAGGCGCAAGCGTATCAGTGGCATTATCATCGCTATCGCCATCGTCGCCCTGCTTATCGGCGGCGGCTATTTCGGCGTAACCAAGCTCATCGCATGGCGCGACAGCCGGAGCAACCAGTCGACGGCCATCGCGGACTATCCGGGACCGGGCTATGGCGAGGTCGAATTCACCGTGAGCGAGGGCCAAGGCGCGGCGGAGATCGCCGATAATCTGCTCAAGGCCGAAGTCATCAAGTCTACTGCCGCGTTCACCAGCGTGGTCAACGCCAATAGCACGACACTCTATCCGGGAACGTTCACATTGAAGAAGCATATGGCCGCATCCAAAGTGATCGACGTTCTCTCCGACACCAACCAGGCGGCGGGCTTCCTCGAGGTTCGTCCCGGTGAACGTGCCACCGATGTGTTCGCCAACGCCGCGAAGCTTTCCGGCATTGCCCAAAGCGAATTCGACACGATTATCAAGAACAAGGGTAAGGATATTCTGCCCAATGAAGCGGGCGGTAGCTTTGAGGGATGGCTGGAGCCGGGAACCTACAACGTCAAGAGCATGAAGAGCGCTTCGGAAATCCTCAAGGCCATGGTCGATAAGCGTATCGCCAAGTTGGATGAATTGGGCGTGCCGGCCGGCAGTGACCGCGAACGGGTGATGATCATCGCCTCTATCGCCGAGGCCGAGGTCAACAAAGCCGATTACTACGGCAAAGTGACGCGAGTCATCGAGAACCGTTTGGAGCAGGGCATGTCGTTGGGCATGGATTCCACCGTGGCCTATGGCAATAACGTCAAGCCCGCGCAGGTGACCACCGAGATGACCCAGGACGAGTCCAACCCGTACAACACGTACAAGATCTCCGGCCTGCCACCTACGCCGATCAGCAATCCCGGCGATAGTGCCATTCAAGCGGCACTGCACCCCGAAAGCGGCAATTGGCTGTACTTCTGCACGGTCAATCTGGACACCGGCGAAACCAAGTTCGCCGCAACCGCCGATGAACATGACCAGAACGTGGCCGAACTACGCAAGTGGCAAGCCGAAAACCAGTAGTCATCCCGTTAGCTCCCTTCGCTTGGGGAAGCTGATTGGACGTTAGTCTCTTCATTGGCTCCCTCGCTGAGGGGAGCACTGCGGGGAATGTAACGCTCGGCTTAAGCCCGGGGCTCCCGCAAAGCGGATGGAGGAGAAATCTAGGACAACACCCCAACCACCACCGCCACAATCGCGCCCGCCAATATCACCGGCACATACGGCACCTTGCCCGCATGTGCCGGTGATGTGCGTTGTGGGTCGAATCGCGTCCACAAGGCAATCCATGTGATGCCGGCAACGCCCATCGCCAGCCACCAGACCACCACAGGCAACAGGCCAAACAGTCCGACAGACAATCCCATAGGTATCAAGGCGGTCACATCGCCGAATCCCAATGACCGCGGCACCAGCAACGCCAACGCGAACTGGATCAGGCAACATAGCACGGTGAACAACAGCGCCTGCAACAGCACGAACAGGTCGTTCACCACCACTCCATACGCGAAATCGGCGGCCAGCTGAAGCAACGCGCCCGCAGCCACCCACGCGATCGGCACCCGCCGATGACGAACATCCTCAATGGACAGTGCAAGCCCACATAGCAGACCGGGTAGCGTGAACAGGTATGGCATGGCTTAACATTAACCCCTAGCTAGACGTACACATAGACGTACACACATGAAACGAGGGAAGTTATGCTGCGTTGGCAGACGGCAGGGGAGTCTCACGGAGAAGCATTGGTGGCCATGATTGAAGGGTTGCCGGCCGGCGTGCGTATTAGCACGGACGATATCGTTTCCGCACTGGCACGCCGTCGACTTGGATATGGTCGCGGTGCCCGCATGAAGTTCGAGCAAGACAAGGTCCGTCTGCTGACCGGTGTACGCCACGGCCTGACCCTCGGCTCGCCGGTGGCCATCGAAATCGCCAACACCGAATGGCCGAAGTGGACCGAGGTCATGAGCGCCGATGCACTCGACCATGACCTGCCGCGCGAAGGCCGCAATGCGCCGCTGAGCCGCCCGCGCCCGGGCCACGCCGATCTGACCGGCATGCGCAAGTATGGTTTTGACGACGCCCGCCCGGTACTGGAGCGCTCCAGCGCCCGTGAGACCGCCTCCCGTGTGGCTTTGGGCGAGGTGGCCAAGCAGTTCTTGGATCAGGCGTTCGGCATCCGCACCGTAGCCCACGTGGTGGCGCTTGGTGGCGTGCAGACCAACCCTGATTTGCCGTTGCCCACACCTGACGATCTGGAAGCGCTTGATGCCTCGCCTGTCCGTACGCTGGACAAAGAGGCCGAAGCCCGCATCATCGAACGCATCAACGAGGCCAAGAAGGCCTCCGATACGTTGGGCGGCGTGATTGAAGTGCTGGCTTACGGTGTGCCTGCCGGCATCGGCACGTATGTGGAGTCCGACCGCCGACTGGACGCGGCTCTGGCCTCCGCGATCATGGGCATTCAGGCGTTCAAGGGTGTGGAGATCGGCGACGGCTTCCTGGAAGCCTCCCGCCCCGGTTCGCAGGCGCACGATGAGATCGTGGTCAACGCCGACGGCCGTATCGACCGTCTGTCCAACCGCGCAGGCGGCATTGAAGGCGGTATGTCCAATGGCCAGGTGATTCGCGTACGCGGTGCCATGAAGCCGATTCCGTCCATCCCCAAGGCCCTGCGTACGGTCGACGTGCTGACCGGCGAATCCGCACAAGCCATCAACCAGCGTTCCGACAGCACCGCCGTGCCTGCGGCATCCGTGGTGGCCGAGGCCATGGTGCGTCTGACTTTGGCGAAGTACGCGCTGGATAAGTTCGGTGGAGACAGTGTTGCCGAAACACGGCGCAACCTTGAGTCGTATCTCGCCTCGTGGCCGGAGCACATGCGCTGAACGAAGGGCGTATGGTTTCGTGACGACTGCCGCGGAACCATCAGCAACTGTACTCACCAATCGTCGAGAGGATTCGTAGATTATGACCGCACGCCCCCGCGCCGTCATCATCGGCATGATGGGAGCCGGCAAAACACGTGTCGGTAAGGAAGTGGCGCATATGTTGCGTCTGCCGTTCGCCGATGCCGATGTGGAGATCGAACGTGAAGTGGGCATGAAGATTCCCTCCTACTTCGAGGAATACGGTGAGCCGGCATTCCGCGAGGTCGAGGCCGATCTCATCGCCGATATGCTTGAGGATTTCGACGGTATCTTTTCGCTGGGCGGTGGCGCTCCCATGACGTCCTCCACCCAGCATGCCCTCTCCTCCTACATCGACCATGGCGGTCGTGTGGTCTACCTTGATGCCGATCCGGCGGAAGCCATGGAACGCGCGAACCGTGGGGGAGGCCGGCCCATGCTCAATGGCAACGCCAACTCCCGTTGGAAAAAACTGTTCAAGCAGCGTGACCCAGTATTCCGCGAGGTCGCCAACGTTCATGTCCATACCCGGGGGCTTACGCCTCAGGGCGCAGCGAAGAAAGTGATTGATATGGTATCTGAGCGAGCAGTGCATGTTACCGGAGCGGCAATTGAGCCGTATGATGTGGTCATTGGCGAAGGTGCCATGAACCATCTGGCCGATGTGCTGGGACCCAAACCCGCCAAAATCGCGCTTATCCACACTCAGTCGGTGCAGCGACACTCCGATCGTGCCCGCGCTCTGTTGCGTCAGGGCGGCTATGAGGTTTCCGACATCGTGATTCCGGATGCCGAACCCGGCAAGACCATTACCGTGGCCAACGGCATTTGGGAACGCCTTGGCAACGAAGGTTTCACCCGATCCGATGCCGTGGTGGGGCTTGGCGGCGGTGCCGCAACCGATTTGGCCGGTTTCGTGGCTGCCACGTGGATGCGCGGCGTGCGCTATGTAAACTGCCCGACCTCGCTGCTGGCCATGGTCGATGCCTCCACCGGTGGCAAAACCGGCATCAACACCCCGCAGGGCAAGAACCTCGTCGGCTCGTTCTACACGCCTGCCGGTGTGCTGGCCGACACCAAGACGCTGGCTACGCTACCCAATGACATCTTCATCGAGGGTCTCGGCGAAGTCGCCAAATCCGGTTTCATCCGCGATCCCGAAATCCTGCATATCCTCGAAGACCACGCAGCTGAACTGCGCGCTTTCGACGGCTCTACATTCCTCGGCTCGCCGCTCGAAGACGTGGTTGCCGAGCTCATTGAGCGCACGGTAAAGGTCAAGGTCTACCACGTCTCCTCCGATTTGAAGGAGAAGGGTCTTCGTGAATTCCTCAACTACGGGCACACGATGGGCCATGCCATCGAAAAGCTCGAGCACTTCCGCTGGAGGCATGGCAATGCGGTGGCCGTCGGTATGGTGTATGCCGCCGAGCTGGCCCATCTGATCGGTTACATCGATCAGGATCTGGTTGACTACCACCGCTCGTTGCTCGCTTCGCTGGGTCTGCCGACGTCGTGGCATGGCGGCTCGTTCGACGACGTGCTCGCATTGATGCATCGCGACAAGAAGGCCCGCGGCAATGAGCTGCGCTTCGTGGTCCTCGACGAGATTGGTCACGTCGTACACCTCGACAACCCGCCCGCCGACGCCGTAGAAGAAGCCTTCCATCGTATCCAGCAATAATTGAACGGCCACAGGCCGTGCCGTTCGCCATCCCCTCAGAAAAAAGTACTTGGCTCCCCTCTAATGGAGGTGCCCCGGAGTCGGATCTACCTTCTTCCTCCCTCTGATGAGGGAGGTGCCCCGAAGGGGCGGAGGGAGAGAAGCACAAACAAAAGGAGTCCCGATGACCAAAGTCATCGTTGTCAATGGCCCTAACCTCGGACGTCTCGGCGTCCGCCAGCCCGACGTCTACGGTCGTCAAGACCTCGACACCCTGCGCAAGCTCTGCGCCGAATGGGGCAAGGACCTCGGCCTCGAAGTCGAGGTGCGTCAGACCGACGACGAAGCCGAAATGGTGCGCTGGATGCACCAAGCCGCCGACGAGAAAACCCCGGTGGTCATGAACCCCGCCGCCTTCACGCACTATTCGTATGCTCTCGCCGACGCCGCGCACATGGTCATTGATGAGAACCTGCCACTTATGGAAGTCCATATTTCCAACCCGTCCGCCCGTGACGAGTTCCGCAAGCGTTCCGTAATCAGCCCTGTGGCCACCGGCACCATCACCGGCATGGGTTTCTACGGCTACAAGCTCGCGCTCGATGCTGTGGCGCACTTGCTGAGCGAATAGAACCAAGCCCTCCAGCCAATCCCGGGTAGCAGTCGACGTTGCGCCCGGGATTCCTGTTACCTGAGGAAACCATAAGCGTCCGAGTAAAGGAAGCCATGACTCTCACCGCCACGGAACGTGATCTCGTCGATGCCGCGTCACGCTGGTTTGACGCCCACCGCGCACAGTTCGTCGATGAGCTGTGTGAGCTGCTGCGCTACCCGTCGGTTTCCGACGAATCGGACCCGAATCCTCGTCCGGGCGCGCCTTATGGACCCGAAGTACGCCGTGTATTCGACCATATGCTGGCCAAGGCAGGACGAGACGGGCTGCCTACGCGCGACTACACCGGCCACGTCATGGAAGTCGTTTATCCACAGGAGAACGTGGAGACCGACCGTGACATCGCCTTCGTCGACCACCTCGACGTAGTCCCCGCCGACGACGGTTGGACGCACGATGCCTTCGATCCGCAGGTTATTGGCGATATTGTTATCGGTCGCGGCTCATTGGACAATAAAGGCGTCGCGCTGACCAGCTATTTCCTACTCCGTTTCTTCAAGGAACACGACCACCGTTTCCGCCACCGCGTACGTATACTGTTCGGCGGCTCCGAAGAGATCGCGCTCAACGACATCAAATGGTTCGTCGCCAACATCGGCGCGCCGTACCAGGCCATCGTCATCGATGGTCCCTTCCCGGTGAACAATATCCAAAAAGGACTGCTCGATGTGGATGTCGAACTGCCGGTCGGGCCGCAATTGCGCGGTTGGCATGCCGGCACCGCCACTAACACGGTTCCCGGGGCCGCCGCAATCACCCTCACCGGCGTCGACGAATCTACCGTGCGGCAAGCATTCTGCCAGAGCGGCAACATCGCTCCAGATATCGCCGAGCGATTGCATATCAACGCAACAGCGCAAGGCGTCACGATTGAGGCCACCGGTGTCACCGGTCATGCCTGCCAGCCGTCCGGTACCGTAAACGCTATAGCGGTGCTCACTACGGCGCTTGCCCGGTCCGGTCTGCTCGAAGGCCGTGACCTCACTGCAGCGCAGGCGATTGCCCAATGGACAAAAGACTCATATGGCACCGGCTTGGGTATCGATTGCGAGAATGCGGAAAGCGGACCGACTACCGCCAATGGTGGTTTGATTATACCGGCGAATGAGTTCGCTGAAGCAGACAAGGTATTAGGCGCGGTATCAGGTGAGACTTCTGAAGATGCCATCGTATTGCACTTCGACATCCGTTATGCGGTAGGCCAGGCACACGAACAAATCATCGAGCGTATTCAAGCACAAGCCGAAGCGGCGGGCGGCCGCATTGTCGACATCCTTAACGATGACCCATACTACGTGCAGGCTGACGACCCGCGTGTCCAGTTGCTCACCGCAACCTACAACGACGTGCTCGGTTGCGAGGCTCGACCCGTGGCTGTCGGCGACGGCACCCACGCCCGCTTTATCCCGCGCGCACTCAACTTCGGTCCCGAATTCCATGCCGACCATGTGCCGGCGGTCGACGGCATCGACCTGGAGACCCCGCCATTCATCGCACCAGGTGCCGGCAACGCGCACGGTGCCGATGAATGGGCCTCGCTGAAAAACCTGAAAACAGCGTTTGTCCTATATGCGTTAGGCCTAGTGCGTCTCGACCAATACCTGCAATAGCTGGCGGATAAGACGTTTGACGTGATTATGACCTTGCGTATGCTTTTTGACGAGCCTACTATTCGTATTGTTCAAGTACGCCATGTCGGGGCCGACGCGTCTGGTGAACACGCCGGGTCATACACGGATGATAGAGTGAAATTCCATGGTTAGAAGAACACATGGTAATTCTCAAGAACACGTCACCAAGCATATTTTCGTCACTGGCGGCGTTGTCTCCTCTCTCGGCAAGGGCCTGACCGCATCTTCGCTCGGTCGTTTGCTGCGCAGCCGCGGTATCCATGTTCTGCAGCAAAAGCTCGATCCGTACATCAACGTCGACCCGGGCACCATGAACCCGTTCCAGCATGGTGAGGTCTACGTGACCGAAGACGGTGCCGAAACCGATCTCGACATCGGCCACTACGAGCGTTTCCTCGACGTCTTCCTGAGCCAGAAGGCCAACGTCACCACCGGTCAGATCTATCAGGAAGTGCTGCGCAAGGAGCGCGCCGGCGAATACCTCGGCCAGTGCGTGCAGGTCATCCCGCACATCACCAACGAAATCAAGTCTCGTATGCGCGCCCAGGCTTCCGATGACGTGGATGTGATCATCACCGAAATCGGTGGTACCGTCGGCGACATCGAGTCCCAGCCCTTCCTTGAGGCCGCCCGCGAAGTGCGCCGTGATCTCGGCCCGGACAACTGCATGTTCGTGCACGTTTCCCTGGTGCCGTACATTTCCGCCGCCCACGAGCTCAAGACCAAGCCCACCCAGCACTCCGTGATGATGCTGCGTCAGCTCGGCATCTCCCCGGACGCTCTCGTGCTGCGCTCCGACCGCCCGCTCAATCAGTCCATCAAAGACAAGATCTCCCTGATGTGCGATGTCGATGCCGAAGGCGTGGTCAACTGCGTGGATGCGCCGAGCATCTACGATGTGCCGAAGATCCTGTTCGAGGAGGGCCTCGACGCCTATGTGGTGCGTGAGCTCGGCCTGCCGTTCCATGACGTCGATTGGGATGAATGGGCCGACCTGCTGGAGCGTGTGCATCACCCCAAGCACGAGGTCAACATCGCCATCGTCGGCAAGTACATCGATCTGCCGGACGCCTACCTGTCTGTCACCGAGGCCATCAAGGCCGGCGGCTTTGCCAACTGGGCCAAGGTCAACGTCAAGTGGGTTGCGGCTGATCGTTGCGAAACCACCGAAGGTGCGGCCGCCGCTCTCGACAACGTCGACGGCATCGTGATTCCCGGCGGCTTCGGCATCCGCGGCATCGACGGCAAGATCGGCGCCCTGAAGTTCGCCCGTGAAACCAAGCTGCCTGCCCTCGGCCTGTGCCTGGGCCTGCAGTCCATGGTCATCGAATACTCCCGCCACGTGCTGGGCATTGAAGACGCGAACTCTTCCGAGTTCGAGCCCGATTGCGCCAATCCGGTGATCGCCACCATGGAAGAGCAGAAGGACATCGTGGCCGGCAAGGGCGACATGGGCCACACCATGCGTCTTGGCTCCTACCCGGCTGAGCTGGAGGAAGGCTCGCTGGTCGCCGAACTGTACGGCACCACGCATGTCACCGAGCGTCACCGCCACCGTTACGAAGTCAACGTGGCTTACAAGGATCGTCTGCGCGAAGGCGGCCTGCGCATCTCCGGCCAGAGCCCGGACGGCGAGCTCACCGAGTTCGTGGAACTGCCGCAGGACGTGCACCCGTTCTATGTGGCCACCCAGGCTCACCCGGAGTTCAAGTCTCGCCCGACCAAGCCGCACCCGCTGTTCGCCGGCCTGGTCAAGGCCGCGCTCGACCATCAGGCGGCGCGCTGACGCACTTTCGTGCCGTGCATAATATCGCGGCATGATGTGCTGGCTGCCGTCATCGGCGTAGTGCAAGACATACGGTAAAGACGTGGTGGCGAAATATCTAATGATGTTTCGCCACCACGTCTTTTTTGTTGTATGAGCAGCATGCAGCATGATGTATTGGAAGGCGACGGTAAAAAATTACCGTTTCTATGGTGTGTTGGTAGTATGCAGATAACGCTTAGTAGGCCATCGCAGAAAGACCGACCATGACCGAACACCTTGATGACTCGACCCAGCAGTTTGCGCCTCTGTTTGGTGCGAATAATGCCGTCAGCGGCACTGTGGCAGACAGTGTGGATGCTGCTGCATCAGATTCCATTCAGGGCGATGAGATGAGGAGGCGCCGCATCTGGCCGTGGGTGGTGATTGCTTGTCTGCTGGTTGCCTTGGGGGCTGCCTGTGGCGGCGGTGTTTGGTTCTTCCAAGATCACGTGCTGCCTGGCACAACGCTATGGGGAAATTCAGTTACCGGCAAAACCGAGCAGGAGATTGCCGACCTAATCAACGAACAGGTTGACAACACCGCGGTACGAGCGAAATACCAGGGGCAGTCGGCGACGTTCACGCTGAAAGATCTCGGCATCGAAGTTGATGGTGAAGCAATCGCATCCGATGTCATCAATGCCCAACGCGGTGACGCATGGTGGCAACAGTATGCGTTCTGGATTACGCATGATGTGGCCCCGCAAATCAATCCCGAGCTCGCTGATGGCAGTGTGGTAGATAAGGCGCTGAACATTGATGCACAAGAACCTGTTGACGCGCAAGTCGCATTGAACGATAACAACAGTGGCTTCAACGTTATTGCGGGAGAAAATGGCCAGGGAGCCAACGCCACCAGCATTGCGAAGCAAGCCATTTCCACAGTGGAGTCATTGGGCAGTGTCCAGCCACAGACCGTTCGGGTGGAACTCGACGTAACCGAACCGACGATTACCAATGCAATTGCCGATGAGGCGAAAACCACGCTGGAAACCCTAGTGAACAATGCCGTGGCCATCAAGGTGGCGGATAAAGACATCGCCACCGTGAATGCGTCCATGCTGGGTTCGGCCATGCGCATCGACGCCAACCAGCAGTCAAAGCTGAAAGACAATGAAGTACGTAATGGCTACGTGGTTTTTGATGCCGATAAGCTGCAGCAATACTATGACGAGCAAATCAAGCCGAATCTCAAATTGGAACGTGAAGACAAGAAGGTCGTCGTCAATAATGCTGGCGAGGTGCTGAGCACTGAAACAGAAGGCCATGATGGCATTGTGATTGCCGATGGCGCGGATACGGAGGTTGGTGCTCGCTTGGCTCAGGTGCTGGCCATGGGAACTGGCTCAGTGAATGTGGACGGCAAGGTAGATCCCAAACAGGAAGTCAAGGTCACTCATCGCGTGGCGATTGACCTGTCCGACCGTAAGCTCTATGCCTATGAGAATGACACGGTGGTCAAGACATTGAATGTCGTGGTCGCGGAGGGCAACGACAACGTCACCGGCGAATGCGTTGGCATGATGTGTACGCCGACAGGTGACTTCAACGTATGGCAAAAGTTGCCCAGTCAAGATATGAGCGGCACGCTGAATCTTGCCGATGGCACGGTGGAAACATGGGATGTCAAAGACGTGGGCTTCGTCAATTACTTCTCCTCCGGTTGCGCAATCCACCGTATTGCCGGCGGATATGTAGCGGATGCCGTAATGCCCTCCATCGCCAACGGATCTCATGGTTGCGTGGGTATCGGATGGGATGTGGCCGAATGGTTCTACAACTGGTGCAATATGGGCACGAGCGTGCATATCCAAGTGTGATATGCAACAGTGTGATATGTAACAAATACGGCATGCAGTGGTGCGACACATAATGCCGCATACGCGGTGTTCGGTGTGCATGGGACAATCTTGCCCGGCTCCAATATCGCTGTATCGCATTCGTGTAATCAAGCCCACAGCCAATATGCGTCAGGGCGGCTAGTGTTTGCACTTGGGTTCTGCTAGGTTTTCATAGGATTAAGTGTGATACAAGGAAGGCAGGATGGTGACCGAAAACACAGCACCAAACGCCGCCGCTGATGTGGAGATGAGCCAGTATGTGGCTGATCGTACCCGCGTCAACGAGGATAAGATCAGACAGGATGACGAGATCATCCAGCAGTTCGGCGACTACAGCTACGGCTGGCATGATTCCGACGCGGCTGGCGAAGCCGCAAAACGAGGCATTGATGAGAACGTCGTACGCGCGATCAGCGCCGACAAAGGCGAGCCGCAGTGGATGCTCGACATGCGTCTGCGTGGATTCAAGGCGTTCCTCGAAAAGCCCATGCCCGATTGGGGTGTGGATCTCTCCGGCTTCAACGCAGACGACTTCAAGTACTACGTTAAGCCAATCGACAAGCAGGCGAAAAGCTGGGACGAACTGCCGGACGACATCCGCAACACCTACGATCGCCTCGGCATCCCGGAGGCGGAGAAGAACCGCCTCGTCTCCGGCGTGGCCGCC
>OKCG01000310.1_pt1 | contig 21418 bp, 26 predicted proteins | sample 1609991 | NCBI WGS metagenome assembly OKCG01 (sample SAMN04436606, study PRJEB24849) | human gut metagenome | biome: human gut; feature: NICU; material: stool | host: Homo sapiens | place: USA: Saint Louis, MO | collected 2010-01-15
AAATATCCTCTGTTTGGGTTGGTTGTCCAACCAATTTTTAAGGGAAATGTAATTACTCTATTTTTTCGGCATCCTCTACAAATACCTGATCCGTCAGAGGCCGCACAGTATCTTCGCTGCAGGCGGCCAATACTGCGTTTTTAATTTCCTCTCCCGCGGGTTCTCCGTTTTCCATCAACACATACAGCTTGACCACGCCGGGAGTTGGGGAGTTGGCGATTACGTCCGCGATCTCTGTACTGACGCGCCGGGCAAAGTAGATATACCCGCCTCTGGCGCCAGCGCAGCTATATCCGTCCATACTGGCCCGCATAAGCTCATAATATTCTTCATCCGTCGCCATGTCCGCGCCTGTGTCGGATGCAGTGATATTGACACACTTTGTACAGTAATCGTACAAGTCCATGATGGTATCAATCTGTCCGGGTACATAGCCGTTTCCCACTGTACCGGATGTCTGGCATACCACTTCCGCGTCCACAGAAGTTTCACCGGCCGGCACATAGATATCCGCTTCCGTTTGCCAGATCAGGACGCCTCCTGTATCTGTAACCCTTGTTCCCGCAGGCACCAAAACGGCAAATCGCTGCGCCTCGGAAATTTCAAATCGGACGGTGCATCGGGCTGGCTTGGCTCCGGGACGGGTCTGCTCTAAAAACAGTTCGCCCAATGCATCCAGGTTCCTGCCTTCGGCACGGCTTGGGATGTTTTGATTGCCGGTATAATTATTTAAAACACGCTCTTGTATGATTATGTTGCCCATCCATCGGATGAACAGATGTTCCGGGCTGGCAGGATGGACCGTGATACCAGTGATCTTTTCATAGGCTGTTGTCAGCAGGGATACAATTTCGGCCGCATCCGTTGAGATGAACTGATATTCTGTATTTCTACCCATTATTGATCTCCACCTCTACCGTTGGTACCAATTTGCCCGGTTCGGACACGTCCCCTGAAAAGGCGATATCCACAACGGCCGCCCTCGGTTCCCACCGTTCGATCGCTTCGCGGATATCAGCCCGCATCATCACTTCGGCGACAGAAACCGGTCGGTCAATTGCGTCCATTGCTATCCCAAAGTCACGATGCAGAGGAACAGAACCTTTTGCTGTCGATAAAATGATTGCAATATTTTGAATAACAGAGTTTAAAGCATCGGTTTGATTCAGCCGGATATTACGTAAATCCGCGGCGCTGATCGTATAGGTCATCTGTTTTCACCTCCTCAAATATTCTTGCAGGCTGACGGACAGCACCGCAACATACAGATTTCCGTATTTATCAAATGTTTGCGCTTTGACGCTGTAGCTCAGAATCACCCATCTGTATTGTCCATAGACATGACTGCCGATGGTCAGAGGCAGCTTTTTGCCGCTGCTTACATATTTGGCGATCCTGGCGATTTCCTTTGCGGGTGTTACCCCAAGTTGTGCGGAAAGTGTGATATCAAAAGATATCTTATCGGGGTCCGTCCCTGTAAATTCCAGAAGTCCCCGCCCCAAATGCCGCTGATGGGTCGCATAACGCGCAGAACCGGACCATTGAAAATTAGAGAGTGTCCGGATGACAGAATCGGAAACTGTAAAGGCCACATCCCCAAGGCATCCGATCGTTGCCATGCCTAAACCCTCCCCAGGACAAAACCGTCCGTGTTATCTCCCGGCAGGTACAATATCAGGACCGTTTCGTTCACCTTTGGCATCCATGGTTTTATGATCAGCTCATGGCTATGGCTTTCATAAGCCGCTTCACCGCTGCCGCCTTCTTCAAGCTCTGTGCGCTGCGGCGCATCATAGTCCGGGACGGATGGGGGCGCCGCGAGGACGTAAAGCCATCCAGAGAGTGAACCCGTATCCTCATACTTTACCCGCGCCTGCCGTTTGCCGGCGTCCACAGCCGTCACCGTCCCAAGACGCACCAACTTCTCCAGGTTTGTATCCGATGCCATCAATATCCCTCCAGTACTTTACGCAATTTGATTTGCGTCGTATAGCCGGACCCGCTGACAGAATGGTTCGCCTGCGTGATGATATACTTTCCGCCCCAAGCGCCCCACCCCTCCAGCAGAATTGTCACCCCGGCCACGAGATCAGGATTTCCCGGTAAGGTAAATGTCGCTGTCTTGGCGTATTTGTTGTGCAGCCGCAGATGCTTTTCGGCCAGCGCCTTTGCCTCGGCGATGCTGGACACCTTTGCCGAGATTTCCAATTGTTGATTGTTCTTTGCATCGGCATTATAATCCTCCGTCCTGGCCGTCGCCTCGATGCATCGGCCTGTAGACGGGTCGACATAACTGACGCGGCACGACGAATACTTTGTATTCGCCGTGCCGATGTTCATCTTGTATTTTGTATAGCCCCCGTTCTTTCCCTGCCTGATGATAAAGATGGGCGATTTCGCTTCATAAGCTGCCTGATCAAACAAAACAAGGATGCTGTTGGTCGCTTTAAGGGAGATTCCCGCGTCATGGCAGAGGGTGGACAAAAAAGCGATGTCGCTTGTTTTTACCTGTTCCAGCCGCGCATAAAACGGATCGCCCACCGATTCATACATACAAACCATGCCGTTGCTGCGCGCAATCTCCTTGGCGATGCCGGATAATGAACAGGCTTCCCATGCATGGGATTTTTTCGTTTGCCTGATCTGCGCTCCAAAAGGAAGGGAAGTGGCTTTAATGGTAATGGTGGCCGGCGGCCCGGAAGCGTCCACACTGTCAAGCTCGAACTGGCCGCAGGGCAGCAGCTTATCCTTACCGTCGCTATTCCAGTTTTCCCGGACAATCACAGCGTCAATTTTTAAGCCGGCGCTGCTGTTATTCTTCGAGCCGTTGCCGTCCATGCCCTGGAAGTCCCCTTCGTTGACCCAACCATAGACATTGGAGGTATTATCGGTATGAATCAGATGCCAGGGGTGCTTACTCCCAGGATTGCTCAATGTGATTTGCGCAGGTCCCGGTATCGCTGTATATCCAGCGTCGTCGGTAGAACTTATATAGTGAAACGATCCTGTAAACTGGACGATATCCCCCACGGAATAACCTCCCGGCGCCGAACCGGGGGCGGACGCGGCGGCGTCAACCGCTTCTGTCAGCCATTTTTCCAACCAGATAGATTCCCTGTCCTGAAGGGTGATCTGCAAATCGTCTGTTTCGTCCTCCTCATTATCAATATAGGTCATGGACAGAAGATAAGGCCGGATGGACGATGTAATATTTATGCCGTTGAAAGATATCTCCGCAGCCGCGCGGCGTGACAGATTTTTGTCGCTCATCCTCCCACCTGTTTCCACGGGGGCATGCCATCACTGACACGCCCGGTTATTTCCGGCAGGTTCAGGACAATGCCGGCGGGAAATATGTAATATTCCCGATACTGCAAATTTGCGTTCATCAGTTTATCGGCGTAATCCGCATTCCCAAGCTGGGCGTAGGCGATGCTGTCCCACATATCTCCCTGGACGGTTATGTACTTTTTCATCGATAGGCCCTCCTTGCAACATCAATATCGTGCTGTTCAATGATATCCAGGACATGTTCGGCAAATTCACTTCCGAATTCTTGCAGGGACGCTACGGTTTCCGGGGAGGCAGTTCCCTGAATATTAAATGAAACCTGGATTGTAACCGGGGAATTGGCGCCGCCGGCAGGCGGGACCAGCGCGGAAATGGCAGGCTGTGACCGCATGGCGGCGGTTTGCGCCGCGTTCACAACTTTCTCCCCGCCATTAAAATAGATCAATTCCGGTCCTTTTTCACCTACCAGAGCAAAGCCAGGTTCCGCTGATTCCGTACCAGTAGCATATCCGCGTCCATGTAAAGAGGCGATCGGGGCAAATCCGTTTCCCGGCAGGGCCGGAGTTTGCGGCACCGCCTGTGCAAAACGGGCGAAGGCGGCCTGTACCTCCGGATGCATACCATCCAATCCGTCGATGTACCCCTGAATTGTAGCCCTGGCGCTCTCGGCCGCCTCGGAGCCAAGGTTCATAGCCGCAACGCCGTCCTCCAGTTCTTTTTGTAACTTGTCTATTTCCTGGGGAAACTCGTTCACCAGCATCGATATGCTGTGGGATGTGTCAGACACCACCTGTTCCCGGGCATTGTAATTGGCGACCACTTTCCGCAATTCCTCGTCAGACGCTGCGGCAAGACCCGCAACAGCGTTCACGCTCTCCTTGCTGCCGTCGGCAAAGCTTGCGATGACTTCGCTCAGCCCCTCAATATCGGCGCTGCGCTCTGTCAGAGATTGCAGGTTGGCGTCATAGGCCTTATAATAGGCGATCTGGCTTTCCATGGCGGAATTGATGTTTCCTGCACTGGTTGCAACAGCCGGCGCGGCCGTATCCCACAGGGCGTATTGTCCCTGTATGGATTCCATTGCGGCTTCATATGTCGCCTTGTAAGCTTCCGTGAGCGCCGCAGCCTGTTCAGTAGTGCTTTCGATAATGGACTGAAGCTCGGCGCTACTTCCGTCTGCAACATTTTCTTGCTTCTGGTCCAGTTCAGCCAATGCGGCCTGATTTTCGTTGTAAGCGGCGGTCAGGCGCTCCACTTCCGCCTCGTAATCGTCCAAATCAGTCGACCAGCCGATAAGGGGCGCATTCGTGTTATAACCCTCTGCGGTCAGTTCTTCCTTACGCAGACGCAGATTTTCAGTCGCTTCAGCCAGCTGTTCATCTAACGCCAATTCCTCTTTCGTCAGATCGACCCAAGTTCTGTATTTCTCTGCTTCACGTTCCTGCTGCGCTTGTGCTTTGATGGCTGCCTTGACCGCATCGGCGGACATATTAATAGAATTTTTAGCGGTGTCGAAGTTTAAGGCAAGATCCGGAACCGATTTATTTAGCGCATCGACCACGGCCAAAAGCTGCTTTTGTTCGTTCTCGGTTAGGGTGGTCTTGCTGGTAAGCTCCCCGAGTTTGAGTGCCAACGCCAGCGCCCCTTGCTCCTCGTCCCCGATGGAGTTTGTAGTTTCGGAGAAACTGGCCATAACCTTGTTGTGTGATTCTATCAGTGCGTCGTTTTCTGCGATGAAGTCATCCAGCGTCTGCTTATTCGCCTCATAGGCGTCCGTTAGCTGATCGACCTCATACCGCAGAGCTAGCGCCTCGTCCGAGGTTTCGCCGTACTGCGCCTTGGCTTCCTCGTACTGGGCGTTCAGCTCCTGTAGCTGGGCGTGCTGTTCCCTTGATGCGGCTGTCAGGGAGCGAAGTTCCTTTTCTTCCTCACTCCCAGCATTTGAGAGCGCGGCAATACCAGCAGTCAGCGCCGCAACCGCACCGACGGCCAAAAGGATAGGCCCGGCGGTCGCAAACAGAGATGCCAGGTTGAGCGCCGCGACTACTTTCGCTATTGCTGCATAGGCTGTTAATCCTGCTGTTGCTACTCCAATGACAGCTACAAAAGCGGCGACAGCCTTTACCAGCGCGGGGTTTTCCCGGACGAAATCGTTTAAGACAGTGAAAACGTCCGTCCCAATTTCATATAGTCCCCGCATTTCCGGGATAAACTGTTCCCCGACTGTGGTTCTCAGCGCCTCCCATGCGGAGTTCATCAGGGTCAGTTGTCCATTCATGTTATCCAGTTTAATCGACGCCATGCGCTGCGCCGCACCGGAGCAATTGTTGATGCTGTCGGTCAAAGAGGCGTAATCTTCATCAGCTGCATTTAGGATCGCCAGCAGGCCGTTATAGCCGCGCGCCCCGGCAATGGTCATGGCGTTATTGACGCGTTCGGCTTCGGTCATCTGGGCAAAGTAGACGCGCAGTTCATTGATGGTGCTCGAAAAGCTTTTCATGGTGCCGTCAGCCTTGATTGCCGAGTATTCATACTCGCCGAAAGCCGCGCCGGTCAGTGTTGCCCCTTCCAGTAAGCCGTTAAAGGTGTTTTTCAAAGCGGTACCGGCAATACTGCCTTTGACGCCTGAATTGGCCATCAGTCCCACCGCCACGGCCACATCCTCGATGGAGTATCCCAATGCACCGGCAATACTGGCGGATTGCTTGAATGTTTCACCCATAATCGATACGTTTGTGTTGGAGTTGGTTGCCGCCGCTGCCAATACATCGGAGAAATGAGCGGTATCCGCAGCCGTCAGTCCAAAAGCAGTAAGGTTATCAGTCACAATATCCGATACCATGGCCAAATCCTCGCCGGAGGCCGCCGCCAACTGCATCACGCCGTCCATACCATTCATCATATCTATGGCGTCCCATCCTGCCATTGCCATATAGCCCATGGCGTCAGCGGCTTCCTGTGCGGTAAACTTGGTTGTAGCGCCCAATTCCTTGGCCACGCCGCTCAATTGTTCCATTTCGGCGGCCGTAGCCCCGGACAAAGCCTCCACATTTGACATGCCCGCCTCAAAATCGCCGGCTATTTTAACGCATTCCATATAGGCGTCCGCTATTTTTTTCAGCGCCGCAGCTATGCCGGCGGCAATAAGCGCCTGCTGTACGGCGCCAATGGCCTGCACGGAACGTTCGCCAAAACTGGTCGCGCCCTCGGCGGCTTTGTCCTGTTCGGCTTGCAGCTCTTTAATCCGGGCGGTTAATTCCGCATCTTTCTGTGACAGATTGGCGGTATCAACCCCGGCTTCTTTCAGACGCGCGCCTGTGTCCGATAATTTTTGTGATTGCCGCTCCAAAGCCGCGTTTGTATTGCTGATCCGCTGTTCCAGCTTCAATTTTTCCCGTTCCAAAGCGGCAATAGCGGCGGCGTCTTGTTCTGTCGCGCTCTTAGCCGCATTTAACTGCTGTACCAGGAGCGCTTCTTGCTGCCGGAGATTATTCAATTTTGTTTGGGTAGCATCAATCGCGCCCTGCTGTTTTTGATAAGCGGAAATATCTGACTGAATTTTACTTAAACCTTGAATCTCTTTTCCCAGTCTGACAAATTCCTGCTGTGCTTTCGATAGCGTGCTGCTGAAACTGCCGTTCATTTGGGCGTTTAAAGCAAACAGCATTTCATACGGTTTCCTGCTGGCCACACGCCGCCTCCCTTCTCCGGCTGCAAAAAGGGGGAGGCCAAGGGCTATCTGCCCCTGGCCTCCCTCTTTTGTTTTTAATTTCGAACGGGTCGATTATGGCTTTCCGACGCCTCTGCGGCTACAGCGTTATGCGCTTGAATCCATGCCTTAAATTCCGACAGAGGTAAATCCAGCCAATCAAACGCGGGGGTGCTGTTCGACTTTGCTAAAATCAGGCATTGCTTGCGGAGCCACAGCCCGCCGTCGCCGACTACAACCCCGCACGCAGCAAAAAATTCCGCGCCCGGTTACAGATCGCCTGAAAATCTTTCAGCGGCAAGGCGCAAATTGTATTTGTACTTACGGTTCGATTCCCGCTGTCATCCCGACAGGTACAGGCACGGGCTGCCATGCCGACCAAATATTCCCCGGTGTACGCGGGCAGGATCAGCGTTTTCCCCTTGAGCATCATTTCCGCTTCAATCGCCAGGCTGTCTTTGCCCGTCAGGGTGTCCCAGTTAAAAGTAAGCGCATCGTAGGTCCTGCCCTCATAAATAAACGAAGGCTGGAACACATGGGTATAGGAACTATAATCGGCGTCTGCTCTTTTGGCCTCCTGTTCCAGCTTCTCCGCCGCTTCCGCCATATCCATAATCATGCCGTCTGCTGTTCCGCCGGTTTCTGCTGCATTTGTCTTTTTCTCGTTATCCATGACAATACTCCTTTGTCCGTTTATTTTCCGAGGGCTTTTCGAACGTCAGCCATATAATCCGTCCCCATAATGACGCACTTCATATTGCGCTTGTCGATTTCCCACAGTTGCTGCCCATCCCTGTAGGCAGCATAATAATACACCGCATATTCACCGGATGTATCCGCAGCGGCCATAGGCGCTACAGTGCCGGGGTCAGTGGATTTCGGCCGGACAATCACAACGTATTTTTCCGGCCAAATCCCTTCCTCTGCCGCTTCCACATCCCAGTATTCTTCCGCAACCCGCAAATCCAACTGGTGCTTTTTCGGGGCTGCCAACCGTACCGCGTCCTGAGTGGGGCTGAGCCAGTTGATCGTCATGCTCATGGCGTCGACCATACCGTACAACGGTACTTCCATGTTGCCCATCATTCCGGCTCCGGCGATATTGACGCACGGATATGTAATTGCGGGCAGTTTGACTTTTGCAATGCCCAACAGATTTACACTGTCCTCGTAAAGCTCAAGCTGGATGTAGGATGCTGCCTGTTTGCTCATATACGATTGCCTCCTTTAACCGGCGGACTGCAATGCCGCAGTGGCATAGTCGACCGAGTATTCAAGCGTAAAATCAATTTCCTGCGCAGGGCTTGGCGGCGTCAGATAGATATGAATACGCAAAATGCCGGCAAGCAGATCGTCCAAAGGGTTTTCATCCTCCGGCACTTCCGCCCTGGCTCCCAACAAACGCTCGTCCGCCACCAGTCCGTTCAGCCAGATATTGCAGGTATCCAGGACAGTATCTATGAGCCGCCGGTTCATCGGTTTGTCCAATTTGCTCCAATAGGTCCGAATCAGGGTATTTGCTACCCAGTCGAACATCCTGGAAACAGGGATAAAGTAATCCTTCACATCGTTGTTTCCGGGATAGCAGGCGGTGTAGTTGCCTTTTAACGTCCAGCCTATAGACATGAAATTCAGAGCCGTTACAATGCCGTAATTTCCAGCGATCATCTGTACCTGTTCCCAGGTCAGATTGATTTCCGTCCCATCCAGCAGGCAGCATCCGTCGATTTTCAGCGCCTTATTGGACGGCGATTCATACGGGCAGCCATTGTTGCCGGCATCTGTCTGCGCCATCAGCCCGGCCATTTGTGTAGAGAGATGGAATTTGTATTCGCCCATCTTCACCATTGGCCAGCATACAATCTGGTTTTCGTCTACCATGCTGTTCTTGGTTTTCCAATCGAGTAGCCCGGAAACTTCCCGGACGCCGTTATCTCCGGTAAATACGTCAACAAGGGCTTTGGCCCGGAATAAACCGTTGATACCGGCGGCTTTGGCCGCCATAACAGCCGCTACGGCGGGGATATGCGAGAAACCGGGCGCACAGATCAGATCGGGGATTACCCCTGTGATGTTCATGCAAGCGTCGATTGTGCCCAGGCCGGACACAATGTCCGTATCACTTACCGTATCCGGCGTCACTGTATTGCCGGCAACATTGAGCGATTGCGTTGAGTAATGGTCGCTTGAACTCAACAGCTCTACGATGCAGACGCCCTTTTTTTCGTCGTAAAGGACGCTGTAATCCGTATCCCTTTCCAATTCGTCCTCACCGCTGCGTACTACCAGACTGTTATCATTGATGATACCGAAAGGCAGGCTGATCTTATGGTCGACGACATCGTGATCGGCCGCCTGGACTTCTTTTTTCATGGTTGCCGGGTCCAATACATTGCAGAAGATGACCGGTTGGCATCCAAATAACTGGAAATGGGAATACATAAATTCGCAAAGGGTATAAGTTCCCCAGTCATAGGAAAAACCAAGCTTCTCCACCGCCTCGGCCCAACTGGTGCAGAGCACCGGCAAATTGGCCTTTGCAGGATTGGATGCGCAATGGCCCGGCGCCAGCCCGACCACAAATGGAATGCCGGAATTGGCCACGACGGGCGTGCTGACCGCCGTGGCCTGTTCATTGACATGAATACCCATATTCGCCATGATATTTTGACCTCCTTAGCGCAGCCCGGCAATTTTCCTGTAATTGACGTACAGGGCATTGCCGGGCCTCTTAATTTTTAATCGGGCTTCGGGCAGCGCATCCCCTGATACGATTAATGTTTTGACCAGGGGATATTTTTCGATAGCTGGCGCCGCAGCGGCCAGGGCGGCCGTCCTGCTCCCTCGCCAGATAGTTCCATGCTGGATAATGCCGGTAATGCTTGGGCCGATATAACAGTAAAAACCAGAGCTGTTATCTTTGGGCTTCAAAACAGGTCCCTGGGCAGAGTTGTTTAACATTATCATTTCCTTCCTTGCCATAAGGCGCCTTCCTTTCAATAACAGGGAGCTTCCATACAGATATCATTTCTCCTGCGTAATATGGAGCTGTATCCTCGGGGTAAACCAGACTTTCCAGCCCAGCTTCCAAATCAAGCCTAAACTGCTTACCAATGCTCCTTTGCTCCAACAGAGCAATCCTCAGCCGTTCCATAAGGTTCAACAGCGCAAGCCCGCCCTCTTGTTCATCATGATGATAGACGCAAAAGATGGTGCGGACGGTGGCTGAATTGTTGGGACGCTGGCCGGGGGCCTGAACATCCTTGCCTGTGATGATCTGATGCAGAATGTAAGGCGCTTTTTTCCTGGCCGCTTTGCTGTCAGGCAAACGCGTCCGGTATACCCCGGCGGCCCGTGGCCGGGGCTGCTCTTGGTCCTCTTTTTGCAGGGCCACGGGAAGGAGCAAATCCTTTGTGGCTTCGGCGGTAAAAAGCCTTAACTGCTCCAACAGAACTGCCTTTGTCATGTCCTATCCTCCCCAGCCGTTGAGAATGCGCAGAATTTCATGGTCAATACGTTTTTCATATGTCTCGGCCATCTTCTGTTCGATTTCATCGGTGACAGCCTCGTTGGAGTACATCATCTGAGGCGCAGCCGGTCCATAAAGTTCTGTAATCGGGAGACGGGATAAGCCTTCCCTTTCGAACATCACCCTATGCCCATGCACGGCCGATTGTGCAGAAAAAGCACGATCCAATACTTCTCCCGCCCCGGATCTTTTGACTTGGGCGACCACCTGACCGTTGTTATTTGTACGGGTGTTAAATTTCAGGAGCGGTATCACATAACCCTTAAATCCAAACACTACGGAGATTTCCCCGGATGATTCCCGTATAAAATGGTTGATATTTTTCGTTTGGGTCAAAAATTCGCTTTGGCTGATGGTATACTCCTGTGAAACCGCCCGCTTCGCGACGGTTTTTCCGGCTGCCGCAGCGCGTGTCAATGCGCTCCCTACAGCTTTGTAAACTCCGCCATTGATGCCTGCCAGCATTTTTGTTACACGGTCAAGGCTTTCCTCGGCAACATCAACCACAATGCCGCCATAATAGGTGCTCCGCTCACGCGATCTGTAAATATCACTCATTCGTCGATTGCCTCCAGTTCTACGCGGAGCATCCCCATTTCGCAGACAGAAGAGGCGACGTAGAATTCTTTGAAAAATCCTCCGTCGCCCTCTGTATCATTGATGCGAATGCGGTTGCCCTTCTCGGGTTGGTTGCCGCCCAGATCGGCCGCTGCGCAGTGCAGCACCGAGGACACAAGATAAAGCCCCTGCAGGTGATCACTCATCAACTGGCGCCGGTCTTTCTCCTTCAGCCCGCTCATGACGATGGGAATGTCCACATACCGTTCTCCGTCATACTCCACGGTCCGCCGCTCTGCAAACTCGTCGATGTTCAGGAATACATTGTGGCTATCTGCCGCAACCATGTCCTTGAAGCCGCTCATTACATGGGCTCCTCGGTGGTGAGGTCAGGCGGTATGCCGCCATCCTCCTCGACCTGAAGCTCGACCGCGGCCAGCAGGTCAGCGATCTCGCCCTTGTTGCGGCATTTGCTTACATCGACCTCCAGCCCTTCGGCCAGATCCTCCATCTCCTTGCGCCCCATCTTCATCAGGCTTTCCTTGGTAAAATGACCGTCCACGATGTCGAGGGTGTCGATCAGGTCGGTAAAGCTCTCTTCTGCGCCCTCTGCGGGGCATCTGTCCTCACCCTCGTTACCGCTCGGGGCATTGTCAGAACCGCCGCCAGCGGTCGTTGCAACGCCGGTAGGACTGCCCTTGATGGGCCTCATAACATATTCAGCTGCGCCCCGAGCGACCAGCCGGGCTTCCTCGGAGATCGGAAGCGACAGCTCGCCATCTGCTCGGGTCTTATATCCCTGCGATGTGCTGCAGGTGCCGGATTTAATCTGGATCATAGCGATCTCCTTTCCTCTGTTCGATCAGTCGAAGACCTTCTTGGCAGAAGTCCAAGGGGAGGTGTTCTTGGGCAGCAGCAGAGGCCGGCTGGACACCACAGTTTCATCCGCAGGGGGGACGATGGTAGACAGGTGGTTGGGGACGCGGGTGCCGGCGTGGGTGTGCCACTGGTTGTCCATCTCCTTCTGCGTCACGGCTCCGTACAGACCCTTGCCGCAGTTGGGGGCGGTAACGATCACGCTGCCAGCCTCCAGGAAGGGGGTCTCCTTGCCGGTGAAGTCCTCAAAGGTGCCATCGTTGACGAAGATTTCCAAACGTCGGCCGCCGAAGTTGAAGCGCCCCAGAGAGGTCACATACTCGGTCAGCTCCTCAGGGTTGATGGAGCCATACTCTGCCCGGCGATTGTCCATCATGTACTGGATCCAGGGGTCTTCCATCAGGAAGTTGCCAACGTCATTGGCGACGATCAGATCGGTGATGGGGCTGCCGCGGCGGGTGGCCATCTTGATCATCTGAATGATGTCGTGATACCAGTTGCCCGGGGTGTGCTCGTCCTTACCGTGTGCCCATGCAGCGCCGGGGGTAAACTGTGCGGGGTTGTTGTCGCCGTCGTAGAACTTGACAGGCACATCCTCATAGATCTCCGGATCGTCGGTCTGATGGCGCATGATGCAGCCGTTGTCCAGCATGGTCGCGCAGGCCAACCACTCCTCGGTGCGAGTGATGCGGGCAGACAGGTCGGAGAGGTCGCTCATCAGTAGGCGGCGGGCGCGGATCTCAGGGGTGGCGGTGCTCATGATGCTCTCACCAAAGCCGCGCTTGGTCAGCTGGTCAATGGTCAGGGGCTTGGAGATGGAGATGTTGCCGGGCTCCAGCTCATAGGTGCTGAAGCCGCCGCGGCCGACAGGCAGGGGACCTACGCGGGGGATGACGAAAGGCGCGGCCTTGCGGTTACCCTCCTTGTAGTCGGCCAGAACCTTAGAGGTTCCGAACACATCCAGATCCATGTCGGTGGGGAAATAGCGGCGCTTGAAGAAGGTAGGCTCGGGAGCCAGCTCCTCGACCGCCGCCAGCATATACAGGGTGTCGTAAATATTCATTCCGATGTCCTCCTTTACTCCGCCATCATGTTCGTGAACACGATGTCATACTTCCGCAGAGTGTCCTTGTCAGCGGCAGTCAGCGTATAGTCGCTGGCCACAATGACCGCATTGGGATTGAAATTGCCGCTACGGTATGCCACGGCGGCAACGGCATCCCCGCCAGAGGCGTCGACCGGATCCGCGAGGATATAGGCAGGCGTGCCGCCGGTGTCCATCACCTCACAGGTGCCATCCGGCTTTCTGGAAAGGACGGTGCCGCGCTCCAGTTTGCCAGCGCCAGCAACGATCTTGACGCCCACGGTCAGGGAGCGAGGGAACAGGCGAGCAATCAGGTTATCCTGTCCACACTCGCCGACCTTGTTCATCAGGTTCTTGCTCATGATTATCTGACCTCCTTCTTCCGCGCATTGAACGCCTTAGCGTCAGCGCGTGCCTGTTCGATGGGGTTCTCGCCGCCATCCCCGTCAGCGGGCGGGACGGCACCAACTGCACCGGCGCCAGAAGCTGCTGCGTCGTCAGCTGCATCAGCCAGGAACTTGCTGCCTTGCTTCGCAGCCTTCTGCGCCGCCTTCAGCGCAAGTTCAGCAGCAGTGCAGGGGGTATCGCCATACTTGGCCTCATGCACCAGCTGAGGATCGAACAGCCCGGCAACCTCGTCGATGGCGGCCAGGCGGTCACGCTCCGCCTGCACAGCGGAGTTGGTTGCGGCCGAAGTGTCAACGGCTGCTCTGGCCTCGGCCTCGACCTCTGCAACCTGGTCCGGGTACTGCGCCCGGAGCTCTTCTTTAGTCATAGAGTTTCCTCCTTTTTGGCCGGCGACTTCCTCCGGCTTTTTATTCGTCAGAACAGCGGCTGAGGCCCCTGGAGTGACTGTTGGGATGGAGTCCGGCAGGAACATTCCCGCCGTGATGTGCATGGCCCGCCCCCGAACGAACAGTGTCCGTCCATCTGCGCTGGCCGCGATGCCAAGCGGCTCGGCATCTTCGATCAGCTCGTCGGCGAAGCCTTTTTCGACGGTCTCGCGTCCGGTCATGTAAGTGGTTTCGGCCATCATCCCGAGAATATCAGCATCGGTCAGGCCGGTTTTCCGTTTGTAGATTTCCATCTGCATCTTGTCCCAAGCGTCCTGCTGATTTGCCTGACCCCTCAATTCGTCCGCGTTATAGCCTCCCCACAAAAATGTCCAGCATTTGTGGATCATGATAATGCTGGACGGATTGACCTTGATGGTGTCGCAGGCGCACATAATCAGGCTGCCGCCGCTCATGGCAACGCCATCCACAATGCAGGTCAGTGCCGCGCCACCGCGGGCCATTTCCCGCAGTCGGTTGTGGATGACATTGGAAACGCCGGCGTCGCCGCCGTAACTATTCATGCGGATGGTCAGGGCCTTGCACCCATCAATCTGCTTCAGATCCTCCAGAAATTCATCCAGCGTGATAAACTGGCCTTCAACGGGTTCTCCGTACCAGTTCGTTGGCTGTTGCTCATAAATGTCCCCATACAAGGTGATTTCCGCGTTGGTTCCATCCTGAGTTGCCATGGAATAAACCGGCTTTTTGATACTGACGCCGGGCTTTTTCTGAAATCCGCTCATGGTTTTCTCCCTTCGTTGTGGTTAATCTTCATCGTCATCACCTTTCTGTGTAGACGATGGGGCCGGAGCCGGGAGCACCCCGCCGTTGGCCTCGGCAAGCTGTTCGTTTTCCCGGGCGAGCTGGGTGACATTCTCCTCCCAGTCTGCGCCGCTCTGCTCCCTTGTGACCTGGGTTCGGGTCTTGAAGCCGTTCTTGACCTGCAGCTCCGCAGCCTCCGCTTCCTTCTTCGGGTCGAGCTGGCCTTGTACGGGGCCGTTCCACTGTGCGCCGCTCCATGCCTTGCGGAGTAACGGATCATCGAAGAAGCCAGGGGCTTTGATACGCCCCCGGGCAACAGCCTCGGCCAGCCACAGGCGATAGACCGGAGCACAGAATCCATCCACGAGCCATGCGCGGCGCATTCGAAATGCCTCCCACGCCTCCAGCAGTGCGCCCCGGCTGGCAGAATACGAACTGTTGAACTCCTTGATCAGTACATCATAGGGGATTTCCAGTGCTGAACCGACCAGCTTGCAGAGCGTCTTGATGAAGGTTTCAAAGCCCGCAGTCGGGATGTTGGGGTTGCCGAATACGATTTTCTCGCCGCGCCGCAGGTGAGTGACGGTGGCTGGAGCCATCTCATATTCGTTTTCGTCGATAGAAATATTGTCCGCTTCGCCGCCTGTGTCACCGGCACCAACCTCGTTGAACGGGTTGCCCATCGGGTTCACGTCTGTTTCGATCCATGCGGTAAAGAAACTCTGCACCAGCGCGGCCATAAGCTCGCTTTCGGTGTACCGGCGCAGTTGCAACAGCGGCTCTATGACCTGAGCCAGATAGGTAACGCCGCGGTACTGATCTGCCCGCTCGCTGTCCATGATGTGTAAGACATTGGGCAGGCCGGTCTTTTCCCCATAGGCAAGCACCCGCGCCCATTTCAGGGATACATCGCTCCACTCGCCCGGGTACTTGCTGCAAATGTGATAGGCGACAACGCGGCCGCTTTCATCGACCTCGACGCCGTCATAGACCTTGTGGCCTGCTCCGGGCTCACCTCCCGGAATAGTGGCATCCGTAATGCCTTTGTACCCAATAGCTCCGAAGTTGCTGGGGGAGCTGACACGATCCGCTTCGATTACATGGAGCCGAAGGGAGTATGGGTTAAGCGGAGTCGGCTTTTGCCGTGTGATCAGGACGAAGCAGTCGCCGTTCATCAACCACGATTTCAGTACCAGCTGCTGCAGGCTCTTGAAGTTGTTCATACCGATGGCATCGCAGTTCTGCTTCTCGTCTGCCCACAGGGCGAATTCCGCCTCAACCTGTTCCTGCCATGCCCGGGCATTTTCCACGGAAAGACCCAGCACGCAGCTGTTCACCGTGCTTTTCAGCGAAAGCCCGATCCCCACAACCTTTGTGCGGTTGGTGTTGATGGCCGCTGTGGCCACCGGAGAATTCATGTATAGCATCCGCGCCCGCTGGCGCAGGGTCGCGTTGTTATGGTTGATGTCCTCGTTTGGGCTCCCGCTGCTTGGAACGAAGCCCCGGAGCGCCCTCCTGGTCAGGCTGGCGCCGCCCTCGCTGTATCCCTTGGCTTGGGGGCGTGCTGCGTCGGGCAGGAATAGCCCGGTTTTCTTGTCGCGGTATATGTCGCCCACCTCCTATGTATTGCATAAAAACGGACAGCCCAGCGGCGAAAGGAGCAGCAAACTCCGCCGGGCCACCCGTGGCAAAGCCCTTTCGGGCTTGTACCCATATCATTTTCGTGACCTCACGAAAAAGGTCACCAGTCGCGAGGGATGACCCCGAACGCCTTGCGCGGTCGCCCCGCAGCCAGCAGGCTTTCCAGCTCGTCCAACTCGCCCTCCATCTCCTCGATCTCATTTTTCAGCGCAGGAAGGTCGAAGCGGGTCAGCTCTCGGTCATCAATGCGATAGGACTTCACGCCGCCATCCAGCAGAGCCAGATAGGCGGCTCGCAGCTTTTCAAGCGCTTTTTTTCTGAACTCGAGCCGCGCTTTCAGCTCTGTTTTATCTGCCATGATAAGCACCTCACCAGCTGTCATAGTATCGGTCGATCCCGGAACTCTGCTTCTTTTTCACGGTGCGCCGGGGCGCAGGACGCGCAATGGCAACCCCGCCACCTGCCCGCCGGGCCTTGAGTCTGCGGTCGATGGCGTCCAGATTGTTCGGCAACGACTTGAAGGCGGCCAGAGCGTAGTTTCGGCAGTCCAGAGCCTCATTTCGTTCATGGCCGGGGATCTTCTTCCAGCTCCACGGGTTCTTTTTGTTGGGGTCATAGACCTTGACCTCAGACAGCAGGCCTGTGAAGAATGCGCTTCCGTAATCATCCCGCTTGGGAAAGTGGCAGAAGCGAGCCCCCGGGGTCTGAACCTTCAAGTCGTCCATGATGATCTCCTTTCCAGAGTCAACGCCGAGCTGATATTGCCAGCAGGTTCCAACGAACCTGTTTTGGATCATGATTTTCTGCTTCTTTGGGGGCGCAGTAAATGGCCGGTCTGACCCGGACAAGCCCTTGATGCAAAACAGCTTTTTGCTTATGCGCTCATTGCACCGCTGGCGAACATCCATGGTGAAGTGACCGCCCTCGTCCATAAAAGCGGCGGAGATCCGCAGCGTTACTCCGTCCTCGAATGCGTAGGAATGATCCAGAACATCGTCCAGCTGTGCCCATGTTTCGTCAGCGTCCGGCCGGCCCATGATAATACCCTTGCGGATACCCCATGTCTCTCCAAAATGGCCGTGTCCGACCACTTCGTATTCCAGCCGGTCATCCTGTGTGTCAATGCCGCAGGTCAAGACCAGCACGCCCTCCGGCAGCTCAACATCGCTGCCATCCTCGCGTTTTCCGTAATCCTCCCGGCGGGCCATCAGTGTGTCCTCGTCCTCCAGATCGCCGCGGTCCTCCCATAGCTCGCCGAAGCAGGTGTTGTAGACCACCTGCATTTTCCGGGAGCTGCCGACCGCGTTCAGAAACTTCAGGATGATGGACTCCCAAGTGGCCCACTGGCTGACGAATGCGTTCAGCCAGAACGAGCGTGTTCCTTGCTCGTAGGCTGCCGGGTTGTCGGCCTCCCATTTCGCCGGGGCTCGCTTCATGGTCACCTCGTCCGAAATGCAGCCGCACCCCGGACAGGTGTAGTAGATCTTCGTGACCTTGAATGTTTTCTTTCCGGCCACAATGATTTCATCGTAATCAAACTGAATGTCCGACCACTGGATTTCGTGATACCCCTTGCAGTTCGGGCATTGGGACTTCCACCGCTCCATCGTTCCCATTGCATAGGCAGCCTCAATGGCGCTGGCATTTCGAACGGTCGGAGTGGACACCTCGAAGGCCATAGAGTTGTAGAAGGTCGTCTGTCTGGCCATCGCCAGGTCCCAGGGGTCACCCTCATTTCCGGCGCTTGTCGCCCAGCGGTCGCGCTCGTCGCCCAACACATAGCGGATGGGCTTGGACGCCAGAGCGTGCGCCTCGGTGGAGCCGCACATGGTAAGGATGCCGCCGGGGTAGCTCTTTTGGAGGATCGTGTTGCCGCTATCCCGGCTCTTCGGGTCGGCCACCTTCTTTTTGAGAGTGGGGCAGTCCCGGATCATCGGGGCAATGCGGAGTTTTGAATACTCCTTGGCATCAATGGTGGTCGGGTGGACGAACAGGATGGAGCCGGGGTCCTGGTCGATGATGTAGCCAATGCAGTTGTTCAGGACCTCAGACTTGCCGACCTGCGATGCCGCCACCATGACGGTGTGCCGCACCTTCGGGTCTGTAAAGGTGTCCATGACCTCTCGCAGATAGGGTGTTCTCTCTGTTCTCCAAGGGCCGGGTTCTGCCGATGCCTCAGAGGATAGACGCCGGTTCTGCTCCGCCCATTCGGTGACGGTCAGGTCATCGGGCGGGATCATACCGGCAAGTGCTTCAGATATGGTCTTGTTCAGCCGGGCAGCTTCACGTCTACTCGTCATCGTCATCGCGTCCGCCGGCGCTCCAGTTCTGACGCGCTCGGACACGCTCCTCATATTTCTTCGGGTCGTAGTGATACCCGGCCAGCTCGCGCATGACCTTGTGGACCTCCCGGCGGATCACCTCGGCGGCCTCAGCCGGAGAGCTTACCGCCGCCACATCCACAGCCAGCCGCCCAGGCATGGCATTCAGCGAGGAGCGGATTGTAAAGACAAGGTCCTCGGTCATGGCGGCGACATCTTCCGCGCGGTGCATTTTGCCCTGGAGCTCGTCGGCCTCCATCTTTGCGATGCGGGCCTTGGACGCCTTGAGCGTGACATCGGCGGTTTTCTTGGTCTTTTCCAGCTTAATGTCCTCCTCGGACAAGGATGACTTTGACTGGAGCCGGATATACCGCTGGACGGACTCGCACAGATTGAAGCGACCCTGCCCGGCCTTGTCCAAATCTCCGTCCTCGGCAAGCTGGCGAATTCGCCGCCCGGTTATGCCCAAGACACAGGCCAGCTCCGTAGTGCTGACCTCTGTATCGGCCGTAATCTTTTCTTCTGCCATGACTTTTTCCTCCTTCCTCGGTATCACTCAAAGCGGAACGGAAACACCCCTGAAAAAAACCTCATAACTGACCGCGTTTTGGGGTCGACGCGCCCGCAGCTTAGTGGGGCGGGGCGTCACAGTACCTTTTGCCTGCCGTTGCAACGCGCATACGCGTCCACAGCGGCGCTCTGCCCATCGTCCCCGGGTTGCACCAAGGACAAGGCGCATACGCCGCTCTCATGCGATGTATGCGCCTCTCCGTGGTCTTGCGTTATATCTTGGTCAAAAGCTCCGCATGGCTGTACCCCTTGACCCCCTTGGTCATCATTGCCAGGAAGTCTTCACGGGAGAAGTCTGACAGGCGGAATACTTCTTCGGGCCTCATGCCCAGCTGCTTGCCGATCCCGCTCACGCTCTTGCCCTCATTCATCAGCCGCTTGACGATAGCCTTCATGGGTTCGAGCAGGTGCGTACCTCTGGCGCGGTTGTGTGTGACGGTGCCGTAGCTGTCTTCCGACGCGTCCTCATGGCGCACGATCACCACAGGGACTTTGCCGCCGAGCTGCGCCCAATTTGAATGCCGCCCCGACCTTATCCTTCCGGATGGAAAACGCCCTCTGCCAGAAGCATTGGTCGCCAAAGGGAGCGGCAAACAGGCCAATAGCTGTTGGAAGTCCGAATGCGAAGAACACCTCCAGACCCTTCCTGTCGAACAGGTGGGTGTATTCGCCGGAGGTGCCGGCCAATCCATGCACGAGGTCAGAAACGCCGGTATCCCCGGAGAGCGCCCAAGGGACAAAGAGCAGGCAGCACCCGAGCATGAACACCATCTGGAGGGCGTCGGTCAGCACCGATGCCTTGATGCCGGAATACTGCGAGTAGGAATATGCGATGATGGCCAAAACCACGGTCAACACCCAGAACGGCAAGCCCGTCACGGCCGCGAGGATCTTTGCGCCGGCGAGCAGCTGCACTCCGGTCGAAAGAACGGCCAGGGCCGACAGTTCAAACAGGTATACACCATGGACAGAGCGGGAGTGGTACTTATCAGCCATATACCCGGAGAGCGTGATGCCTTGCGGCATTTGCTCGCGGATCTTACGGCCAAAAGGAATGAACAGGAGCAGGCAAAGAATGTTCGGCACCAGGAACCAGAACAGGCCCGGGGTGCCGTTGACATAGGCTTTTTCTGCCGAGGTAAATAGTGCGGGAGCCCAAATCCATGTGGCCGCAATGCTCATGGCGCTTTGGATCAGGCCGAGCTTCCGATCGGCAACATGGAAGCTCTCGGTATTTTGTGAGCGGCGCGAGAGGAGGATGGTCACCAAGACCATCAGAACCGCATAGGCCGCAAGTACGATGATGCCGTACATTGTAAAATTCCTCCTTTGTTTGGTGCGACCGCTGCGAGCTGCTGGCGAACACCTCACACGGTGCAGACCTCCGCGCAAAGGAGAAACGCGGGGCCAAAGCCCTCCTTTCCAAAATAGTGACGGTCACCCCGAAGGATGACCGTCTGGCTTGATGTAAGATTTTACGAGTATAACCTTAACAGACCGCTTGCAGAATAGCAAGAAACCTGTTGCAACGGGGCAGAACGGCTTTTACTCGTCAAGGTAGCGGTAACACACCATCTTCACCGAGTCCTCCGAATTACGCCCTCCTATGACCCGTGCGACCTCTTTCCATGTGAGACCCCGCAGGAACCGCAGCCGAAAGACCAGCCGGGTTTGATTGTCCCGAATGTTGGTGATGTACGGAAGGATATGGGCCTCACTCTCTCTTACTTCGGATCGCAGGATCTCCACGCTCCCGCTCATATCCGCAATCTCTACGGCGAGGTCTCCGACCTTGTCCCTAACGCCCGGCGCGTGGGGCATACCAGATAGATTTTGTGCTCCGGGGCAAGCCGCAGCTCGTAGTGCGTCCAGCATTTCCTCTGCTTCCGACAGCTGCTCCAGTAGGTCGAAATGCTGGTTCAATTCTTGAAGTGTCATTTTTGGCTCACCCCTGTCTGTCCTTTATTTTCTGCCCTTGGGCTGCCTGGGGGTTGGGCTGAACAGCTCCATCTGACGGTAGTCTGGCCTTTCTTCTACCACCGACACCACCCGTGCGTCCCCATACCGCTCCAAATACATGGCTAAGTCCTCCTTAATCCCGATGGCCTGGCCGGGCGGAGCATCTACGTGAATGGTGATAATGAGCATGGTTTATTCATCCTTGTATGTAGTTTCATTCACCGCAGCGGTTTTCTTCCAATGCTTTCGCCGCTTCCTCGCGGGTGAGAAAGACGGTTTTCC
>OKCG01000341.1_pt1 | contig 20410 bp, 22 predicted proteins | sample 1609991 | NCBI WGS metagenome assembly OKCG01 (sample SAMN04436606, study PRJEB24849) | human gut metagenome | biome: human gut; feature: NICU; material: stool | host: Homo sapiens | place: USA: Saint Louis, MO | collected 2010-01-15
TGACCATGGAAGGCCGCTCAAACCTCAGGTGTTGCAACCACCACTAGAATCCGCCCGTCGAGGCGAGCTCCAACTGGGGTTGCGAGTACACTCCTTGGTTAGAAAACACGACGCGGTTTGTCTTCGGGCTGCCCGTTGCGGGCGCGGTGAGCCGGAGGACGATCATCCCGTTGCCGTCCGGGACGGTTCGCGAGGAGTACCGTTCGCCGATGACGAGTATGACAGAGCCTCTGCCGTTCTCTGACCTGACGCTAAACACGTACTCGGCGCCGGGGTCCAGCTCGGGGACGTGCAGCTCGTCGAACCCCTGAGAGTGCGACGGTCGGAGCGTGCCGTCACCGGGCATGTCATTCGCGTAGTCTATGCCCCACGCGCCGGTCGAGGCGCCGTCAGGGCTGAACCGCGGATTGGGATACATGTTAACGCGCATCACGCCATCACCCCCATGAGGGCTAGGCTTGAGGCATCGTGTCCCCGTCGAACAACGTCACTCCCATTGACTGCAATCCCGCCCAGTCTTCGGGCGTGTAAATCGCCAACGCGATCGGGGTCAGAGAGCCCTTTGCCAGAGAGAAAGCCGGATACGTCATATTTTCCCCCGCCAAGTCTCGGGTCATGCTGTATGCCCAGATACCGTCCTTCTCCCCATTGCGCAGCACGGCAGTGGAGCGTTCCGACTGATCCGCACGCGCCTCCCGGAATCGGACGGCAACGACGAACGAGGACGTTGTGATCTCGGTCCCTCTCATGTTTTGAAAGGGGAAGAGCGATCCGAAGCTGGCGGTGGAGTAGGTTCTCGTCCCGTCCCCGTTCACGGTGACGGTCACATCGTTCCACCCACCAAATGCGATGTCCCCTTTCGGATGCTTGTGCCAGTTCGTCACCATCATCGGACATTACCCGCCCGACGGACGCTCCTATGCGAGCGGCATCGTATCCCCCGTGAAGAAGCCCGGAAGCCCCCCCCAACGGCAGGGTCATACGTGTCGGCGCGTTCGATGAGCACATTCGATACCGCCACGTCACGGATCCCGTTTGGGTTTACCTCGAATCGAAACCCGTGGGAGGGGATCGTGAATCTGCACAAGACATCCGATATCCCCCGCTTTAATCTTCGGGAAAACACCATATTATTAACGTCGGGCTTATCAGTTGTCTGAATGAGCATCACGCCCGCGACGTTGTCTTCGCTGGCGTCCACCCTCATCGACAGGACGAGCGGAACGTTGAATGGAACCGCAACGTTGAAGCCATATCCGCCATTGTGTCCCGTGACGTGCAACGCATTATCACGGACCATCCCATTCGCGCCACCCCAACGGGAGATGTTGGTAAGCGGTCCGGCAAAAACAGGATTGGGGAAAAGGTTAATCCTCTGCATTCGTATTCTCCTTGTCGAGACTGTCGAGCACATCCTTGGGGATCAGTTTCAGGGCCGCCGCGAGTTGGCTGGACAGGATCGCGATTTGTTTGTTGAGTGTGCCGATCTGTTGCGAGAGCTGGTCGATGACGGTGTTCGCATCGGCTGGAATCTGAGTCAAAATGTCTCCTTTTTAATGCGGAACCCCCACAATCCGATTGGATTGCAGGGGTTGAAAAACTGGATGAAATAGTGGTCAGTCGGCGACTGTCATCGTGTCGATGCGCGTAACGGCCTTAAGCTCTTCGAGCGTCAAAGTGCGTCCGAGATTCGTCTTAACATCCGTCACTTTGACGGATGTGCCGGAATCGTCGAACGTCGCAAGCACGCCACGCTGATAGTCGCGCCACGATTCGGCGGTGCCGTCAGCGCTGGAAAACTCCAATCCCAATCGGCACAGTTCCGCGCGCAGGCTTTCCTTCGGCGGACGCAGGTCGAGCACGCCATCCGCCGCCGGTCGTGCGCCGGGTTGCGGGACGTCAGATGCTGTCATGATTACTCCTTTGCTGTTGTGTTGTTTCCCTTTTTTCGCCGGTCATCCCGGTGGAGTCGATGCGCGTGTCCGTCCACGGCCCGCGTCATGCCGAAATCGACCTGCGCCTCGCCCGGATGCCACTCGAGCTCCAGATACCCGTCCGACGGGAGCCGATGCTCCTCGCGCCAACGCTTCACATACCGTTGCACCGACGAGTACGCGCCCCCGTAGCCCCTCTCCGAAACGAGCCGGTCGTACACGCGCTTGGCGGTGTGCCGCTGCTTGCGCGGCATGAACCGGTCCGCCTCCAGCCACCCGTCGACCGTCGCCTTGAACGGGTCGAGCTTCGACGGCCTCGATGCGGAGTGCTCCGGCTTGGGAGAGCAATCCTCCCTCCCGGCGTATTTCGCGACCGTGTCGCGGGCCACGCCCACCTCTTTTGCGATGCTTCTCCATGACACGCCATGCGCGTCAAGCACCCTGATACGTTGTTGTACGGACACCGGTACCGTCATTCCTTTCCTTTCCCGAGAAACCGAATGGTTTGCTTCCGACTCGGGAAACTAGTACGGGCAGGACGGGCCGGTGTTCATTTCTCGCCACACGCTGAAATGGACTAAAACCTGCCGCTCATCTGGAGACTTTCCACACGCTCACACGGCCCACTTTCTATTGAACAGACACAAGGTTGACGCCCGGATACAGGCTCGGCGGCTTGTACTCGCTGACGTATCCGACCGTGCAGTTATGCGCGTCGGCTCCCGGTCGGGGGCCGGACGGGTCGAACATGGGATTGAGGTAAAAGTTGTGCAGATACACCATGCCTTTCCCCTTTCTGTTTTCGGGTATGAGAAAAGCCACCCCCGTGGGATGGCTTTCGGAAAAAATGGTTTGACTGTGTTTATTCGCTCTTGGACTGTTTGGCCTCGAGCTCGGCGAGCCTGCGCTGCAGGGTGGCGACATCGCGTTGCAGTGTCATGACCTGCGCCTGGCTGATGGCCAGCTGGCGTGCCTGGCTGGCGAGCTGCGTGGCCATGTTGTCGAGCACGTCGTTGGCGTCCGCCTGCACGAGGTTGTCGGTTGTGTTGTCTGCCATAAAACGTTCCTTTCCTGTTTAACTGTCCGCAAGTGGCGTGACTGAAATCGAAGTGCCATTAATGTTGCCGGAACAATAGTTTTCGAAATCACTGGTTCTCGGAGGGAAAACTGGATTATTTGCTGCGGATAATTTAAATCGAATCGATCCGTATACTTCAAGCGAATACAGTTGGAATGGATCGAGATTAACGACACGTCGATAACTCTCGTTTCCAACCGCGCTGTTGCTTTTTGGCTTATACGCAAATGCCATGACTGTAGTGTTTTTAAATAAAAAGCCGTCGTCGAACTTAATCGCGCCGGATTTATTCATGATTTTCACATAATAGTCGGCGTAGGCCGTAATAGTGACAGAAGCTGCCGGTGATGATCTGTTATCGAGAATCGCATCCACAAAGAGACTGTAAAAAGTTTCGAAATCAATAAGAACTTTCCCACTTTTTGTCGTTACGAAATTTAGATTGATGATATTGTCGTAGTCTTGTTTTGATTCGTAATTATCGAAACTGTCAAACCTCTTTATATACGTTTTATACTGCTTCGTCTGCTCCTTGTAAGCCATCTGCGAAAAAGCCTGATAGGTCAGAGGAACCATCTCCTTGCTGTTATAAGGGTTCATTACCGATAGTCCGGTTTCTACTCCGTACCCAATTCGTAGAACATCTTGACCGCTCGAATTAGTGACGTGAATGCCGCTGGAGGTCATTTCGACCTTCGGGTTCGAGCCGGAGGTGCGGAATATTGAGCCGGTGAACACGTAGCCGGCGAACTGGCCGGCCGCGATACGGTCCGACGTGATCGACTGGGCCGCGATGTTCCGGGCGACGATCGTGTTCGACGCGATCCTGTCGCCCGTGACCGACTGCGCGACGATCTTCGAAGCGTCCACGCTGTCGGCGGCCAGCTTGTCCACGGTCACGGCCAACGCGGCCAGTTTCTCGGTGGTGATGGCCCCCGAGACGATGTTGCCCGCGTTGACCGAGTTCGCGGCCAGCTTGCCCGCCACCACGCTGTTCGCGGCGAGCTTGTCGGCGGTCACCGCCAACGCGGCCAGCTTGTCCGTCGAAATGGCTCCGGCCACGATCTTGCTCGCGTCCACCGAGTTGGCGGCCAGCTTGTCCACGGTCACCGCGCCGGCGACGATGTTGCCCGCGTCCACGCTGTTGGCCGCGAGCTTGCCCGCCACCACCGAGTTGGCGGCGAGTTTGTCGGCGGTAACCGCCAAAGCGGCCAGCTTGTCCGTGGTGATGGCACCGGAGGCTATCTTGCCGGCGACTATCGCGTTCGCCGCCACCTTGTCCGTGGTGATCGCTCCGGCCACCAGCTTCTCCGTCGTGATGCTGTTCGCCGCCATGTTGGAGGCGACCACGCTGCCGGAAGCGAGAATGTTCGCGGCCACGATGTTGCGCTCGTTCCACGCCGTGCCATCCCACACGTACACGCCGATGAAACGGCTGGACAACGGCACGAGCCAGCTCGTGGAATTGTTCGGTTCGCCGCTCCAGCCCGTATAGAAGTCGGCCAGCAGGGACGTGCTGTCGTTCGCAGCGCCGGACCAGCGCGTCCAGTATTTTTGGGTTTTGTACCAGAAATCACCCTGACGCACGGTCACGCCGGAAAGCGTGGTCGGGTCGTCGGGCCCCTCGTACACGTTGTGCAGGCCGTCGAGGCTCTTGCCCACGGAATTGGCCTTGTCCAACGCGGACTGGGCCTTCGACGCGGCGTTCGCGATGTCGGACTTCGCCGACTCGATGGCCGCGCTGGCCTTGCCCGCTTCGTTTTTCGCGTTGGCCGCGTCCGACTTGGCCTGCGTGATGTCCTTCTTCGCCTGCGCGATGTCGCCCTGAGCCGCGTCCAGTTCCCTGTTCGCGTTATCGATGGCCGTCTTGTTCGACGTGATCTGCTTGTTCGCGTTGCCGATGGCCGTCGTGTTGTTGGCGATGTCCTGCTTCGCCTGCGTCAGGTCGGACTTCGCCGTAGCCAATTCCCTGTTCGCGTTGCCTATCGCCGTCGTATTGCCGGCGATATCCTGCTTGGCTTGGGACAATTCCCTGTTCGCGTTGTCGATGGCGGTCTTGTTGTCCCGCAGATCCTTGTCGAGCCTGTCCAGGTCGGTCTGGGACACCGCGCTGGCGACCGTGATCGACGCGCCCACACCCCAATCCGACTTGTTGCCCGAATGATCGACCGAACGCAAAGCGAACCAGTAGGCGCGATACTCCAATCCGGTGACGACGCAATGCCCGTCACGCGCCACGCTATCCCGGTATTTCCAGTTCCCGTTGGAGTCGGAAATGCCGACCTCCACATGGTCGAAATCCGGTTCCATGCCGCCGCCGGCAGTGTTCCTGCCGTCCCACTGCACGTCCACCACGCCCAGCTTGCTGGTGAGTACCGGCTTGCTGGGCACGCTGGGCGGGGTCACATCCGAGGCCACCAAAGCCACGACCACGTTCGACCAGTCGCCCAACCGGTCGGAATACGTGGGAACCGCGCGCACCCGGAACTCATAGCGTTGCCCGCATTCCAACCCGCCGATGCCCAACGTGAGCCGCTGCGCGTCAGTCACGCCACCACTGACCCACGGGGCACCGGCAAGGTTCTTGCGATACTCCACGCGGTAGCCCGAAATGTCGATGGCCGTGTCATCCGTCGCCTGCGAGACCTGCGCCCACTGCAAGGTCGCCAAACCCAACGCCGTACCACGCGAACTGATATACGCATCAGTCTGCACCACAAGACCAGTCACGGCCTTCGGCACACGATGATCCTTCTCCGGAGCGGGGATTCCACCACCGGTACCGCCGTTGATGGCACCACCGGTGATGCCCTGCACTCGTTTCGCCTGACGTACGGTCGCGTCATAAACTTTGTCGTTCAATACGACACTGGCTTTGAACTGGTTGGATTCCAAGCTCAACGTGACCTGCTGGACACGCACCTTCTCCCCATGCATGACGGTTGGCGCGGTGATCCAGTCACCCGGACGCCAATCGATGAGAGGAAGATTCGGAGCGTCGTTGACACGCAGGGCCCTTGTATACTGGCCGCGCACGCGGGCCGCAGTATCCAGAGTGGACTGCATATAGAGGGCGGCGGTGTCGTCATCGCTGATTCCCTGCTGGGATAGATACGTCTCCCACTTGCCCCAAGGGGAAGGCGCTGCGGGATTATCCCTCGTGAAAGCCTTGTTGTTATCGCCCTGCACGAGAATATGCGAGGCCAAAGCCTCGATGCTTTCCTCTTCCGGGGCTTCGAGCACGTCATGCGCCAATTGGACGGAGATACGGCTCAGGTCACGGCATAATCCCGTGGAATCCATGTTCCAGATTTTCAATGTCCGCTTGTCGAAAGCCCAGTCGCAGATTTTGTTGCTGGCGAGATTCGCCAATGCGGTGAGACTGCTGATGCCCGGCGTGTAGGCGAGCGTCATGATGCTCTTCCACACGGTGCCAGCCGAATCCTTGCCGGTATCGAAACCGCAGGTGACGGGAATACCGCCACGGGTCTTGTTCTCATCAAGGAACGTGCGCATGACGAGACCGGCAGAGGCCTTCTTGAACACGCGCTTGCCCTTATCATCCCCGTCGCCCTCCAGATGATTGAGGTCGAGCATAAGGGCCTTGTTCAAAAGCCATGCGTAGGAGGGGCAGGTGAACGTCACGGTATCCGATGAATCCAAGGCGTCACGGCTGCGGGAGATGAGTACGAAACGACCGTTCAACGGTTCCAGCCATCTGCCACCGTCGGACACTTCGACCGCGATTTCCAGACCGGTTTCGAGCTTGCGTTCGAGAATCGACCCATTCAACGCCTTACGGGAATACTCCAATCGGAGCGCGCCCGTGTCGTCGTGCAGGAAACTCGCGGAAAACGAGGACGGCTGGGGGAGCAGGCCCAGAGTGTCACCGTTCGGCTTGTACGCCTTCAAACGGATGGAGAGGTTCTTCATAAGTGCCTTCCCGTCACCACCATGCGCGACGCACATGCATGAGCGCATCTCCCGTCGCACCCGTGGCGGTGACCTTCAATCTGTACAGTTCGTAAATGTCAGGCCATACCTGCAGGATGCCGCCTGCTGGATAATCCAATCCTGTGGAAACGTCCGTGCCGGTGGGGGTCCAGGAGTTCGCATAGTCGGAACGCCATGCGCGCATGATGTCGGGCCTGATATAGAGGGGTTTCGCATTGTCCGCTGCACCGGTCCAGCTGATTCCCGTGTTCGACGTGGGGTCGGTCAGGGAGACGGAGGTGACGGTGCTGGGAAAACGGAACACGATATCCGTCAACGGGGCGTCGCCCCAGAAACCGTCGCCGGGGATACCTCCCTCGAACAACAGGCTCTCGGAATTGTTGGCCTCACCACGCCACATGGTGATGAAATCCGCCAACAGTGAGGTGCTGTTGTTCGCTTCTCTCGACCATCTTGTCCAGAACTTGTTGATGGTGACGGGTTTCGGGAACACGAGACCGTCCTTGTTCAACGACAACGGACGATCCCAATATTCCGGTTCATGCCACCATATGCCCGTCATGGCGAACTTCGCGGTGAACGACACCAGATTATTCGGATGGGAACTGTCATCGTCGGCGGTCAACGAGACGAGTTCCACGCGCGTGGACTGCTCCACACCGTCCTTCACCCGAGTGAGAGTGAGATTCGGCATGGAGCATAATCGCATTATCCGGGAGGACTCCTCATACACTTTCGGCGCGAAAGCGTCCACCTTCAACGTGATCTCACGCTCCTCGAACACGGGCGGAACGCCCAGATTCAAGGTTCCGCTCACGCCGGGCACCGTGGTCACCGTCCTACGGGTGCTGATGCCCGGCATGAGCGTGGAGCCCACGACGACCAGACAGTTCTCAGTATCCAACGCGACCCCGTTGAGCTTGTAGGACATGGTGGAGAGCATCGTTTCCTCCTACTGCAAAAGACCGAGACTCGCGTACTGGTCGAGCTTGTTGTTCTTCTGAACCTCGACCGGTGTGACGCTCGGATAGATGAACGTCTGGTTGTACGTGTCACCCGAACTGGTTTCGATAGGCATCGACCAGCCGCCGGACTTGGAACCACCGTTCAACCCACCGGAAGGCATGGTGATCTGGCTGGTGCGCCGCGCGTCCATGATGTACTTGCTGGGAATGCTGCCGGTCGCGTTGATAGCGGCCATGATTCCCCTGCCGTACAGGGATTCCATGCTTTGCACAGCCGCCTTGCGAACCACGTATTCACCGGTGGAAACGTCCGTGAAATCGTTCAACGGCACCGAATCGCTCGTATTGTTGCCCTGACCGACCACACGGCCCGTCTTGGTGACATTCGAACCAGCCACCTCGCCGCCCTCAGCGTTCTGGCGTTTGATACCGAACACGGCAAAGAACTTCTGCTTCGCCCATTCCCAACCGGATTGCATGGCGCTCCAGAAGGAACTGGACACGCTTTCCGTACTGGCACCGAACTGAGCGTTATAGCTGCTGCCGTTCCATTGCCAGCCCTGATTTGAGGCCGACCTCTTGGCGTTTGCGGCTCCTGCCGCGTCACCGTCGAACGACGCGGTGGGATGCTGGGCATCCCAGTTGCTGGCGTTCGCATCGGCGCTGGCCTTTGCCGGGCCTGAATTGTCCTTCGCGTTCAGGTCGGCGGACGGAGCCAACTGGTCGTAGGCGTTGAGATTGCCTTCGACGTAATCCAACGTGGCTTTCGTCAGATCGTCGGCGTTCAGCTTGGTCGTGTAACCATTACCATCAGAACCGGCCTTGAACAGTTCGGCATGCTTCTTGACAATATCGGTGGCGACGATCGCCTGAGTGCCATCGGCATCAAGGACAATCGTGTACTTGCCGGAACCGTCGGTGCTGACGTTCTTGCGTAGCTCGTCCATCTTCGAGCTGACCTGATCCATGCTCGTGATGGCACCACTGTTGATGCCTTCGAGAATGGTCTGGAACACCGCCGTGTTACCGTCCCCGGGGAAGATGGCTCGCAGATTGCTCAGATATTGGGTGAGAGCGGTCTTGGTCTGCTCCGTTTCGGCTTTGAACAGGGTGGTGACCTCCTCGGGGGTCAGACCATAGATCTGCTGCAACCGTTGCGCGGCATCGGCGGGAATACCCATGCTGTCGGCGGTGGCGAGGAACTGCTTCGCCAATTCCGCCTGCTTGGCTTTCACCACGTCGGCGGACGCGCCGGACTCGACCATGCTCTTCAACAGGTCATGACCGGAATTGCCCAGATTCTCCAACGCGGATTGCGCCTCGCGACCGGCCTCGCTCATCGTGTTGAACGAGCCCGTCACGCCCTGGATGCCAGCAGCGTTCGCATCCCAAACCGGGCCGCTCTGCGCGGCCAACTGATTGACGCGGGCTATCGCATCCCCCATATTGGAATACGTTTCACCGTAGTCGGAAGCCGCGTTCAACGCATTCTGCTGAGCTGTGCGTTGACGTTCTGCCCAATCCGCAGCAGTCTGCTGAGCCTTGGCCAGCATCTGAGTACGTTCGGCCTGAGTGGAAATGGCGATGGACACCGAATCGGAATCCTCACCAAGCTTGATGAGCTTCGTGGCATAACCCTCCGCATACCCGTTCGCTTGTGCAATGGCCTCGGAATTGGCTATGTACTCGTTGCGCTGATCCTCAAGCGCGGTTTTCACCTTCTGCGCGGCCCTCGCCAGATCGGCGTTCTTGCCTATGCCATGACCGACGTTGACATTGTATTTCTCAATCGTCGCATCGAGCCGGTCAAGTGTCGCCTGGTATTCGGCCTGCGAACCGGTAACGGACTTGGTGAGATCGCTGACGTTGAGACCGAGCTTCTTGGCCGCGTCGCTCACCGAATCAAAACCCGTGGTCATATCCGACCACCAGTCGAACTTCGTGCCGGAATAATCCGTGTTGTCGAAATTCTCCTTGATGGCCTTGCCAACCTCGGTGATTCCCTCGGCTGCGGACTGGGCGGAATCCGGTATCTTCTCCAACGCGGTGCGAATGTTCTCGGACGCCTGCTCATTGGCCTGAGCGGTTTTCACATACTCCGAATAGGCGGCGGTCACCACGGCCACACCTGCGGTCACGGCGGCTCCGACCGGCCCGCCGAACGCACCGAGTATGGCGTTCCCCGCGCCCTTGGCCAAAGCGCCGGTCTTACCGAGCACGCCGTTCGCGTTCCTCACATTGTCGGCAATGCCCTTCAAAGACGGGTTCGCGGCGACGAAACCGCTGACAGCATCCTTCATGCTCGAACCGGCGGTCTTGGTGGTCACGCCGAGCCCGTTCAACGCCTTCTGGTATTCGACCATGCGCAGCGTGTTCTCGACCAGACCGGTCTTCACCGTGTTCCAAGCGGTCATGCCCGCCCTGCCGAACGTGGCGTACAAGCCTATCGCCGCCTGAATCGGTTCGGGCAGCACGCTGAACGCCTTGGCGGTGGCCTCTGCTGCCTTGGCGACCGTGGTGATGAGCGGCGCGCTGGCCTTCAACGTGGCGGCGAGAGTACCGCCGAACGTTTTGGACAATTGGCCCACGGTCTTCAGCAACTGGTTGAACGCGGGGCTCGCGTCGCCAACCGCCGAGAACACCTTCTGGAAGCCTTCGGACACTCCCGACGAGAATCCGCTGATGCCGTCTTTCGAGTTCTTCAGCAGACGGCTCGCGTTACGGGTGAACGAGCTTATCGTATTGCCCGCATCGGTGAACATGCCCGCAGTGGTGTCACGCAGCTCGTAGGCTGCGGAACCGATGTCCGAGAAGGCGTCGCGCATCTCGTTCTTCGCGGCTTCCGCGCCCTTGGCCCACGCCTTGAACGTGGTCTGGAATCTGGCGGAGTTCACCGCACGGTCGGCCTTGCCTACAGCCGTGCTGAACCCCTCGAGCCCGTTCTGGCTTTCCGCCAAAGCGGAATACAGGCCCGTGGCGATGCCCCACACGCCCTTGAACGAGTCCTTCAGATAACCGGCCTGTTCGACCACCTGCTTCATCGACGCGACGATCTCGCCGGTGGCTCGGGTCTTATCCACCCAGTCGGCGAACTTCGAGGCCATATCACTGAAATAGGAGGCGGCGCGAGGCAGGTACTGGCTGGTGCCGTCACCCAAGCGGAGGAACGACTCCACCACGCTCTGCAATCCCGGATTGAGATTGTCCACGGCCTCGGAAGTACGGGAGAAAATCGTGGAAAGCTCGCCGGCCTTGTCGGACTCGCGGATGATGTCCGCCAACCCCTCGACCACCTTGCCCTCACTGGACGCGATGCCGGTCATGCCGGGAATAAGCGTGCCGCTCACATCGTCCATCAGGCTCCTGATGGCCGGACGCGCCTTCTCATAGAACGCCTCGTCCATCGCGTCGCCGAAACCGGCGAGCTTCGTGGACGCGATGTCGATCTGGTCGCTGAACGTGCCACCCTTGTCACCCCACGCATGCTTGAGCACGACGAACGCCGCACCCAAGCCGGTGATGGCGGCGGGAGCCGCGAAAGCCGCCTTGCTCATGGCTCCGAGACTGGCGGCGACGCCGAGCACGCTGGAGGAGAGGTTCACCGCGCCGGCGGACACTCCGCCGATGACGGCTCCCACCGCACCCAGTACGGGAACCTTCGTGTCCAACGTGTCGAACAAATTCACCAATCGCTGGAACTGGTTGTTGACGCCGCGCAGACCGGTGGCACCATAGAGCATGCCGTCGATGAGCTTGCCCATGTCCGTGGCGTGCAGCTTCGCGTAGATTTCCACGCTGCGCGGACGGGTCAGGTACATGAGATGCGCGGACGCCGCAGCGGACTTCAGGTCGAGGTCCATCTCCAGCTTGTCGTGGTCGTTCTGGAAATCACGGGCCTTGCGCCGCGCCTCGCTCACATCGAGGTCAAGGTTCGCGACGTATTTGAAATCCTTGTCACGTCCGGCGAGATGGCCGGCAGTGTTCATGCGGTCGATGGCCTGCCTGTAGGAGGTTTCTATCTCCTTTGGAAGGTTCACGTAACGGCGGCGCAGGTCGTCCAGCTCGCGTTTGAGCTTGTCGGCGCCGTCCGTGTAGAACTTGATGCGGGCTTCCTTGCGGTTCAGCTCGTCGGTCTTACGGGCCACGTTCTCAAGGTTGGAGATGACTTTCGCATAACGGTCGATGTCGATGCGAATCTTCGCGCCCGGATCGTTTTCGAGCTGTTTGATTTCGCGTCTGATTTTGGCGATGGCGAGGTTGGCCTCGTTCATCTCCACGACGTTCGAACCCAACGGTTTGAACTTGAGAATCGCGTCCTGCAGGGTGCGGATACGACGCTTCGTCTTATCCAGCACGTCGATTTGCCGGTCGCCGTACTTGCGGGTGAGCGTGGACGCCTTGTCCATCGCGTCGCCGTACTGCTTCACCAGCGTCTTGTTGTGCTTGAACTTGGCGGAACTTGTATCGACCGAACGGTTGAACTTCTGGAATGAACGGTCGGCGGCCTCGACCCTCTGACGCAGGGAACGCAGGTCGCGCAGCTGCTTGGTCAGATCGACCTTCGGGGAGATGTCACGCTCCTCGATATCCTGCACGGCCTTACGCAGCGCGCTCGTATCGCCGCGCACCTCGACGGTCTTGGAGAGACGGTCGTTGTTGATACGCCGTTTCGCCGCCGTCCAGTTCGCATCGTCCACGTCGATGTTCAGCGGAATGGTGAGATTGTCATCCGCGTACTTGGCGAGCTTGCGGCGCAGCTCGAAACCGAAATCCGTGGTGTCCGGGTAGATGCTGATGCCAACGGCACCGCCCTCGTATACTGCCATCGGCGAACCTCTTTTCAGTTATCGGGATGAGAACAAGGCCTTCATCGAATCGAGGTTCGCCTCGACCGGCTTTTCCGGCTGTTCCGTGTCCGGGGGAAGAATCGGCGTGAACTCGGGGTGCTTGCCGTTCTTGGTTTCCATGAGCCCGCACGTCAACGCGCCCACATGGTTGAAAATGCCCAGCAGGAGGCTCGTGTCCTGCGAATAACGGTGATAGGAGAGCATGCGCCGTGACTCGCCTTCATCGGCGGTCTCGGATTGCATGGGATGGTTCAGCAGCCATTCGCGGTACAGGGACTCGTCATAACCCGACAAGCCCTGCAGGAGCCTTACGAGAAACCCGCCGTCATACTCGTGGAGGGCGGCGGGCATATCAAGGTTGTAGAAGCGTCTGAAGTCGCAGGTCAGTTCGACCGGACAGTTTCGGTAGGCGTCCTCGACGCTTCGGATTTTCCCAGTTCGACCCGGTAGAACATGCTCAGGGCGAGGAACGCTGAGAACAGGACGTTGCCGTCACGGCCCGTGGCCCACTGTTCGTAAGCCTTCTCGTCCTTGGCGATACCCTTGTAGAAATTATTGGAGATGGATACGACGCGGGCGACGAGCAGGGCTGCGTCCATCAGATCATCCTTGGCGTCGAGCTCCGGCATCTGAGCGTCGAGAAGCGTGAGAAGCACCGTGAAGTCGGCGGACTGCTCCGCATTGAAGTCGCGTGCGGGAACCAGCTCTGGAAGACCCTTCAACTCCGGGTATTCCTCGACAAGCTGGTCGAAAGTTTCAGGAAACTCCTTCTTCGGAGTCTCGGTGTCGTTTTTCTTAGCGGTCATTGTCGTCTTCCTATCCGTGAAACCCTACCCGTGAATGGAGAATCCCCATACGGCCCGGATAGGAGAACCGTATGGGGATGAATCAATGTCAGGCGGTGGGAGCCGACGGCTTCACCTTGCTGAGAGTGGAAGTCTTGCCCACGAGCCTGATATCCTTGCCAGCCTCGACTGTGGCTGGCGGGTCTCCACCATCCGCAGCGCGGATGGTTGCGGACCTTACTTGAAATCCTCCGGGCTGAACAGCGCGTAGCCGCCGATCTCGCCGTTCGGACCCTTCTTCAGGGCGTCGGTGGACTTGACCACCGCGTTGAAGCTGAACTCGGCGAACTCGTCGCCGGTCAGGTCGATGGTGTCGAACGTGAAATCGGTCTCCGGCAGATACAGGCCGAAGGACAGCTTGTCGCCGTCATCGTAGGCGAGGACGAACAGGGCGAGCTTCTGCACGATCGGCTTGATGGGAACGATCACGCCGCCGTTGTCACCAGTCCAGCCGCCTGTGATCTTCTGCAATGTCGCCTTGTCGCCCTGCACGCTGGCACCGCTGACCGTGATGGTCGGGGCTTCGGTGGAAGTGCGGGCAGCGGCCATCAGCCACGTGTCGATGGTGTTGGTGTCGCCGCCGTCCTTGCTGAAGCTGATCTTGTTGGAATTGGACGTGTGGCCGAGATTATCCCAAACGGGAGTGTCCGCGGTGCCGACCTTCACGCTGCCGGAGTTCAACAGAAACTGTTTGACGCCGGCGGTCGGGGTGGCGGTCTTGGCGGGGGCCGTGAACACGGTTCCTCGCGCGGCCTGAAGCAGCGCATCGCCGTTAATAGCCATGATGATTCCTTTCGGATATTGGATTTGGGTAAAAGAAAAGGGCCGGCCATGTGGCCGACCCCTGTAGGTCAGATAAGGTCCCGCGCGTCCATTGATGCGTCGAAACCGTATTCCTTGATGTTCTTGCCTTGGTTCTCCTTGGCGTCGCTGCGACGCTGGGGAAGGTCGATGCTGTTGATTCGGCTGATCTTGCCCGCCGAGGTTTTCTCCTCGAACGGCCACCCCATGACGGTGCGGTACAGGTTGCGGGCGAGGCCGCTCGGATTGTTCGTGTCGGCGGCGAGAACGGTGAACGACACGGTGAACCGCCACAAACCCCTATCGACCTGTTGGCCGGGGGACACCTCGTAGAGGATCACTCGACCGTTCTCGGCCACGGCGTTCAGATCGAGGTCGATTTCGCTGTATATGGCGACCGACGTCCAATCCTCGTTCGGATACTCCCTTTGCAACAGTTCGTAGACGATCTGTTCGGCGTCGATGCTTTCGCGCACGTCGATGGCGAGATGTTTGAAGATGTTGTCCATGACGGCCTACACCTTCAGTCTTGCGGCCACGTTGCGCATGGAATGCATGCCCGCCAAACGGCGTCCGGCCCGATTGTTGACATAACCGAACTCCAATGCGGAGGCGATCTCCGTTCCCTCGCGCCCCTTGACGCTCAGCACGACCTGATGGTCCTGAGCGTGGCCGGGACGTATGGAAACGTCGATACGATCCGACAAGTCCGCTCGGGCGACGGCATGGTTACGGTCGTTGACGGTTCCCGCCCCCATCTGCGCCTTGACCATGACGGCCGCTTTCTCGGCTGCTTCGAGGGTGATCTCGGGGCCGAACATGAGCGCTATGTCACGGCCTATCCTCGGTTTGATAGTCACGCGACCCATTGGCACCCACCTCCTTCGACCATTCGGGTTCAGGGATTCCTCCGGGCACATAGCCGCCGATGACCACGCGACGGCAGCGAACCTCCCAATGCTGGGAAAGCACGCTGCCGCTGCCACGCCATGTCGGATAGCCGTCGGCGTCATACCAGTCGCCCTTGTACCAGATGCGCGAGTGAATGTCGCCGGGCCATTCGCGTGCGAGAATCTGCAAGGGCGTGACCTCCTGCAGACCGCCGCCGTTCTGGCCGGAAGGGCTTTTATCCTCGGCTCCGGAAATGGAGAACATGCCGGCCTGCTGGGCGCGGCCCTCCACGGAGCACACGACCTTCACCGGGTCGCCCACCTGCTCGTGGTAGCCGCCGTGCGCATCCTGCACATGACGGCGGTTGACCACGATCACGTAATCCGTGTCGAACAATTGGCGGACGCCATGGCCGGTCAGCTCCGTACGGTCATACAGGTGGCCTCCGCCAAGCTCGTCGATATCCACCCCGTCGTAAAGGTGGCCCATGTCATAGGTCTCCATAGGCGCCTCACATGCCGTAGGCGCGGTCGAGACCAATATGCACGGTGCCAATCGGGCCCGTCGAGTCGGAATGGCCTTCCAGCAATGCCTTCTCGCGTTTCGACACGTACAGGTTCATGGAACCGTCCTTGCCTGGCGGATTGTCCTGAGCGTCGAAATTCGTGTACCCATAGGAGCCGTTCGATTCGGTCTTGAACTGCCGGTAGCGGACGATACGCAGCACCATCTGGCTCACCACGTAGCCGAGCGTGCGCTCCTTCAGCAGGCCGTTCTGGTAGCGCGGGGCGGCGTTCTGGCATTCGGCCTGAACCATGTCGGCGGCGATATTGCACTCGTTGAGCAGCCAGGCGTTGGGAAACCGGTCAAGGAGAAGGTCGGGCTGGTCAAGCGCGTTGACGCGCAGCCATTTCAGCCAGTCGATGGAATCGATGGAGGCCACGGCCCCTCCTTACTGTCAGAGCACGGAAGCCTTCGCGGTGCTGACGGCCTCCTGCAGGATCGGCATCATCGTGCCGTTGGCCCACAGGTCGTACTTGACCGGGGCGCCACCGGAGAACATGGCTCCGATGAAACCGTCGTTCACGCTCTTGTTGATGCCGTATTCGGCGTCCTGACCTTCGGCGGTCGGGCCGGAGGCGGTGAAACCAAGACCCGTATCGTTGAACGACGGGAACATGATGAACGTGCCGTTGGGAATCAGCGTGTTCGTGTCCACCGGCATCTTGAAGCCGTTGCTGACCTCGAGGTCGGTGTACAGCACGTCGATCATGCGAACGTCGGCAAGGCCGCAGGCGGTACGCAGCACGTCCAGCACCTCGGCGCGGGTCAGGCGCGGCTTCGAGTTGGCGAGGGAGACGCCCGTGTATTCGGTGATGAACGACTCGTTGGTGCGCAGCGCGTCGATGACCTTGCTGGTGGTCAGCGCGGCACCCGGAGTACGGCCACGCTCCTTCTTGATGGCGTCCACCCACTTCTGCACGTCCGTGACCGGATCGGACTTCACGTCCGACCAGACGGTGGCGGGAGTGAGCTTGGAGATGCTGCTCGGACGGTCGAACGTCCACGTGTTGGCCTTCAGGCCGTTCTCCTCGACGGTGATCTTCGCGTCAACCATGGCGGCGATACGGGCCAGTTCGATGCGCACGGCGGCTTCCTGACCCAATTGGGTGAAGATTTCCACGGCCTTGTCGTGCAGCCACGCGGAATCGCCCGTGTGGTTGATGACATCGCGTTCGGAGATGTGGCCCATCTTCGACAGCGGGATGAGACCCGTGTAGTTTTCGCCGGACTGGGCGACGGTCTTGCCGTGAGCGGCCTCCGCGTCCCAGGCGCGGAACTTCATGGCATCGGTCTCCTTCGGCGGGATGATCTTCTGCCATGTCACCGTGTCCTTGCCGTCGTTCGACTTGACGGGGAACACGGAGCCGAACGGCAGCAGGCCGTCGATGAAATCGAAGCCGGACTGCACGACGCCCGACGCCTCGGACGGGCTGATGATGTTCTTCTCAAGGGTTCCACTCATTGAGGGTTCCTTTCAGGTATACGAAAGCCCGCCACAATGGGCGGGCTTATAAGGGTTGTTGGATTGGTTACTTGGCGACGCCGGCGGTCTTGAGCGCGGTCACGATGTCCGCCGCGGTGGCGCTCGGCGCGAGAGTCACCTGCTTGACACCGCCGAGCGCGTTCGCCGTGGCGGCTGGCAGCGTATAGGCGGGGGGAATCGTCGGCTTGTCCTTCAGGCTGTTGTAGGAGCCGTCGAAGGAGCTGATGCCCGCGCCGATGGCGGTGCGAGCTGCGGCGGCATCGCTGGCGGTCAGGATGCTGCGGCCGACAGCGGAAGCGTCGGTGATGTTCGCTGCGGTGATCGTGGTCGGGGTTGACGGGCCGGAGGTGGCCGAAGCATTGGACAGCGGGGTGACGGTATCGTCCTCGATGTCGAAGAAACTGCCGCCCCACACCGCGCCGTCGGCGGGAACGACCGGCAGCTTGCTCTTGATGATGTCGCCACGGTAGCGCATGCCGACGTTCGCGCCGTTGACCACATCCCAGCCGCCGAACGTGACGCTGATCTCCACCATGCTTTCCAGCAGGCCGGCGATCTTGTTCTGACGGCCATCGGTAGCATTCGGGTCATACGGGCCGTATGCTCCGGAGGCGGTGATCTTGGCCAGCGGGATGCCGCTCTTGATCCAGATGGTCGTGGCCTTGTCGCCGAGACCGGTCAGGTACTTGTCGCGCTTCGTCTCATCTTTCACGTTGAACGTGGACAGGTCGAGGGTGACGCTCACGGTGCCGTCGTCGGTGTGGTTGCCGAAACGCCACTCGTTGTTCTCCTCCACGGTCACGATGCCGGTGGAGCGCACATTCTCGTATGCCATGTGCTTTTCCTTTCGATTAAATGTTTGTGGTTACTTTGCGGAGCGGGCTTGGCGCCTCTGCTCCTGACGTGCCTTGGCGGCGGCGTATCCGTCTGCGTATGTGCCGGAACGAATCTTCGGGGCTCCCTCGCCACGGGTGCGCGCCCCCTGCTCGGCCTTCTCACGGACGGGTTCGGATTCCGTCGGAGCCGCGACCGGGTTGAGCGCCGCGTACTTCTCGGCCCATTCGGAAATCTTCTCCGGTTCGGTCTCACCGCACAGGGCGAACACATCATCGCTGATCTGAGGGTGGGCCTTCTGTGCCTTCATGCGCGCGTTCTCCACCTGCAAGTCGTGCAGCTGGCTTTGGGATTCCTCGTAGGCGGCTTCGGTCTTGCGAAGCTGCTCGTAGTTGTCCTTGGCCTGCTTCTCGTGCTTGCGGGACAATGCCTTCCAGTCGGGGCCGTTTTCCATCTCATCGACACTGTTCGCGGCGAGCTTGTCGGCGGTCGCTGCGTTGGCGATGATGCTCTGGGGAGTCACGCTGTTCGCGGCGAGGGGGGCCGCGATGACGGGACCAGTGATCGGGCTGTTTGCGGTGGAAACCGTGCCGGTATTGGCCGTGACGGTCTGGCCGGCGTTCTGAGAACCGTCCGTGACGGTCTGATTCTCCTGATTGTTAGCCATGATGGCCTTTCTGTGTCAGGCAGCGGTGCCGAGCATCGACTGCACTTGGTTGAGCAGGGCACGTTGGTATGCCCATGATTGCCTCAGATGAATCGACGGCTTGAACCTGTAGGTTCGGCCCTCGTATCTGAAGGAGACTTCCTTGCCGGTGTCGGACACCTGCTTGTAGCGTTTGGAGAACTCGATCGCACGGTCCTTCATCCGCTGGAACTGCTGGAGCGTGGTTTTCCGGTCCGGCGTGGTCCACTTGTCGGAATCCTTGCCGGGAACCGAATTGGGTGTATCCCTCGCGTCCTGCGCCATGAGAATCGGGCCGAGCTCGCCGTGCGTGATGGTCTTGACCCGCACGTTCTTCAACGCCGCCGCCGTGGTGCCTCCGGCCTGCGCGTAAAGCTTCTTGAGATCGTCGGAGTTCAACTGGAATCCGGGATCATAATCGGAGCCTGCCGGGGCGACGCCGCACTTGCAGTTCGCGTGCAGGGGGAGCAGGGCACCGGTCGAATACCATCGGTCGGAGGCCGCTATGCACAGGCCGCACGAGCCGGAACGGGAAAGCTCCGGGTGAAGCACTCTGCGATATTCGAGCACCTTGCTGCCCCGATACCGGCCCAATGTGGCGTCTGTGGAGGCGCGCTCCACGTCATCCCAGACGTTGGTCTGCAATCGTTGCAACGCGGATTGCAGCCACTTGTTGACCTCATCGAACAGCTCATCGCCCTTCTTGGGCCATGTCTCCGGCCTTATATCGGGGTTCTTGACGGCTTCGCCGCGATACGATTCAGCAGGGCGCGCGGCCACAAGCCACGGGTCGGTGTTGACCCTCGGATAGACGAGCTGCTGCACATTACCGGCAGGAGTGACGCCCACCATGCGCAGCGTCTGGTCGGCGTAGCTGACGCCCAGCCTGCGCACCTGGCCTATCAGGGCCAGCTCCAGCAAAGCGAGCCTCGCAGCGGCGCCATAGGTCACGGCGTCGTTCCACCAGTCGGCTGGCGTGAGGCTGAGCCACATGGTGCGGGCCAGCCTCACGTACTCGTTGACGAGTCTCTGACGCGAGGATTGGAGCGCGTTGGACGCGACCTCCAAGGTCATGACGGCCATCATTCACCGTCCACGGTCGGAGGTTCATCCGCCTGCACCACGTCGTTTTCACTCGTGGTATCGGGGAACGCGAGAGAATCCGTCTCGTCGGGCAGAACACCCGCCGACTGCTGCGCGGTCTTGCCTTCGATCATTGCGTTCTCGGAGGCCATGGCCTGCGCGAACTGCGTGTCCATGAGGTCCTGCATCGCCTCGGCTATCTCGATCTCGGTCATGCCGTAGCTACGGCGCATGTTCGTCTTGACGGGCAGAATGCCCTTCGAATAGTTCGCCGCCTGAGCCTGCTCCAACTGGGATGGCGGGTTGATGGGCTTCCACACGGTCTCGAACCGTTCGCCTGCGGCACTGTTGCCATCGGCCTCCAACGCCATGCGCATGAGACGGGTGAACCCGTCATTGGCACGCGCGTTCATGTCCTCGACCTTGAACACCAGACCCTCGCGCTT
>OKCG01000347.1_pt1 | contig 20199 bp, 18 predicted proteins | sample 1609991 | NCBI WGS metagenome assembly OKCG01 (sample SAMN04436606, study PRJEB24849) | human gut metagenome | biome: human gut; feature: NICU; material: stool | host: Homo sapiens | place: USA: Saint Louis, MO | collected 2010-01-15
TGGAAAAAATGGCGGCGATTATGAAGGGGGAAGCGCCCGCTCCGACCGCTGCGGGCGTCCCGGCTGCATCCGCAGCCGCCGAAGCAGCGCCGGCGGCCCAGGCGCCTGCCGCTGAGCAGGCCGGCGAAATCTGCCGCATCCGGATCTTTTTTGACGATGACTGCCAGATGGAAAACATCCGCGCATTCATGCTGGTTTCCCAGCTTAAGGATCTGTGCGCCGATCTGACAACCATCCCGGCCAATCCTGAAAACGACGCCTCCTGCTGTACTGAGATTATCAAAAACGGCTTCGAGATGATCTTTAAGCCGCTTGTTCCAATGTCCGAAATTTTCCAGGTCATCGAAAGCTCCGTAAACGTTAAAAATTATACGGTGCTGCACGACGAGCCTGAGCCGCAGTCCCCGGCGCCCGCAGCCGCGGCGAAGCCGGCAGCCGCGCCCGCGAAGCCGGCGGTTTCTGCTTCGAGCGCGCCCAAGCCGTCCGATGCGCTGCCCAAAACAAAGCAGAGCCTTGTCAGCGTTAATCAGGCCAAGCTCGACCAGTTGATGGATCTTGTCGGCGAGCTGGTCACAACAGAGTCGATGGTCGTCAGCAATCCTGACCTGAAGGGGCTGCGTCTGGACAATTTTAACAAATCGACGCGCGAGCTGCACAAGCTCACCGACGAATTACAGGATGTCGTCATGTCCATCCGTATGGTGCCGCTTTCCGGCGTGTTTCAGAAGATGAACCGCATTGTGCGCGACATGAGCAAAAAGCTGGATAAACAGGTCGAGCTTGTCACTGAGGGCGGCGACACGGAGGTTGACAAGACCATCAACGAGGCCATCGGCGATCCGTTTATGCATATGATCCGCAATTCAATGGATCACGGCATCGAGCCGATCGAGGAACGCCGCGCCAAGGGCAAGCCGGACATTGGGCGCATCACGATGATCGCCAAAAACATCGGCAGCGAAATCGTCATCACCATCGCGGACGACGGCGCCGGGCTCAACCCGGAGGTGCTTTTGCGCAAGGCGCGTGAAAACGGCCTGCTGACCAAGCCCGAATCCGAATACACCGAAAAGGAAATTTTTGGTCTGATTATGTTGCCGGGCTTTTCTACCAATAAGGAAGTCACCGAATTTTCCGGGCGCGGCGTCGGTATGGACGTTGTGCGCAAAAATATTGAAAAGGTCGGCGGCACGCTTTCCATCGACAGCGAGCGCGACAAAGGCACCACCTTCATCATCAAGATTCCGCTCACGCTCGCAATCGTGGATGGTATGGAGCTTGAGATTGGCAGCACCATCTACACCCTGCCGATCGCCTCTATTACGCAGTCGTTCAAGATCTATGACAACAGCCAGATCCTGCACAATACCGACGGTACGGAAATGATTATGCTGCGCGGCGAGTGCTTCCCATTGATCCGCCTGCACCGCCTGTTCGATGTCGAAACGCAAATCACCGAATTGGGCGACGGAATCGTCATTCTGATCGAAAACGGTACAAGCGCCGCGTGTCTGTTTGCCGACAAGCTGCTTGGAGAACAGCAGGTCGTTGTCAAGCCGTTCCCGACTTTTCTCAATAAATATGCGATCAAGCAAATCGGCCTTTCCGGCTGCACCATTCTCGGAGATGGAAGCATCAGCCTCATTTTGGATGCAAACGCCCTGCTCAACCTGAATAAGGAAAGGAGATAAGCCATGAGTACAGCAAATGCAGCCATAGAAACGGTCGCCGGCACGGCATTGGATGAACTGAGCAACCGTAGCCTGACCTTTTTGATTGGCGACGTTGTTTATGGAATAGAGCTTTCACATGTGATTGAAATCATCAGTATTCAACCAATCACGCCGGTTCCCGCCCTGCCGGCCTATATCAAGGGTATTATCAATCTGCGCGGCAAGGTCGTGCCGGTGATCGACGTTCGCCTGAAATTCAACCAGGAGGAGCGCGCGTATGACGAAAAGACCTGCATCATTGTCACTATGATCCATGACATGCATGTAGGACTGATCGTGGACAGGGTTGCGGAGGTTTTGGACATCGCCCCTGAGAACAGCACGCCTCCGCCGGAATTGGGCTTGAATGCGACTGACAAATATCTAACCTCTATCGCCAAGGTTGGAAACCGCATCATCATGAATATCGACTGTCAAAAGTTTTTTATGGCCGACCTGAACTATTGACAGCTCGTCTTTGAAATCAACAGATTGGAGCCATTAACACATGAACTTGGATCAGACGCAAGCCGGCCTTATCCGCATGACAGACGACGAATTTGTCAAACTAACCAGCTTTGTCAAAAAAAAATACGGGATCGACCTCACTAAAAAGCGGACATTGATCGAAGGGCGTCTCACAAACGAGTTGCGCCACCGTGGTCTGAACCATTTCAGCGACTACTTTGATATTCTGTTTCGCGATGAATCCGGTGCTGAGATGGTCACGCTTCTCAATAAGCTGACCACCAATCTCTCCTATTTCATGCGTGAAAAGGAACACTTTGATTATTTGCGTACACAGGTCCTCCCTTATTTCGAAAAGACACGCAGCCGTGAGCTGCGTATTTGGAGCGCGGGCTGTTCAACCGGGCAGGAGCCTTACAATACCGCCATGGTGCTTGATGAATACTTCGGAGCGCGCAAAAAAAATTGGGACACACGAATCCTCGCGACCGATATCTCAATGAATGTGCTTACAAAGGCAAAAGCAGGCATCTACAATGTCGAGGATCTGAAAGATGTTCCATCGCAGTGGGTATCGAAATATTTCAAGCGGCTGCCCAATGGACAGTATCAGGTTTGTGATCAAATCCGCGCTGAGGTCATTTTCCGTCCGCTCAACCTGATGGAACCGTTTCCATTCCGCAAGCCGATGGATTTAATTTTTTGCCGCAATGTTATGATCTATTTTGACGCGCCTACCAAACAGCAGCTCGTTCAAAAGTTTTATAACTGTACGGCAAAGGGCGGCTATCTGTTTATTGGCCATTCGGAAAGTATCAGCAGCGGGCCGTCGTCCTCTTACGCGTATATTCAGCCTGCAATTTATCAACGGAAAGGATGACACAGGTGCCGCCCTTCGGAAAAATCAAACTCTTGATTGTCGATGATTCTCTTTTTTTCCGGAAATCACTTGAACGCGGACTATCCAAGGATTCACGGATTGAAATCATCGGTATGGCAGTCGACCCATTCGACGCCATGGAAAAAATCAAACAATTAAATCCGGATGTCGTTACGCTCGACGTTGAAATGCCCAAGCTCAACGGCATTGATTTTCTAAAAAAATTGATGCCTGTCCACCCGCTTCCGGTCGTTGTTGTCAGTTCAGCACCGGTCAGCGCACTCGACGCGCTGGAAGCGGGCGCGGTTGATTTTGTCAAAAAGCCCGAGATCAAATCGTCACAGGACCTTAATAATTTTATTGACGACCTGATTGTCAAAATCAAGATCGCTTCAACCGCCAAAATTCCGACGCGGCGCGTTCCAGCACGTCCAGCTGCCGCGGCATCTGTCCACACTGCCCCGGCCATGCCCGCGCTTTCGCCCGCGTCACAGCGCAGCAATACCAACACGGTTATAGCCATCGGCGCTTCGACCGGCGGGACTGAAGCTATTTTGGCCGTCATCCGCGATCTGCCCCCGACAACACCCGGCATTGTGATCGTACAGCACATGCCCCCTGTCTTTACAAATATGTATGCACAGAGGCTTGACCGCATCTGCCGCATGCACGTCAAGGAGGCTGAAAACAACGACCGTGTTGTGCCGGGGCAGGTCATCATCGGCGCGGGCGGTCTTCAGCTCCGTTTGGCCAAGGATGCACGCGGCTACTATGTCAAGAGCGAGGGCAGCGAAAAAGTCGGGGGGTTCTGCCCGGCTGTCGACGTGCTTTTCAACTCCGTTGCCGAGGCGGCAGGACGCAATGCGATGGGCGTTATCCTGACAGGGATGGGCGCAGATGGCTCCAAGGGGCTTTTGAAAATGCGCAAAGCAGGCGCCTATACGATCGGTCAGGATCAGGAAAGCTGTGTCGTTTATGGAATGCCTATGGTCGCTTTTAATATCGGCGCTGTCCAAAAGCAGTTCCCACTTGACAAAATCGGCGGCGAAATTATGCGTTATCTCAATACGCGGTCCTAGGGGTTCTTTGAAAAATCAAAATTTTTGAGTTTTTCTTTTATTAAACAAGCCTGACGCTTACCGTTTATGTTAAATTAAAAAAGGCGAACAACCCTATGGGTGTTCGCCTTTTTTGCGCTACTAAAAGCCGCTGCGGCACAGGCAGCTATTTTGAAACATCTGCCGCTCTGGCTGCTGTATTGTAAAGCGACTGCCCCACTGTTTGCAGCGCAGCCGGCTAAAGTTTTTTCCAAGGCTTTTTTCAAAAAGACCGGAGAAGCGCCTCCAGCACGTCCTCGACGCGGCGGCAGTGATTCGGGCAAAGCGCGCGGACATCAGGCGCGGCGTTTTCCATGACATATGGATGGCCGACCTCCTCAAGCATTTCGCGGTCGTTGAAGTTGTCGCCAAACGCCATGATTTCATCGCGCGCAAAGCCGAAGCGTTCCTGGAGCACGCGGATTGCTGTGCCCTTGTTCGCGATAGTAAAGTCAATCCATTCAGCGCCCGAAAGCGCCACGCTTATACGGTCGCCCCAGCGTTCTGTAAATGCGGGAACAAGCTTTGCAGCACGGCCATTGTGGACAAACGCCGAAATCTTGAGGATATCACGGTCTACTGAAAACAGATCGTCCACAACTGTAACCGTATTTTTCATCGTATAGGTTATAAAATCAGCATATTCCCGGCAATCCCCTGTAAAATAGCTTGTATCCGCCCCTGAAAGCAATACCTCGCAGCCCTCATGCTCAAGAATATTGCTGATGATCGCATCGCACAGCGCACGCGGCACAGGAGATGTAAAAATCGCTTGGTCATGCGACATCACCAATGCCCCGCTTTCGCACACGAACAGAATATCTTTCCACACCTCAGAAAACATGCGCCGCATATTGGGATATTGCCGTCCACTGGCTGCTACAAACAAAATTCCTTTTTCCCGCAGATCTCGGATCAGCTCGAACACAGGCGGCTTTAAAGCTTGCGCGCCGTTTTGCAGGAGCGTCCCATCGAGGTCGCTGGCAACCATTTTGATCATCGGTCCATCCCTCCGTTTGCTGTTTCATATATTATACTAGTATTTGTAAATACAAACAAGCATCCTTCTTTATTTTTATAATTGATAACAAATTTTACCGCTGCGCTTGACAAGACAAGGAGGACAGATTAGAACTGTCCTCCCTTTTTTATTTATTCCTCCCCCGCTTTAAAATTATAAACCGGGCGGATAATCCGTTCGATACGAACCGTTTCACCAATATTGGACACAATATCCTCCATGCGCTTATAAGCCATCGGGCATTCATCCAACGTCGCTTTTCCGACAGAGGTTGTATAAATTCCATCCATTTGATGCTTAAACTCTGATACCGTGAAGCTTTGTTTTGCCTGTGACCGGCTCATCAGCCTGCCCGCGCCGTGCGGCGCGGAACAATTCCAATCCTCATTGCCGCGTCCGATACAGATCAGGCTGCCGTCGCGCATATTGATTGGGATCAGCAGGCGTTCGCCAGCCTTTGCGGAAACAGCTCCTTTGCGGAGTACCATTGCATCGGTATCAATATAATTGTGAATCGTCGTAAAACTATCCTGTGCGTGCAGCCCCATCCCCTTCAGAATATCGTCGGCTATTGCACGGCGGTTGAGCACAGCAAATCGCTGGATAATTCGCATATCATGGATATACTGTTCAAACAACTCACCTTCAGCATAGGCCAGCGGCTTTGGGATCGACGTCTGTTTTGTATTTTTCAGCTTCCTGATCGCCTTTTGAATTTCCTTATCGCGCCCCTCTGATTTAAGCTTTGCGATCAGGGCGGCCTCATCGGATTTGCTGCTTTTATTGAGCCTTTGGTAAGCCTCGTTCTGATACCAGGCCGCAACCTCCAGCCCCAAGTGCCGGCTGCCTGAATGGATCACAAGATACAAGCCGCCTTCATCATCGCGGTCCACCTCAATAAAATGATTGCCACCACCGAGCGTCCCAAGGCTTTTCTCCGCACGCAGCGGGTTGATCTGGCGGTAACAGTAAAGCTCCGTCAGGTCGATTTCATCAAAATAACGGTGCGCCTTTTCGCGGATAGAAAATCCCGATGGAATTTTCGCTCTAATCAGTTTATCGAGCTTTTGAAGCTCCAAATGTTGTTCCCGCAGATGCACCGTTTCCATCCCACATCCAATGTCGACACCCACAAGATTTGGCACGACCTTGTCGGTAATCGTCATGGTTGTCCCGACAGTGCACCCCGCGCCCGCATGAATATCGGGCATCATGCGGATGCGGCTTTTGGCTGTAAAAGGCTGGTTGCACAGCTCAATCACCTGCGCGACCGATGCTTTGTCAACCACATCGGTAAAAATCTTTGCGCTGTTGTATTTTCCTTTAACCTCCAACATAGGGCGGCTGCCCTCCTTTTCCTTCATCATCATTCACCAACCAATTCCCTGACTGGCCGGCTTTTATCACAATATTACTATTTGTATATAATATAACCAACCAAGCCCTCACCAATCCAGGTGAAAGCCAAGCTCATGTACAGGCGTCTATTGGTTATACCGGCTGTCTCTACAGGGCAGAAAATATGCAAAAACAAAAACACCGGACGCGGACAGTGATGCCGCGGCCGGTGTTTCCAAAATGCGAAGTATATACAAGGGGACACAATCAGCCCGTCATCCGGGTTTTTGGGGGTCTGCCCTTACAGCGCATGGATATACAAACCGAATCCTGCATCACAAGAAGCCCGCAACAATGAGCATCATTGCGCAGTCCAAAACTGTTTTGCCTGATATACATAATCGCTGTCATAGCAGTCCCCTCCGTTCCCTCAGAATTTATTTTGTGCCGATGGCAATATTATACCAGTTGTAATATGCGTTGTCAATAGGAAATTTCCAATTTATTTTCCAGCCTTCACACCTGTTAAATCCCAGATTTAACCGCGCTTACAGTGTGCCCTGCCTGTACTCCCGGTATTTTCGTTACGGCTGTGCCGCTTCGACGAACTGCATATCGACCAGTTCATCATAGTCATACGTCCCCTCATAAACCTTTGATTGGATCAATACATCCATATCTGTGTCGACCGCCTGACGTGAAATGAAACCGTCCGGACTCCACAGGTCATCAGCATACGCACGGTCAAGCGAAGCCTTGAGCGCCTCGTCGCTGAGCGTCGGAAACTCAATTTTAAGGATGCGTTCGGCGAGCGGCCGATCCTCCTGCACCGCTTTCAGCGCCTTGAGCATTGCGTTGGTGAATTTCTGAACCGTTTCAGGGTCCTTTTCGATTGTGGAACGTTTCACGCCGATGACAGAATAGGAAAAATCCCCAAGATCCGGGAACTTATAAAACGGTTCGCCCCAAACACCGGCCGAGATACCTTCGCTGATCTGCGGCTCGCCGCCGTTTCCAATATCGCCGGCATCCTGCTGCAGCATCGCAACCACAGTCGCCGCATCGGCCGGCTCAAGCATCTGGACATCGCGATCCGGATCAAGCCCGAGCTTGATGAGCAGATAACGGGTAAGCAGGTTCGGCGAGCCGCCGTGACGGCCCGCTACAACGCGTTTTCCACGCAAAAATTCACGCAGATCTTCGTCGCTGTTTCCGGACGGCGCAAGTCCCTGCCTGGCTACCAGGTACACGTTCGCGCGGTTGACCACATTGCATACGCCGACGATCGGGTCGGAGCTGTTTTTGCTGCCAAGCGCATTGGAATCGACGCCCCCGATCACGCCCCATGCATCGCCGCTGATGACCGCCGTGACATGCGCGCCTCCCGTCGCCTGGATCACCTCCACTTCAAGCCCCTGTTCGGCGAAGTATCCCTCGTGCTGTGCGACATACAGCGGCAGATAACCGATCAGGTGTACCGGCTCGGCAATCACCAGCTTTTGTGTTTGCATCTGCGCGTCCGCGGAACCGGCCGCGCCGCAGCCGGGCAGCAGCGCGATCGCTGCGCCTGCCAGGACAGCCAGCAGGCCCCTGCCTGTGTGTTTGAGATGAAATCGTTTCATACTGTTCCTCCTAAGCTTTATGATTGAATGATTGAAAGACGTTTAGAAAGACTTTTTTCCAGAAGGATCACACCCCAATACATCGCCATCGAGAGAATCGAAAGTACCATAACGCCCACCCAGACGAGGTTGATATCCAAAATCGTCCCCGCATAGATGACCATGCGCCCAACGCCGTGGCTCGACGCAATAAATTCGCCTACAATTGCCCCCGCCAGCGCCAATGCGATGTTGACACGCAGACTGCTGACCATCCACGGCATCGACCAGGGCACCACCACTTTGGAAAACACCTGCCAGCGGTTGGCCCCCAGGGAGTAAAGCAGTGTCTCCATCGCCGGATCGACACTTTTCACGCCGCTGTAGGCGGAAAGTGCTGATACGATGACAGTCATCGAAAAGGCTAAGATCACCTTGGACGGAAATCCGATTCCAAACAGTATGACAAGCACCGGCGCAAGCGCAAGCTTTGGCAGAGCGTTTAAAACAATCAGATATGGCTCGCTGATTCCGGCATATGTTTTTGACCACCAAAAGGTTAGCCCGAGCGCCGAGCCGATCACCGTGCCGAGCACAAAGCCCAAGATCGTAGAGCCTGACGTATAAGCGATATCCATCAGCAGCGTCCCCTGTGAAAGCTGTACAGCCGCCGTTTTAAGAATGGTGCTGGGACGGCTCCAATAATACGGGTCCAGCCAGCCGATCCGTGTAAAAACCTCCCATATAAATAGCAGCAGCACCGCAACGGCGGCGCGGCCCGCCCGTATGATCCGGCTGCGCCTGCCAGGATGCAGCTCTGAAGCAATCCGCCTCGCGGCGGTGTGTACACAAGGCGTTTCTATGTCTGGTTCCCGGCGGCGCGTCAGCCCCGTCCGGTCCGCTTTTTCAGTCGCTTCCATCTTTCTCACCCCGTTCTTCACAAAGTTGGTCCATTTCCTCAGCCGGCTGCGCCAAAAGATCCAACAGCCGATGCTTGAGCTGCATAAAGGGTTCCGATGTCATCATCGCGGGCGTGCGCGGACGCGGCAGGTCAACCGTAATCTTCTCCTTGATATAGCCGGGACGTGGTGAAAACACATAGATGTCGTCCGAGAGATAGATCGCTTCATCGATGTCATGCGTCACAAACAGTACCTTTCCCCTTTATCTTTTTTTATTTTTTCAAGTTTCAAGTATTAGAATTTTACCATATTTGCACTAAAACATCATACAAAAGCGTGCGCAGCAGCGCGGCGCGCTGACGCATACCGCCGGACAATTCGCTTGGATGATGGCCGTCAAATCCCTTGAGTCCGTATTTTTCTATCAGCGGCATGGCCTTGGCCACCGCCTGTGTGCGCGGTACACCGCGTACCTCCATACCGAGGATGATGTTGTCTAGGATGCTGCGCCACGGCAGCAGCAGGTCCTTTTGCAGCATATAGCCGACATATCCGGACCGGCCTACGATACTTTGCCCGTCGGCCAGCACATCGCCTTCGGTCGGCAAAGTCAGACCCGCAATGATATTAAAAAGCGTCGATTTTCCGCAGCCGCTCGGTCCGATAATACTGATAAATTTACCTTCCTCGATATTGAGCCTGGTCGGCCGCATGGCCTGCACCTCCGCGCCGTCCCGGCGAAAGCATTTGCTCACGCCGCATACCTGAATTTTATAAGGCGCCATAATGGAATCTCCTTTTCATGGTTTGCGCTTCACACACTGCAACCGCAGCGCGATAAGAAAGCCGCCTTTCCATCATACAAAAAAACGGCCGTTTCGGTTCCTGTCTTTTTGGATGCCGGCTTGTCTGAAGCAGCAATTTTTATGAATAGGTTTTTCGTTTCAAAAAAGCTCCGTGCCGGAACATGTTGACATAAGTTGAAATTAACGCATTTTGAGCAGAATTTTTGTCCTGCCAGGCAAAAATTTGCCGCACTCCTTTGGTGGAATGCAAGAATTTTTAACGACACAGGGCGGAAATTCTGCCAAAAGGCGGTGGTTCCACATGCGTGCCGACACGCTCTATTATGCTATTGTCGAAAAATGGGGGCTTTAACCGGTACAGCGTCATATCCTGTCAAATATTTAGTAAAAATTTAGTTAATTATATTGACTTGTCACTGGACTGCGATATAATCAAAATCAGATAGAAATCAGAACCTGTATTCACAGCCGAAGGATGCTGGACAGGAGCGGCGTTTTGTATGCGCTCAAGGCAAATTTTTGCAGGCAGGCTGTCGTTCGGCAAAAATATTCAGAAGCTGTACCAATCAGGGAAAAAGGCCCGCCGGGACGGCGTTTGGCGACTGTGAATACAGGTTCTAAAATTCAAGCGGAAAGAGAGGCGGCGCGTTATGGCAACAATCAAAGATGTGGCACAAGCAGCCCAGGTGTCTGCCGCCACCGTCTCCCGGGTTTTGAATAAGGACGAGCAAATCTGCGTTTCTCCTCAGGTGCGCGCACGTATCTTTCAGGCCGCTCACGCTCTGGGATATGTTTCCCCAAGGCAGCGACGGGCCGCAGAGCATAAGCGGCGTTTGGTGATCGGGGTGGCGGACTGGCGAATCATCCGGCCTGACAGGCATAATGTCCGGCTCTCATCTTTGTCCTGTCTTGTACAGATGATGTCGGATCAATACGATGTCATTTTCGTGCGTCTTTCCTTCAACCAGCCGCAGGCGGTAGACGGTATCATTGCCTTTGGCGCGTTCAGCAAAACAGAGATTGATTTTTTGCGTACATTGACTTTTTCCATCGTCTTTGTCAACTCGGATCAGCACAACTATGAATTTGATCAGGTCCAGGTTGATTTCGACCGGGGTCTGGAGGACGCTGTGGCTTATCTGCTGGATCAAAAGCGGTATACAGACATCGGCTACATCGGCGGAATCTACAACGGGGAAAACGGAAGCATCGGCACGCACCGCCTGGCCGCTCTCAAACGTATCCTTAAGCAGCGTCTCCAGTACAATCCCGCGTTGTTTCATATCGGTGAGATCAGCCGGGAAAGCGGATACCATATGGCCAAAAATGCTATTGCGAAGAGCGCGTTGGCCGAGGCTATGCTGATCGGCAGCGACGAGGTCGCGGAGGGCGCACTGGAGGCCTTTCGTGAGACAGGGCTTCGTGTCCCCAAGGATGTAGCTGTTATCATCTATCAGGATATTCAAACGCTTGAAAGCAAATGGCCCACAGGGACATGCCTGGAGATGTTTCCCGATTACGTCTGGGAAAACGCGCTGGAGCTTTTATTCGGCAGGATCAGCCATCGCCGCGCTCAGGCGGTCATTGTTACAATCCCCACCCATCTGAAAATTGGCGATACCGCGTAGACAGCCCGCAAAAGGCGTTTCCCTTAGATTCCGTTCGTCCCCTCCCTGAATTTTTTCAAGGAACCGGGTGCGCATCGGATTCTTGCAAGATAAATGCAGGCAATCAAAACGATTCAAAATCAGGAGGAAACAATTATGAAAAAGGGACTTACTTTCCTGCTGGCAGGAGCTATGAGCATTGGTCTGCTGGCCGGCTGCGGACAGGGCGGACAGCCGCAGAGCACCGCGGAGAGCACGCCGGAATCCGCAGGCGCAGTCTCAGCCAGTCAGGCGCAAGCCGGCAACAAAGCTATCGATACGCTGCGCATCGCTTTTGTCCCATCACGCGAGCCGGATGAAATCATCACCGCCACGGAACCGCTCAAGCAGATGCTCACCGACGAACTGGCCAAGCTCGGCTATGACGTGGGCAAGGTGGATATCACAGTGGGCACCAGCTATGAAGCCGTGGGAGAGGCCCTTTCCGCCGGCACAGCCGATGTGGGCCTTATCCCCGGCGGCACCTATGTGCTGTATGATGACGGATGTGATGTGCTGCTGACCGCCACACGCGACGGTTTGTCCATCGACTCTGACAGCGCCAAGGATTGGAACGACAACGCCCCGACACAGCCTACAACCGATCAGGTCACCAGCTACCGCGCCCTGATGATCGCCGGACCTTCCGAAAAAGGCAAGGCGTTGGCGGCCAAAGTCAACGCCGGCGAGCAACTGACCTGGGAGGATGTAAGCGGTGCGAACTGGAGCGTTATGAACTCGTCCTCCCCCGCTGGATATATCTATCCATCCCTGTGGCTTCAGGAAAATTTCAGCAAAAACATCACTGATTTGCCCCACGCCGTACAGTCTGACTCCTACGGCAGCGCCTTTGCGCGCCTGGCCTCCGGCCAGGTCGATGTGTTGTGTACATATGCCGACGGCCGCCGCGATTATGAGGACGAATGGACCGGCGAGTATGCCATGACCAACAGCATTTGGGATGATACGGCCGTCATCGGCGTTACGCCCGCCATTTATAACGATACGATCAGCGTCAGTAAGACCTCCCCTATTATGGACGACAGCTTCAAGGCAGCTTTGTCCGAAGCGTTTATCAATATCGGCAATACCGAACAGGGCAAGCAGGTCATCGCCATCTACAGCCACAACGGCTATATGCCGGCCGAGTCGTCCGACTATGATTCCGAGCGGGCCGCGCAGGAAATGATACGTTCGCTCAACAGCGCCGGCTGAATCCGGCACTGAAAAATGTACCGAAAAGAGGGAGGATATGCCGGATGGCTTTCCTCCCTCTTTTGGAATGGAGAGGTAACAAGATGATAGAATTCAGGCAGGTAAGCAAGCGATATCCCAACGGCTTTGAGGCGCTCAAGAATGTCAGTCTGACCATCGGGCAGGGGGAATTTGTAGCCATCATCGGATTGTCAGGCGCAGGCAAATCGACGCTGATCCGCACCATCAACCGGATGCATGATATTACTGAAGGGATGCTTACCGTGGATGGAACCGATGTGATGGGGCTACACGGAAAGAGCCTGCGGGCGTTTCGCCGCCGCATCGGTATGATTTTTCAATCCTTTAATCTGATCACCCGGACGACGGTTATCAAAAACGTGCTCACCGCGTTTGTACCCGATCTGCCCTGGTGGCGGGCTGCGTTTGGTATCTTTACCAAGGAAGAAAAGATCAAGGCCCTGGAGGCGCTGGACAAAGTTGGCATCCTGGACAAAGCGTTTGTCCGGGCAGATCAGCTCTCCGGAGGACAGCAGCAGCGCGTGGCGCTCGCGCGTACCCTGGCTCAGAATCCACAGATCATTCTGGCAGACGAGCCGGTGGCCTCGCTGGACCCGGTGACAGCCAAGCAGGTAATGGACGATTTTCTGCGCATCAATCAGGAGATGAAGATTACCGTCCTGATCAACATTCACCATGTGGAGCTGGCTTTGCAGTACGCCAGCCGCGTGGTGGGCATCCGTTCCGGTGAGATCGTTTATGATGGACCTGCTAGTCAGGTGGATGAGGCCGTGCTGGACGCCATATATCAAAGCAGGCGGGAGGAGCGCGTATGAACCTTTATGATAAGCTGTTCACACCCAGAGTGTTTACGCTTCCCAATGGGAAGCAGATTTGTAAACGCCGTTCCAGAGCGCCTTTCGCCGTGCTGATCCTGTTGGCGATGACGGCGCTGTCGGTTCGGGTCACAGGCTTCAGCCTCACGGTGCTGATCAGCCGCATCAGGGAATTTTTTGTAATCTTGGGCGATATGATCCCACCCCAATGGAATTATATGCCCCAGATATGGCAGCCCTTGTTTGACACCATCAAGATGTCCCTTTTGGGTTCGGCCATCGGAGCGATTCTGGTCGTTCCCTTTGCCATGCTGGCGTCCACCAATATCATCCATAACCGGATTGTCGTTGGAGCGATGCGTCTGCTGCTGAGTATCATCCGCACCCTTCCAACGCTTGTTTCCGCTCTGATTGCCACCTATGTTTTTGGTCTTGGCACTTTAGCAGGGACAACAGCCATCGCAATTTTCACATTCGCCTATATCGGAAAAATTCTTTATGAGGAAATCGAGACGGTGGATATGGGGGCATTTGAGGCAATGGAAGCTATGGGCGCCACCAAGGTACGTGCCTTTATCAGCTCAATCGTTCCCCAGGTATTGCCCTCCTATCTTTCCAACTGCCTGTTCTGTTTCGAAGGCAATGTGCGCTATGCCTCCATTTTGGGCTATGTCGGCGCGGGCGGACTTGGACTGATCCTTAATGAAAAGATCGGCTGGCGGGAATATTCTAGCGTCGGAATGATCCTTTTGGCACTGTTTGTCACTGTATTTATCATCGAAACCATCAGCCGTGCCGCGCGCAGGCGGCTTGTTTGAGGAGGCGGGGCGTATGAATCAACGTATTGAACAGATCTATGCACAGCGGCCCCGGCGGTATATCTTTGAGCTGGCTGTGGCGGCGGTTGTCACAGGGCTTCTGATTTGGAGCGGCTCCGCTGTGGAAACGAGCGGGACAACACAAAACGGCGCCAAGATTGCACTGAACATCCTTTCCGGAATTTTTCATCCCGATACCGGACTGCTGTTCAATCTAACGGTGCAGGGCGTGCCGTATCTGCTGATGGAAACCATCTGCATCGCTTTTTTGGGTACGATCGTCGGCGCTATTATCTCCATCCCGCTGGCATTTCTTTCAGCATCCAATCTGACGCCACGGCCGGTAGCCTTTATCGGACGAATCATCATCATGGCGGTGCGCACAGTTCCCGCCTTCGTTTACGGTTTGATGTTCATTCGGGTTACGGGACCAGGCGCATTCGCCGGATTGCTGACCATGTCCCTGTGTTCCGTAGGTATGGTCAGCAAAATGTATATCGAGGCCATCGAGGATTTGGATGTGCGGGTGCTGGAATCTCTGGATGCGGCGGGCTGCACCACCTGGCAGAAAATCCGGTATGGTATTTTGCCGCAATTGATGCCCAATTTCGCTTCCACAGCTATCTACTGTTTTGATATCAATCTGCGCGACGCAACAGTTCTCGGCCTGGTCGGTGCGGGCGGTATCGGCGCGCCGCTAATATTCGCCATGAACGCTTACCGCTGGAATGAAGCGGGCGCAATCCTGGCAGGGTTGATTGTGCTCGTTCTGATTGTGGAATGGATTTCCACAAAAATCAGAGTGAAGCTGGCAAGGGGGTAAATATGCTTCAGACGTTCACCATCTGTTTTACCTCGGATACACACGGCCACATATTTCCCGTCAACTATGCCGCGAACCATTATGAGGATTCCGGGCTTTTAAATCTGGCCGCGCAAATTCAAAAGGACGAAAATACCCTCGTTTTGGATGGCGGCGATTCTCTCCAAGGTACGCCCCTTACACAGTATTATCTGGAGCATCGGGAGCATTGGCCGATTCATCCCGCCGCCGCAGCCTTTAATGCTGTGGGCGTAGACTATTTCACCCTTGGAAATCACGATTTCAATTTTGGCTACGACGTTCTCAGAGAGTATCTCAACGCCATGGACGGCGTTTGTCTCTGCGCCAACGTGGAGGATTTGGACGGCGGACTGCCGCTCCAAAAGGATGCTGTCCATACGCTCGCCAATGGCCTGCGTGTGGGCGTCACCGGCGTGGTTACCGATTTTGTGAACGTATGGGAGCAGCCGCAGAATCTTGAGCGGGTGCGCGTCACCGACGCGTTTCAGGCGGCCCGGACAGCTCTGGCCCGTCTGAAGGGGATCTGCGATGTATGTGTGTGCATCTATCACGGCGGCTTCGAGGAGGAACTGGAGAGCGGACGGCTTTTGTCGGACAGCGGGGAAAATATCGCCTGTAAAATTGCCCGCGAGCTTGATTTCGACCTGTTGCTCACCGGCCATCAGCATATGGCTGTGGAACAGACCGTCATTGCCGGTACGTTTGCCGTACAGCCGCCTGCCAACGCCAGCCGGTACGCGCGTATCACCGGGCACTTTGACGAACCAACCGTTCATTTTTCATCTCGTCTGCTCCCAGTGGGGAACAGGCATTCCGAGCATCCCTTCCAATCGCTGCTCCCGTTGGAGGAATCTGTGCAACGTTGGTTGGATCTGCCTATCGGGACGCTTATACAGCCTATCGCTCCTGAGGAAAAGCTGTCGGCGGCGCTATACGGTAGTCAGGTGGCATCTCTGTTTAATCAGGTCCAGTTAGAGGCAACCGGAGCGGATTTGTCCTGCACCAGCCTTGGAAACGACCCTGTCGGACTGGTTACACCTGTCACCATGCGCGGAGTGACAGCCGCTTATCTGTTCGCCAATACGCTGGTTGTACTGGAGGTGACCGCGCCTGTCATCAAAGCTGCCCTTGAGCGGTGCGCCGCTTATTTCACATTGGAGGACGGACGGCCGCGCGTATCTGACGAATTTTTGATGCCAAAAATCGAGCACTATAACTATGATTTTTACGCAGGTATTTCTTACGCGTTTGATTTGCGCCGGCCGATCGGCGACCGGGTTGTACATCTGACCAGGCTGGATGGTTCCCCGCTCGGCGACAGACCCCTGCGTCTGTGCACCAGCAATTACCGGGCAACCGGAACCGGCGGCTACGAGATACTGCGCGCCTGGCCGGTGCGCTGGCGGGGCAGCGTCGAAATGCCTGACCTGGTGGCCCGCTACCTGCGTGCGCACAGCCCTGTACCATCCTTCCAAAACAGCAAATTGGAGGTGCTCTGGTGAGACGGCTTCTCTGCCGCGCGTACCGCAAAAAGCTGTTTACACTGTCAGAGCCAGTTTGAAAATAGAGGAATTGCCGGATTTTTCGCAAGCAGTAGGAAAATGGAGGGCAAAAATCACAGGAATCTTTTCGGATTTCAAGGCTTTTAACACATCATCCGTCGCTGTTTTTAGTAAATGACGGGAATTTTAATTTTTCAAACAGCCCCTAGTATTGCAAAGAAAGAAGGCTGGATATGGAACGTTTTGAATTGGCGCGCACACTTGTACTTCAGGCGGGAGATATGCTCCGTCGGATTCATTTTGAATTTGGCGACGTTCACCAAAAGACAGGACATCAGGACCTGGTGACCAAATGGGATGCCGAAACAGAGCGTTTTCTTCGCAGAGCGATCCTCTCCGCCTTTCCTCATGACTCCATTATAGGCGAGGAGTTTCCCGCAGCCGGCCAGAACGGCAATGTCACCTGGTACCTGGACCCGATCGACGGCACGACCAATTTTATCAACGCGCACCGCAGTTACGCGGTTTCTGTCGGCTGCTGGCAGGATACGACACCTTTATTCGGCCTGGTGCTCGATGCGGAGCGTCAAACGCTCTATTCCGCCCGGGCCGGCCATGGCGCTTGGCGCGATGAAACGGCTATCCATGTATCCGGCCGCTCAAATATTTCTGACCTCCTGCTCTCTGTTCCAGATATTGTATATACATTTTTAAAACCCCATACTCATCAGGACTGTATAATCCAATTGGCACGGGGGCGCTGGAGCTGTGCGCCGTGGCGGCGGGCGAAGAAGACCTGTTCATTGCGCCGCGTTCCTCACCGTGGGATCACAACGCAGCCCGTATCATCCTCTGCGAAGCGGGCGGCTCCATTTGCAGTCTGCACGGCATGCCGCTGCCTGTCGGTGAAAAAAGCGCCGTATTGGCCGCATGTTCAAAAGAGCTTGAACAAACGGTATTGTCCCTTTATTTCCCAGTATAATGCTTCACGCGCTGCGGATGCGCCACGATCGCAGGCATAACTGACGGCGCATAAAGTTTTTACGCATATGAGATGTCCCGGTCCACGCGCTTTGATTTCAGGCCGTGCCGCTAAAGGCGGCACATAGCCATTTTGTTATGATTTTACATGGCAAAAGCCGGAACATCCTTTTTTAAGGCATGCTCCGGTTTTTTCAATCGCGGTCATATATGTGCAAATAGGTCCTGGGCGCCGGCCAGACGCACGCGCTTTTGAATCGTATCCCGATCGTCGCTGTCAAGTCCGCATTCCCTGAGATGCTCCAAAAGCGACGCACCGGAAAAGGTATGCCGCTTTTCAAGTCCTTTGGGCTGCGCCATCTGTTCGCGCGTCCACGCGATTGCCTCTCCAACGGCCAGGCCGCGCGGATAAACGCGCGGCTCTTGCCCGCACGCTGCCAGCGCGGCATTATATCCAGCCAACGTCCCTGTGACGATCGCCTCTGTATGCCCGACAAACAGCCCTGCCTTCTCTCCAGCACAGAACAGATTTTCCACACCGGTTACATGCATAGCGTCGTCGCGCACAGCCATAGCAAAAAAGCGCATGGAGTTTCCGCGGCCACCGGCGCATGGATCGATGTAGCGCGCGTTTTCAAAGCCTGGAAGCATATGCAGGCAGCGCAGGCCGAAATATGGAGACATCAACTTGATGCCGCCTGTATCAAGCAGAATAAGGCTGTTTTTGAACTGGGGCAGCGCATACTGCTGGCACGCCTTGAGCGCCAGCCGATCGGCTGCCATTTCAGCCGGGATCGAAACGATGGCGACGCCTTCCCGGTCAAGCCGTTTTGCAAGCTCGGGGGAAAGCGATTCCTTGAGCAGTTTGCACGAGCCGCTCATCGCCCCAGACGGCGCGCCGGCATGTTCGGCGCAAAGCTCCTGTACGCCCGCAAGCGCCGTCAAGCTGACACGTCCGCCAAACGATGGGCAGCGCAGCACACACATCGCACATCCATTCCCATATTTAGTGCAATTGGCCATCGGGCCGGCTGTTCCGGTTGCATCGATGAACTGGTCGCCACTCAATGTCTGGCCATCCTGTGTACTGACAGATATAATTCGCGTGCCATCCATTTGCGCAGCCGTGACACGCGCGCAGAAATAAATTTCTACTCCCGCTTCCTCCAAAAGGCGCTGTACCAGAGCCGGCATACGGATCACATCGTACAGGGACGCATGTACGTGCCCTGGAAAGGAAATATTCGTGTGGCGCGCATTTTCATCTGCAAGTGAAAACAATGCGCCGCCCCCCATCGCAATCAATTCCTCGGCAGCTGCAAAGCGCCCGTTGTTGCGCATAATTCCGCCCACAAGCCCCGTGCCAAGCAGTTGATCCGTCCGTTCAAGCAGCACGGAGCGCACGCCGGCTTTTGCAGCGCCAAGCGCGGCCGCGCAGCCTGCCCATCCGCCGCCGACAGTTACAATCGTCATACCGTCACCGCCTTTCCAAGGGTATCTATCCCCCTCGCTGATTTTTTATGGATTGCAAAGCGCAATCTATAAAAAATCGGCTATCTGTGCCGCCTGCGGCGCAGGGCCGTTTGATTAAAATGCGCCTGCCCGCAGAGCGGGCAAATATACAGAAAACAGCTGCAAACAGCCATTTTTAAATGCGTTTATCCGCCTGCAAACTGTCTTCCGGTATGGTCTATTGTGTACGGCGCCGGATAGATTAATTCCCCCACTGGCACAAACCGGTATCCGCGCGCTGTCAACTCTGTCAGGACCGTATCCAACGCGGCGGCTGTATTCGGTTTTCCAGCATGAAACAGCATAATATCACCGGGCGTTGCCTGTTTAATGACGCGCGCGGAAATTTCCTGCGCACTCAGCCCCTTCCAGTCCAAACTGTCATTCGACCATTGGATGACCTCCCAGCCAAGCGCCCGTGCGGTCTGTACGACCTCATCGTCATATGCGCCGGACGGCGCGCGGAACAAAGTTGGCCGCACGCCGGTCAACGTCTCGATCTTATCCCCGGAGCGCGTAAGCTGTTGTTCGATCTGTTCACGTGAAAGCTTCGTCATATCGGGATGCGTGTCGGAGTGACTGCCAAGCTCGTGTCCTGCGGCAGCAATTCTTTTGACCGCATCGGGATATCTGTCGCACCAATCGCCGACAAAGAAAAACGTCGCTTTCACACTGTGCCGGTCAAGCAGCTCCAGCAGACGGTCGATATCGCTGTCATCCCACGCGCAGTTAATTCCAAGCGAGACAAGCGGCTTTTCCGTTTCAACGGAATAGATCGGCAGCGCGCGCTGCGGCGCACCGACCGGCATAATATTTACCGCTGTGCCAAGCAGGATCAGCGCGGCGATTAGCAGACATAAAATGCCCATCAAGGCGCGCTTAAAAGCAAATACCCTATACATACGGATCCCTCCTGAGTATGTGTATGCACAAGGATTTTCATTCATTCAGGCCGCAGCGTCCAAATCTTCGCTGCGGCGGATGAGCTAAGACGGCGGCAAGCGCGATGCGCTTGCCGCC
>OKCG01000348.1_pt1 | contig 20183 bp, 20 predicted proteins | sample 1609991 | NCBI WGS metagenome assembly OKCG01 (sample SAMN04436606, study PRJEB24849) | human gut metagenome | biome: human gut; feature: NICU; material: stool | host: Homo sapiens | place: USA: Saint Louis, MO | collected 2010-01-15
GTATAATGTACGCTCCAGGCATATTTCAATCCACGCACCCCGCGAGGGGTGCGACCCTCCGCCTCGGCCCGGAAGGTTCGGGACGCCGATTTCAATCCACGCACCCCGCGAGGGGTGCGACGATACCAGCCTCGGTATAATGTACGCTCCAGGCATATTTCAATCCACGCACCCCGCGAGGGGTGCGACCCTCCGCCTCGGCCCGGAAGGTTCGGGACGCCGATTTCAATCCACGCACCCCGCGAGGGGTGCGACGATACCAGCCTCGGTATAATGTACGCTCCAGGCATATTTCAATCCACGCACCCCGCGAGGGGTGCGACAGACGCCGGGGAGCTCTACATCGGCGGCGCGGGTATTTCAATCCACGCACCCCGCGAGGGGTGCGACCTTACCATCTGATGACTTCTTTGCATAACTGCCGATTTCAATCCACGCACCCCGCGAGGGGTGCGACTACCTAAGACGTCAGCAATTTTAGAGAGATATTTAATTTCAATCCACGCACCCCGCGAGGGGTGCGACGGAGTGGTACTCCATTAAGCGTGTAGCAAATCTATTTCAATCCACGCACCCCGCGAGGGGTGCGACCATTGTAGACTGGAAAGCCGCCGTGCGAACCTGGATTTCAATCCACGCACCCCGCGAGGGGTGCGACGCCATTCTTGCTCTCTTGGTTGACCACGGTAAGTATTTCAATCCACGCACCCCGCGAGGGGTGCGACTTGCGCGGCACCCTGTTCCTGTTGGAGCCATATCAATTTCAATCCACGCACCCCGCGAGGGGTGCGACCACTGTCCAGAGTGGGCTTTATCAAAGTAAAAACAGAATTTCAATCCACGCACCCCGCGAGGGGTGCGACCAAAGCTGACCTATTCCGGCGGCACCGCAGCCAAATTTCAATCCACGCACCCCGCGAGGGGTGCGACTCCCGCTGCTCTGCCTGGCGCAGATCAACCGGGAATTTCAATCCACGCACCCCGCGAGGGGTGCGACTAGGGGCACCACTGGCAAACCGTTAGCCCATTGGGATTTCAATCCACGCACCCCGCGAGGGGTGCGACCCTTTGACCGTGGCTTTATCTCAGTGCATTCCACCAAATTTCAATCCACGCACCCCGCGAGGGGTGCGACGTACTGTGGAATTGGCCGGGGAGCCGTGGCTGGTGGATTTCAATCCACGCACCCCGCGAGGGGTGCGACTGCTGGATAGCAGAGATGCCGCGCTCAACGCCATTATTTCAATCCACGCACCCCGCGAGGGGTGCGACCCGACCTGTGCGGGGCATCTATAGATCAAATGATGTGATTTCAATCCACGCACCCCGCGAGGGGTGCGACCAGTTGCAGGAGACGGGGGTGGCCCCAACGAGAGATTTCAATCCACGCACCCCGCGAGGGGTGCGACCCTGAAGGATATAACCCCGGAGCAGATAGACGCCATTTCAATCCACGCACCCCGCGAGGGGTGCGACGAACAGCGCATCACCAAAAACACCGTAATGATGATGATTTCAATCCACGCACCCCGCGAGGGGTGCGACTGTAGCACTAGTATCAACATTGCCCATGGCACCAATTTCAATCCACGCACCCCGCGAGGGGTGCGACAGCAAACTTTACCAAAGAGCAGAGAGTTTGCTTGGCTCAATTTGCTTATTTGCACAAGGGGAAGAAGGCTGAGCATACAAAAACAAACGCGCCTATGCTCCATTAAGCTTTCCTTTATGCTTTTTGGGTGCGAACCGGCCGGAGAAGGCGTGTCCTCTTGGACTTCGCACGCTACAAAATCAAAGGTTCGTCTGGAAGGTAGGTCTGCTTACAGCCAAAGTGTTCGATCTTCTGCTCATAGCGATTTCCCAAGGAATAAAAGCGGAGACTGTCCCGTTCGGGGTCCATGATTGCGCACAGCTTGGCCTGAAGGAGTTTGTACTGGGCCGGGTCCAGCTTGCACTCAAAGACGGAATTCTGAACCCGCTGGCCGTAGTTGACGCACTGCTTGGCGATCTGCCGCAGGCGCTTGCGCCCGGCGGCATCCGCCGTATTGACGTCGTAGGTAATCAAAACCAGCATAATGGCCTCACTTCCACAAAAAGGGCGGATAGGCATCTAGGTCGCCGCGGAGGCAGCGGGCCAGAAGCAGCGCCTGGAGATAGGGAACCAGTCCCCAAGAGATCTTTTCCTGGAGATAGGGGTGGGTCAGAGGCTCCTTTTTCCGCTCCTGCCAACGCTTCAGAACGGCTCTGCGGCCAGAGTCGCTCAAAAAGACCGCCCCATTCTCCAGAAAATCAAAGTCCTGCCGCCCCACCATTCGGTTGTTTATCAGGGTTAAAACGAACCGGTCGGCCATACAGGGGCGCAGCTCCTCCATCAGATCCAGGGCCAGAGAGGCCCTGCCAGGGCGATCCCGGTGGAGGAAGCCAACATAGGAATCCAGCCCCACGCTCTCCAGTGCGGAGGCGCAGTCGTGCGAGAGCAGACTGTAGACAAAGGAGAGCAGGGCGTTGACAGGGTCCCGCGGCGGACGGCGGCTGCGGCTTTGGTAGGAAAAGAGGGGCTTTTCACCCAAAATCAGCTGGTCGAACTGACCAAAATAGAGGGTTGCTCCGGCGCTCTCCAGGCCGCGCAGATGCTCGAGAGAGGCGGCCGCGGCGATTTGGGGGAGAAGCTCTTTCAGATGAGACGCGGAGGCCGTCAGGCTGGCGGCGTCCAGCCGGAGCCCGTGATCCCTTCGGGTGCGCTCAATGCTCCAGCGGGCGTTATAGACCTTGCCGAAGATCATACTGCGGGCAATGCGGCAGCTGGCGGAGAGCTCGTCCGCCGTGCGGTACTGGGCACGCCGTAGCAGGACGTTTCCCGAGGTACTCCCGGCGATCCGAGCCAGAAACCGCCCGCGCGGCGTGCAGAAGGCCAGAGAGATACCGCGCTCGGCGCAGGCGCCCATCAGGGCGGGAGAGGCCCCGGGGTAGGAGAAGGAGACAATGCCGCTCAAGGTATGGAGCGGGTAGCGGGCGGCCTCCTGATGTTCCCGGCTGGCGACCACATTTTCGCCGTCCAGGGACAGATAGATGTCCTCCGAGGTCACGAAGAGGGTGTTCAACAGTTGTCTCATGGCGTTTCCTCCATGGCCCGGTTCAGATAATCGGATACGGACTCCCGCCGGATCAGCTGCGGCAGGCACAGCTCCTTCAGAGAGCAGGCGCCGCAGAACTTGCCCGGCCTGGCTTTGGGGGTGTGGCCCCGCCGGAAGAGCTGATGCATCTCCTCTGCGGCGGACTGAACCTGACGGCGCAGCTCTGGAGAGAAGCGCACCGGAGTGCGCCGGCGGGTTTCGCCGTAGTAGAGTGCGCCTTCCGGGACGGGGCAGCACAGCATTTCCTCCAGACACATGGCCTGGGCACACAGTTGAAGCTCGTCCGCCTGGTGAGGCTTTGGCCGGCCACGCTTGTACTCCACGGGGAAGGGCAGCCAGCGGCCCTCTTCCCCCGCGAGGGGGACGCCCTCTGGCGCGGCGCGAAATTCGACCACGTCGCACTGGCCGGACAGGCCCAGGGTAGGGGAGGCCACCGCCAGACTGCGGAGAACCAGAGTATCGCCCCGCCGCTCCCGAAGGGAGGCGTCGTGGGCACGCTCATGGAGAAGCTGGCCCTCTATGGTGCGCAGATTTTCCTGCCACTGCTGTTCCAGATGGATCAGCGCCCACTGGCGGCGGCAGAAGGCAAAGTGCTGAAGGCCGGAGAGGGGGAGAAACTCCTCCTCACGGAAGTTCACCCCATCCGCCGGCAGGTGATTCCGGCGGGGAGGGCGGCCTCGTCCACCGTGACGGAGTAATCCTGATAGGAACGGGCGGGGGCGGGATCACCGGGATCCCTCCGGGTGACATGTACCGCTTCAAAGAGCTTCCAGGCCGGGGCGCAGCCCAGCTCGTTGTCGTGCTGGAAGACAATCAGCTCCCGCACGGCCATCTTGCCCCGTGCGGCGGAGTGGTCGTGCTCGAACATATTGAGGATTGCCTCCCACAGCAGGGACAGATCCTCCTCGGAGAAGCCGGTGGTCTTGCGGGCCAGGTTGGCGGAGACGTAGCCCTCGCAGCGATAAAGACCATAGGGGATGACATACTTTCTCCCCATCTCAGTGCCCTTTTTCTCCGCGTCGGCCTCGGTGGTGATGGCCACGCGGGTGATGGTGATCTCCTGGGGAATGACGGGTTCCACGCTGCGGGCGAAGCCCAGCTGCACCGGCCCCCGCACCTGGCCGCAGTTGAGAGCGGCCTTCACAAAGGTGGTCATCACCGCGCCAAAGGTGCGTACATCGTAGAAGTTGGCGCACATCCAGTCCCGGACTTTCCGATCCAGGTCAGGGTCGGCCTTTTTCTTTTCCTTGACGGTCTTTTCGTCCACGTCCAGGGCGGCGTAGGCCTCGGCGTCGCTGCGGTTAAGAGGCACGCCGGCCTTGACTTAGATGCGGTAGCCGGTGGCGTCCTCCTTCACCGTCTCCACATAGTTGCGGGTCTTCCGCTTCAGGCACACGTCGGTGACAATGCCCAGGCCGGTCTCCGGATCCACCCGGGGCATATTGCCCGCGTCCGGATCCCCGTTGGGATTGCCGTTCTCCACGTCGAACAGGATGACAAATTCATAGCGGTTTTTGATAGGCTCGGACATATTACTTCTCCTCCTTCTTCTGATAGCGGGCCTGAGTCTGGAAATAGTAGCCCAGCTGGAACGAACCCTGCTGGCGGAGATTCAGGTGGGCGGGGTATTCCGTACCCAGCTTGGAGAGCAGCTCGGTTATCTGCTTCTCATAGGCGATGGAGAGACCGCGGTTGGCGGCGTTCAGCTTTTTCAGATGCTTCTGAGCCAGATTGACCAGGACGGGGAATACCGCGGCAGGGGTAGCCGACGCTCCGCTGAAATACTTGTCGCGGATGGTGGCGTTGATGCCGGGGTTGGCAGCGGCCTGGACGGCCTCCAGCACGGAGAACAGCCGTCCCAGAAGATAGGGGATGTTGGTGGCGTCAGGATTGAGAGACACTTGTAAGACCTCCTCCGGTATATCAGGATGTTCGCGGCTGGTACTCTCGGCCAGCTTTGTGTAATAGGCTTTCAGAATGGCGGCCCGGCCCCGGGTGACCTCCCGTTCCGCCCGGATGCGGAGGGCGACGCCGTTGAGCAGCGTGGCCGGATATCGGGTGTCGTTCAGCACCGCCCGCAGAACCTCGCCGGCCAGATCGGGGGCGGGGGACTTGTCCCGGGCGTTCTGGTTTACCGTTTCGTCCAGCAGCTTCCAGATGGGCAGGGTCTCAAACTTGTCATAGGAGGGGCGAATGATCTCCAGCCGCCGGTAGTGGGACTGGATGTGTTCCAGGAATCCCCGGAAGGTATTGTGGAGGAAAAAGCGCACCGCCAGCCGGACGGCGTTGGGGGAGAGTCCGAGGATATAGAAATCCATGTTGGGATCGAGCTTCTCCTCCTGAAAGTCCACGGGGATTCCCTGGCAAAGCTGTGCGGTCATGCCGCGGAGATCCGCGGCGCTGTACGGCGTCGGCGCCCCCAGCAGAGCCCCGCCGAAAAAGGCCTGGTAGGCGTCGCCGCCACCTCTGGCCCAGCAGACGACGGTGGCGTCCCCGAGCTGGTAGACGTGCTCCCGGTCGTCCAGCAGGTGGTTGAGGGCGGTGGTGTAGGCGAAAGCGACATATTCGCTGGTAGGGGCATTATATCCTTGTTCTTTCCCGTAGGATGAAAAGGCGGGACTTCCTTTGTCAAACCCCACAAGGGTCCAGCCATTAGGAGAGCGTGAAGACGTACGGAGTTTCTTTATGCTGTTATGGATGCGGGCGATTGGAGCATCCTTCCCAGTGACCAAGCAGACTCCAAGGCATCCTTGCGTACTACTTTCCTGATAGTACATATCCCAACCAGTTTGAATTTTTGGACTGTCCAACACCCATGTATTTGTGTCTGTAATATAAAAAGCGAGGTTTCCTTTTCCTAAGTCGTATGGAAGGGCGTCTTGAACGATTGGATTGCTAAGTGCAGACTCGATGTCCCAGTTGTCCAAAAAGTTAATGACAGCGCGGGCCTCCAGGCAATCGATGTGGGATAATATGTCCTTGTTATAGCTGGAAAACGCAGCAAAATAGGCTTTGGAGCGTGCTGTTATTTCTCCTTCCTTATCAATACCGAGAACATATGTGGCGGTGTCGCACAAAAAATAGGGTGGCGGCTTTGTTCCAGAGCGTTTTAATTGCATTGGGACTGCTGTGGGGCGACCGTTTTTATTTGTATCACTTTCTAATAGGGTGATGTTTTTTAATGTCCCTGCGGAATTGATAAAAACAGCGAACCGCACATTTGTTTGGCTCCATCCGAAACGCGGTGGTTTTGACTTGTTGGGTGGAAGTTCTAAGAGTGTCTCATAGTAGTCAGTCAGTGCCTGCAAAATCATCCCCGCACCTCCCCACTTTCCCGGGCGGGCACCTCCAGCACTCCGTCCCGCAGGGTGCCGCGGAAGAACAGGGGGCGGATATCCTCCGGATTTGTATAGTCCATGTCCCATAGCATCCAGCCCAGATCGCGCTCTCCCACCAGTTCATTCGGGCAGGGGGGCAGCTCCTCGCACCAGCGGAAATGGGCTGGAAACTCCCGGCAGCCGAAGCAGGGCTGGTGATAGAACTGCCCCTTTTTGATGCGGCGCTTGACAATGTCCTGAAACTTGCCCGGATTGTCTCCAGGGGAGGCCTGACTGGTTATGTCGAAATGGGCCTCAATGACATACCGCACATCCCGCAGCAGCAGGGCGGCCCGCTGCTGTATGTCGTCGGATGTGCACAGATACAGCTCCCCCTTGCCCCGCTCCATCACCGTCCGGGCCGAGCGGGCGGAGAGAGTGGACTTGACCTCGTTGCGCCGCAGGTTGGTGAAGCGGATGGGAGCGCACACATGGATGCGGTCGATGATCCACCTCAGCCCAGGATGCCAGTAGATAGCCTCCACCAACCCCCTGGCGGCGGAGGGGGTCATGACATCGTAGCTCACCCGTTCTACTTTCATCTCCGGGCGGGTAAAGAGGGCATAATCCCCCCGAACCTCCAGCTGAATGGACATAGGCGTTCACTCCTTTTCTTCTCAGATAAACAGTCCCTTTCCACAGTCCGCCTCCAGGGACAGCCCGGTTTCTTCCGAATAGAGGGACGGGGTGGCAAGGATAGCGGAGCCATCCTCCAGCCGCTCCAGATCCCCGGCCTGATCCAGGGCGGCGAAGTGCTCTTCGTAGATAGATACGCCGTATTGGCCGAGCTGGCGGAACAGCGTCCGGCTCCGCTCTCCGGCCCGAAGCCGTCCGACCAGCTCCGCGCCTGCGCCCAATGGGATGTAGACCGTCCGGGTGGGGCTGTCGATCATGTGGAAGCGCTCCGCCGCGGACTGGAAGGGGAACCAATTCTCGTCAATTTTAGATAAAATACCATATTTGTCCTGCGCTTCCGCCCCATTCAGTTCCAGGAACATATGGAAGTAGGCCTGGATCGCCTCCCGGGAGGCGATGTCGTCATACTGCTCCAGCACCATGCGGCCCGCGCCGATAGCGGTCTGAAACAGAGGCGGCGGGGCGGCCTCCCCCCGGAAAAGGGTGACGATGCTCTCCAAGACGGGGCGCTTGCCCTCCCGGTTGCACCGGCCGGCGGCCTGGAGGAGGGAGTCCAGGCCCGCCTTTTCCCGGAACACCGCGGGAAAGTCCACATCCACCCCGGCCTCGATCAGGGAGGTGGAGATCACCCGGCAGGGGAGGCCCCCCTTGAGCCGGCGGCGGATCTCCTCCAGCTTGGCGCGCCGGTGGGCGGGATACATGAGGGTAGAGAGGTGAAAGTTCCCCTCGCCGGAGAGCCGCGTAAAGATCTCCTGGGCGCTCTTGCGGCTGTTGACAACGCAGAGCACCTGCTCGTGCTGCTGGAGCTGTCCGGACAGTGTATCCCAGTCCAGCCGGCCCGCCTGGCGGAAGCACACCCGGCGGAAGGATTCCGGGGGACACAGCTCCGGCGGACAGAGCTCCACTGCCGGACGGCCGGGCAGAAACTCCGCAAAGAGCGGCCCCAGTGCGGGCTGGGTGGCGGTACAGAGGACGGCGGATGCGCCATAATGCTGAACCAGCTGGGCGATGGCGTGGACGCATGGCCGCAGGCAGGGAAGGGGGAGCAGCTGGGCCTCGTCGAAGAGAATGACGCTTCCGGCCAGGTTGTGAAGCTTGCGGCACTGGGAGGGGCGGTTGGCATAAAGGGATTCGAAGAACTGCACCGCCGTGGTCACCACCACGGGCATGTCCCAGTTCTCCGCGGCCTGGGCCAGGCGGACCGTTTTTGGAGTGGCCTCGGCGTCGATTTCATAGGCGGCGTTGGAGTGGTGCTCCAGCACGTTCTCCGCCCCCAGGATGGTTCGGAACTCCTGGGCGGTCTGCTCGATGATGGAGGTGTAGGGGATCACATAGATGATCCGCCTCAGTCCCCTGGCCCTAGCCTGGGCCAGGGCGAAGGCCAGAGAGGCCACCGTCTTTCCGCCCCCGGTGGGGACGGTGAGGGTAAACAGGCCGGGGGGCTGGGTTTTGCCCATCCGGATACACTGCTCCAGAACGGCGCAGCGGCGGGAGTTCAGCTCTCCCTGAGGGGGAAACCAGCCGGAGATATGGCGCTGGAGCCGCTCCCAAAGGTCATCCAGAGGGGCGGGGTGCTCCGGCCGGGGGGAGCCGTCCATAAAGGCCTCCGTGTCCAGGAAATCCTCGTCCGTCAGACAGGAAAACAGCATCCGGGTAAAGAACATCAGGGACAGCGGCTCCGCGCCGCAGGGGGGAGGAGCGGGGGAGGGGAGGGCGATCTCTTCCGTCCAGGGGGAGCAGTCGGGCAGCATGCCCCGTTCCGCGCGCTTCATCCGTCCCAAAAAGGTTCCGGCATCCGGGGAGTCCCCCTGAGTGCCTCCGTCCGGGAGGCCGCCGTGGTGTCCCGCCGCCGCAAAGGCAGCCAGAGGCTGCCCCATACGCCAGCAGGCAAAGGCGCCGGCGGTGGCGTGATCCACCTTGGGGCCGCCGGCAAGGCGGCGCTGAAATTCCATGGAGTATTTTCCGAGGTCGTGGCTCAGGCCGGCCAGCCGACCCAGCTCCTCCGCGCCAAAGGGAGCGGCAAAGAGGGCGCAACGCTCCGCCGTCCCGTTGAGGTGCTCCGCCGCCGTCTGTTTCCGGCCGTCGCCGGCAATGTGGGCCAGATAGGTCATGGGAAAACTACCTCCGTTCTCAAATGTTTCTGAACGTAGAATACCGCCGGATAAGCCCGATAGACCGGACATTTTGCCGTAATGCCAACTATAACTATAGTTGATTTTGCGCAAAACCGCAAGTAGAGAGAAGAAAGAATTGTGCAGATAGCTATGGTCTGGGTGGCGCTTGTGTTATAGCGGGAATTGTGATAAAATAGCTCTGATTCTGTAGAAAAGGGGTGTGCCGTATGAGCGACACCGAACTTCAGTTCCGCACGTCCACCTTTGGCGGGTTTCAGAAGCAGGATGTGCTGAATTATATTGAGACGTCGAACCAGGAGCACCGGGAGAAGCTGGAGGCCGTCCGGCGGGAGCTGGCGGAAGCCGAGGCGGCCAAGGCGGCCCAGGCGGAGGAGACCGCCGCGGCCCAGGCCCAGACGGAGGCCAAGGAGAAGGAGCTCCAGGCCCTGCGGGAGGAGCTGGCCGCCGCCCACAAGGAGGCGGAGGAGCGCAAGCTGGAGATCTCCCTGCTGGAGGAAGAGCTGGAGAAGGCGAAGCAGCGGTTGGCCGATACCGAGGCCCAGCTGAAGGAGAGCGAGGAAAAGCTGGCCAAGGCGGGGCCCGCAGCGGCGGCCTATGAGAAGGTGAAGGACCGCACCGCCGGTATCGAGCTGGAGGCCCACTGCCGCGCCCAGGCGGTTCAGGCGGAGGCGGAGGAGCGCATCCGCAAGACACGGGCCGAGGTGGAGCAGTGGCTGAACCGGGTACAGGGGAATTACGGCCGCCTGCGCGCTGATATGGACGCGGCGGTTTCCAGGGCCTGTGGAGAGCTGGACCAGGTGCGGCAGACGCTGGAGCAGATCTCCGGGGAGCTGGCCCGCCAGGATGAGGGACTGGACAAGCTGACCAAGTCCTGCTGTGCCGAGCTGACCCACCGTGCACCGGACCCACTCCCACTGGATGAGAAATAAGCAAGCCGGCTGACCGAAGCCGCAGCATTTGTGTGGCAGGCTGATGTTGGAAATGCAATCAAATGGGGTGAGGATACGGAAATAGCGGAAGTGAAGGAACGGCAGCCTGCATTGCTCCAGCAGCTTCTGAAAATTTGGGAGCAGTCCGTGAGGGCAACGCACCACTTTTTATCCAGCCGTGAAATAGAACAGATCAAGGAATACGTTCCCGGGGCGCTGAATTTGGTTCCAAGGCTTGTCATCGCCAGAGAGGAAAGCGGAGCTCCGGTCGGATTTATGGGAGTAGATGGCGGCCGCCTTGAAATGCTGTTTCTCGTTCCGGACAAACGGGGAAACGGCTTGGGAAGGCTGCTCGTTGAATATGGGATGAAGCATTGTGGGGTTAAGAGCGTGACGGTCAATGAACAGAACCCAGAGGCAAAGGGTTTTTATGAGCACATGGGATTCTGTGTATATAAAAGGACAGACTGCGATGAACAGGGAGCGCCGTATCCCCTTCTATACATGGAGATTTCTCAACGGTGATGATAGGGGCACCGGGACGGGTGGACACAGTTCAGCTTACAGAGAAGACAGATAAGGGAAGAGCCCTTGCGCGGCCGCGCAAGGGCTCTTTTTCAGGGACAAACGCAGAGAAGCAGGCGGACGACCCACTCAGGGGCCTCGGGGAGCTGGGCGTGGATCATCTGGAACAGGACCTCGGGGGAGTAGCCGTGAAGCTGCTCCAGGGTGAGAGCCAGACCGGCGGCAGAGGAATATGCGTCCCGTCCGATAGCGAGGGTGGAGCCGAACGCAGTGCCCCCGGCGGCGTACTGCCCCACCGCCGCCCCGCCCAGGGCCGCATAGCCGCTGACAGCGCCGCCGCCGAAGGCAATTCCTAGGCTGAATGCCGCCCCGCCCAAGGCAGCCAGCAGGCCCACGGAGAGGCCGCCGAGGGAGATCCCCCCAGCGGCGAGGCCGCCCAGAGCCAGCAGACCGGCGCTGAATCCGCCCAAGGTCAGCAGACCGGCGGAAAAGCCTCCGATGGCTATCAGGCCGGTGGCCACGTTGCCGATGGCGATGACCCCCTTGGCCCGACACAGACTGCGGTCACACAGATTGATATGAACCAGAGGAAGGCCGAAGAGAGTGCGGCGGCTGCGGTACTCATAGCGCCAGCCTCTATAGTAGTTTTGGATGACAGCCTGCTGAGGGGAAGGGGCTGCGGGCTTTTCGGGCTCGATTCCCCGCACCAGATAGTCCAAACTGACGGCAAAATAGTCGGCCAAGGCGGACAGGTTGTTGAGATCCGGGGTGGCGGCCCCCGCCTCCCACTTCTGTACCGCCTGCCGGGAGACCCCTACGGTGTGGGCCAACTCCTCCTGGGAGATGCCCCGCCCTTTGCGGAGCTGGTAGAGCCGTTCACGAAATTCCATGGTGATGAACCTCCTTTTTTCTTGGGCTCATCTTAGCAGAACGGCCCGGATAGACGCAACCAACCGGAGCATCCAATTTGACAACCAGCAGTAGCACCCCTTGGGGCGCAAGGGCTTCAAACCCGGCCAATGTCGGTGCGGAAGTGCATGTCCTGGAAGTGGATGTGCCCCGTGGCGGCGTAGGCGCTGTCGATCGCGGCGTTCAGATCCGGCCCGGTGGCGGTGACGCCCAGCACCCGGCCGCCGTTGGTGAACACCGTGCCGTCGTCTCCCAGTTTGGTGCCCGCATGGAAAACCACGGCCTGCTGTCCGGCATCCTCCAGGCCGGTGATGGGCAGCCCCTTGGCGTAGGAGCCGGGGTAGCCGCCGGAGGCCAGCACCAGACAACAGGCCGCCCCGTCCTTCCACCGGATGTTCAGATGGTCCAAAGTGCCGTTACGGCAGGCCAGGAAGATGTCCAGCAGATCGGTCTCCAGCAGGGAGAGCACCGCCTGGCATTCGGGATCGCCGAAGCGGGCATTGTACTCCACCACCTTGGGGCCGTCGGGGGTGAGCATCAGGCCAAAGTAGAGCACTCCCTGGAAGGGGCGGCCCTCCGCCTTGAGGGCGGCCACCGTGGGCAGGAAGATCTCCTCCATACAGCGGCGGGCCACCTCGGGCGTGTAGTTGGGAGAGGGGGAGATGGCGCCCATGCCGCCGGTGTTGGGGCCCTGGTTGCCGTCAAAGGCCCGCTTGTGATCCTGGGAGGAGGGCATGGGAACCAGATGCTCCCCGTCGCAGAAAGCCAACACGGTGACCTCCGGGCCGGTCATACACTCCTCGATGACCACCCTGGCGCCGGCCTGGCCGAACTTGCGGCCGTCCATCATGGAACGGGCGGCCTCCTGGGCTTCGGCTACCGTCTGGGCCACGATAACGCCCTTGCCCAGGGCTAGGCCGTCAGCCTTCACCACGATGGGCGCGCCCTCGGCCTCAATGTAGGCCAGAGCGGGGGCAAGCTCTGTAAAGGTTTGATACTTTGCAGTTGGAATGTGGTACTTGGCCATCAGATTCTTGGAAAAGATTTTGCTGGCCTCGATGATGGCGGCGTCCGCCCGGGGGCCGAAGGCGGGGATGCCCGCATCCTCCAGGGCGTCCACCATGCCCAGGGCCAGGGGATCGTCCGGCGCCACCACTACAAAATCAATGGAATGGGTCTGGGCCCAGGCCACCACTCCATCCACGTCGGTGGCGGAGAGGGGGACGCACTGGGCCAGGGCGGCGATACCGCCGTTGCCGGGGGCGCAGTAAAGTTGTTCCACTTGCTCACTCTTAGACAGTGCCCAGGCGATGGCGTGCTCCCGCCCGCCGCCGCCGACAATCAAAACATTCATTGCTTACACCTCAATTCAGCGCCAGCCCCAGGGCCCATAGGCCCAGCAGGTGCGCGGGATAGAACACATAAAAGAACCACTTGCTCTGCACACCCAATTGCCCACGGTACCAGGCCAACAGAAGGAGGGATGCCTCGGCGCACAATGCGTAGAGAGCAAACACAGGGAGGGAATGGAGCAGATAGCCCGCCATCCAGTCCGGCCGGAACAGTGGGAGGGAGAGCAGCCCTATCAGGGGCTGGTAGAGCAGATAGAGGAGAGCCAGACCGGCTCCCAGACAGAGCAGCTTTCGGCGGCGATTATCACCGCAGAGGTAAAGGGCGAAGATCAGGAGCACGGCGGGGAAGCCGTAGTCCACGTTGAGCAGGAGTGCCAGCGCACAGGCCGCGAACAGGGGAATGGCCGACACGGCCGGGCCGTGCTCTGCTTTGGACAGACGCTCATAGCCATAGATGGCTCCGGCGCTGAGGAAGAAGGTGAGGAGCACACTTCCGCCCCAGACGCCGGTGGCCAGGGTGAAGGGCGCCTGGGAGAGAAGGGCACACGCTCCCAGCCGGATGAGATAGCGGTGGAAGAAGCGGGTGCGGCGGCAGCCCTCGGCCACGAAGTAGGCGAAAATGGGAAAGGCCAGCCGCCCGATGAGCCGGGGCAGCCCATCCGCCCAGGTGGGCAGGCCCAGCTCGGTCAGCATGGTGGGAAAGACCATCCCGATATGATCCACCAGCATAAACAGCGCGGCCAGATATTTGAGAGCGGCGGCGCTCAGACCGTAGCGGTGTGCCTCCATTAGTGGTGGAACAGCCGCATCCCGGTAAAGGCCATGACGATGCCGTACTTGTTGCAGGTGGCGATGACGTGGTCGTCCCGGATGGAGCCGCCGGGCTGGACGATGTACTGTACGCCGCTCTTGCGGGCACGCTCCACATTGTCGCCGAAGGGGAAGAAGGCGTCGGAGCCCACGGTCACGCCCGACTGGCGGGCGATCCACTCCTTTTTCTCCTCCGCCGTGAGCACCTCGGGCCGGATTTTAAAGGTGTTCTGCCACACGCCGTCGGCCAGCACGTCCTCGTACTCGTCGGAGAGGTAGACGTCGATGGCGTTGTCCCGGTCGGGACGGCGGATGCCGTCCACGAAGGAGAGGCCCAGCACCTTGGGATGCTGCCGCAGGAGCCAGTTGTCCGCTTTGTTCCCCGCCAGACGGGTACAGTGGATGCGGCTCTGCTGGCCCGCGCCCACGCCGATGGCCTGGCCGTCCTTCACATAGCAGACGGAGTTGGACTGGGTGTACTTCAGGGTGATGAGGGCGATGAGCATGTCCCGCTTGGCGGACTCGGGCAGCTCCTTGTTGTTGGTGACGATGTTGTCCAGCAGGGCCTCGTTGATGGCGAAGCTGTTGCGGCCCTGCTCGAAGGTGATACCGAAGACGTCCTTGTGCTCCACGGCCTTGGGGGCATAGTCCGGGTCGATCTGCACCACATTATAGCCGCCCTTGCGCTTGGTTTTGAGGATGGCCAGGGCCTCGTCGGTGTAGCCAGGGGCGATCACGCCGTCGGATACCTCCAGGGCCAGGTAGCGGGCGGTGTCGGCGTCGCACACATCGGAGAGGGAGGCCCAGTCGCCGTAGGAGCACAGCCGGTCAGCGCCCCGGGCGCGGACATAGGCGCAGGCGATGGGGGAGAGCTCCATATCCTCGGCAAAGTAGATTTTCCGCTCCACGTCGGTGAGGGGGGTACCCACGGCGGCGCCAGCGGGGGAGACGTGCTTGAAGGATGCGGCGGCGGGCAGGCCGGTGGCCTCCTTCAGCTCCTTCACCAACTGCCAGGAGTTGAAGGCGTCCAGAAAGTTGATGTAGCCCGGCTTTCCGTTGAGCACCTGGATAGGCAGCTCGCCCTCCTCCATAAAGATGCGGGCCGGCTTCTGGTTGGGGTTGCAGCCGTATTTCAGTTCCAGTTCTGTCATTGCGATAAACCTCCGTCAAGTGAGCGGCGGCCGCGGGCCGCCCTCGGACTGTGTGTATCTGAGGCGGCCTGCGGCCGTCCGTCAGGCTGATGCATGCTTGTTTTTGATCACAGTCTCCCAATCTCCGGTTTTCCGGTCGATGTAGCGCACAAAGAGAGAGACCTTGTTCTCCGCGTTGAGGCTGTCCCACAACAGGTCGGCAAGCTCCGCGGGGGTGCCGCAGGGGATTTCCACCTGCTCCGGTTCCCCCACAAAGGAGGGCAGGGGGGTGCCGTCGCCCATGTAGGTGTGGATGAAATGGCCCTGCCCGGCACGGGGGGCCTCATAGGCGAAGAAATACCGGCGGCAGGAGGCGGGAGCGCCGTCCGCGCTCTTGAGGATGGACAGGGTGTAGTCGCCGTTCTTTTTCACCAGCCCGGAGATACGGGGGGTGTAGTTGGGGGCGTCGGGCTCAAAGGTCCGAGTGTGGAGGGCCTGGGCAAAGGTCTTGCCCGCAGCCAGCCCCTCGCGGATGGTGTCGGTCTGGTCGCCGTTGGTGACAATGGTGGAGGTGCCGAACACCCGCACGGGGGCGTAGATGATGAGGGAGGGGTCGGTCATTTTGGAGGGGTCAAAGGCCTGGGTGCGGATACCGTCGGGGGTCTCGACGAAGACCCGGTTGCGGGAGTTCTCGCTGCGTCCCATGATAAAATAGGCAATGACGGACTTCTCCCCATCGGGGGAGCTGCCCAGCACGATGCCGCGTCCGGGATAGGGGTTGCCGCGCAGCAGCGTGGTAAGATCCAGGTTTTTCATGATAATCTCCATTCTACGATATCATACTGTTATTGCCTTGTTGAATGTAACATTTGTGAGGAATTCTTGAAATAAGTGTACAGACAGGGGGATGTATTATTTCGACAACCCCTTGAGAAAGAAATGCACACACACCAGTTGCAGCAATATGTTCTCACAAAATAGTTTCATCGAACATAACTGCACCCGCTAGGTCACTATTGCTATTTAATATTTCTGGGTCTGCAATCGACACCGGAGCATCACGCTTCACGATTTCTTCTCCTGTAAAATTAAAATGTAACCCGCGGCTAGGAGTCATTTCGTTTGTATTCACCATTACTTCCATATCTTGATACGTGAATCTTAACCAACCTGCTGCAAGTGTATCTTCCCCGAAATACTCATAATCGTCCACACCGATCAAGGAGAAAAAATCTTCAAAGGACATGTCATCTTCCATGTCTGGGAAAAGTATGTTTGCGGTGGTGACAAAGCCCGCACATTTCAGCTGTTCCTCACATTCGCTCATGGCCTTTTCAGAATCGCCGCTCTGCGTTCCGAAAAAGTAATAAGCATATTCCGCCTCCGGCTCCCCAAAGCATATAGCGGCACAATCTGGGGATGAATCTAAGCTTTCAATTATTTCGCCTTCTGGATGCTCATTTTTTAATTCGATGAGTGTTTTCCCGATGTCATTCAAAAATTCAGGCGTTTGACCGCTGGGGGCTGCGGGCGCGCAGGCAGAAAATACGAATGCTGCAAGCAAAGATAGGATTACAATGACTGCGGTTCGTTTCATATGAAGACATCTCCTACCTGGACTACTCATGAGAGCTTTGGCTAGGAGGTACCAGCCAGCGGATCAGGGAAATACACGCCAGAACAACAGGAACCAGCAGAACGACCAAGCCAAGCAGCAACAGAGCAAGACCGTAGTCTCCGCCAAGCCAGATCCCGCCTAGGAACAGAAAACCGCCGCTGAGGACAAATGCCAGAAGACGCAGATCGCTCATGTCTCCATACCTCCTATGAAATTATAAAATATGGACGATCCTTCCCTCCACCCGGAGCCGCCCCTCACAGAACAGGGAGACGGCTTGGGGGAGGATATGCCACTCTGCCTGCTCCATCACCCGGCGCTGGAGTACCTCGGGGGTGTCCCCCTCCAGGATCTCCACCGCCTTCTGAAGGACGATGGGGCCGCCGTCGGGCTCTTCATTGACGAAGTGGACGGTAGCGCCGGTGAGCTTCACGCCGTAGGCCAGGGCGGCCTCGTGGACGTGGAGGCCGTAGTAGCCAGCGCCGCAGAAGGAGGGGATCAGGGCGGGGTGGACGTTGAGGATGGCGTTGGGGAAGGCGGCCACCATCTCCCCGGTAAGGATGTGCAGGAAGCCGGCCAGTACCACCAGCCCGATATTCAGCTCACGGAGCTTGTCCACCAGGGCTATGGTCATCTCCCGGTTGGATGCGAAGTCTTTCCGGGCCACCACATAGCCGGGGATGCCGGCCCGGGCGGCCCGCTCCAGGGCGTAGGCGTCGGGCCGGGAGGAGAGCACGGCGGCGATGCGGCCGTTTTTCAGCTCACCCCGGCTCTGGGCGTCGATCAGTGCCTGGAGGTTGGTGCCCCCGCCGGAAACCAAGACGGCAATTCGTACCATGCGCCCTGCCCTCAGACCAGCTCCACGCCGGCGTCGCCCTTGATCACGTCGCCGATGACGTAGGACTGCTCGCCCGCCCGGGCCAGCACGTCCAGCGCGTGGCCGACCTGATCCTTGGGGATGGCGATGACCAGGCCGATGCCCATGTTGAAGGTGTTATACATGTCCCGCACGGGGATGTCACCCGACTTCTGAATGAGCTCGAAGATGGCGGGCACGGGGTAGGAGGCGGTGCGGATGCGGGCGGTGAGGCCCTCCTTCATCATGCGGGGCACATTCTCATACAGGCCGCCGCCGGTGATGTGGCTGATGGCCTTGACAGTTACGCCGTGCTGGCGCAGGCATTGGATGGACTTTACATAGATGTGGGTGGGGCGCAGCAGCTCCTCGCCGATGGTGCGGCCCAGCTCGGAGACATAGATATCCAGAGCCTTGGGGTTGTCCAGCAGCACCTTGCGCACCAGGGAGAAGCCGTTGGAGTGGACGCCGTTGGAGCACAGGCCGATGAGCAGATCCCCTTCGCAGAGGGTGGAGCCGTCGATCATGTCGGACTCGTCCACCAGACCCACGGAGAAGCCGGCCAGATCGTACTCGTCCTCGGGATAGAAGCCGGGCATCTCGGCGGTCTCCCCGCCGATGAGGGCGCAGCCGGCCTGACGGCAGCCCTCGGTGACGCCGGAGACAATGGCCTCGATGCGGCTGGGCACATTCTTTCCCACGGCCACGTAGTCCAGGAAAATCAGGGGAGAAGCCCCGGAGCAGATGATGTCGTTGACACACATGGCCACGCAGTCAATGCCAACGGTGTCGTGCTTATCCATGAGAAAGGCGATTTTCAGCTTGGTGCCCACGCCGTCGGTACCGGAGACCAGGACGGGCTTCTTCATGCCCGCCACATTGGGGGCGAACAGGCCGCCGAAGCCGCCCAGAGAGCCCATGACACCGGGAATGTAGGTGGACTCCACCAGGGGCTTGATGCGGTTGACCGCCTCGTAGCCGGCGGTAACGTCCACGCCGGCGGCGGCGTAGGATTCGGAATGGGAGTTCTTCATGTCAAAACCTCCATTTAAAATGAGGAAATGGGGCACTGGGATAGAGGAAAAAGCCTTGCAGAGTTTTACCCGCTTTGCGGGTAAAAGAATTGCAAAAGAGGTCCGCAGGTGAATTCAGTTCGCCGCGGGACGCCGCTGCTTGCTCCGCCATCGGCGGGCAACCACCTGCGCCGTGCGCGGGTGAGGGGGTGTATCCAGGGGGCACAGCGTCCCCTCCTGGAGGTTTTTTTACTCCTTCCCCGTCCAGCAGTAAGTGCAGATCTTGTCCCGGTCGATGCCGATGGCCTCCAGCAGGCCGTCCAGGGACTGGTAGCCCAGAGAGTCGAAGCCCAGCTTCTCGCAGATGGCGCGGAGCATGCATCTGCCGCGCTCCGTGGAGGCGTCGGCGTATTCCTCGATATGCTGCTGCCCCTCGTCCCCCTCCAGCTCCTGGATGGTTCGCCGGGCCAGCAGTTCCATGTCGGAGTTGCTGCGGGAGAAATTCAGGTACTTGCAGCCGTACATGACGGGCGGACAGGCCGAGCGCATGTGGACCTCCTCAGCGCCGGACTCGTAGAGGAATTCCACGGTCTCCCGGAGCTGGGTGCCCCGGACGATGGAGTCGTCCACAAAGAGCAGCTTCTTGCCCTCAATGAGCTCGGGCACGGGAATCTGCTTCATCTTGGCCACCTGGTTGCGGGCCTCCTGGCTGGTGGGCATGAAGGAGCGGGGCCAGGTAGGGGTGTATTTGACGAAGGGGCGGGCAAAGGGCTTGCCGCTGCGGTTGGCAAAGCCGATGGCATGGGGCACGCCTGAGTCGGGCACGCCGGCCACATAGTCCACCTTGGGCAGTTGGCCCCGGTGCACCTCGTCCCGGGCCATGATCTCCCCGTTGCGGTAGCGCATGACCTCCACATTCATCCCCTCGTAGTTGGAGTTGGGGTAACCGTAGTAGGTCCAAAGGAAGGCGCAGATCTTCATCTGCTCTCCGGCGGGGGAGAGGGTCTTCCAGCCGCCGGCCGTGACCCGTACGATCTCCCGGGGGCCCAGCTCGTAGGCGTCATGGTAGCCCAGCTTATGGTAGGCGAAGGACTCGAAGGAGACGCAGCAGCCGTTTTCGCCCTGGCCGATGAGCACGGGCAGGCGGCCCAGCTTGTCACGGGCGGCGAGGATGCCGTCGGCGTCCAGAATGAGAATGGTGGCTGAACCGTCGATCTCGTCCTGGGCGTAGCGGATGCCGGAGATCAGATCGTCCTTCTGGTTGATAAGGGCGGCCACCAGCTCGGTGGCGTTGACTTTACCCGAGCTCATGGCCATGAACTGGTGGCCGTGGTCGGAGAAATAACGCTCCACCAGCGCGTCGGCATTGTTGATGATGCCCACGGTGGTGATGGCGTACAGGCCCAGGTGGGAGCGCACCAGCAGGGGCTGGGGATCGGTGTCGCTGATACAGCCGATGCCGGAGCAGCCGTGAAATTCCGCCAGATCCTTGTCGAACTTGGTGCGGAAGGGGGTGTTTTCAATGTTGTGGATCTGCCGCTGAAAGCCATCCTTCCGGTCGTAGACCGCCATGCCGCCCCGCTTGGTGCCCAGGTGGGAGTGGTAGTCGGTACCGAAGAACACGTCCAGCACGCAGTCCTGCTTGGTAATCGCGCCGAAGAAACCGCCCATGGATTACTGATCCCCCATCAGGCGGCGCATGACCTCCTCGTAGGCCTCCTCGGCCCCGCCCATGTCCCGGCGGAAACGGTCCTTGTCC
>OKCG01000360.1_pt1 | contig 19729 bp, 17 predicted proteins | sample 1609991 | NCBI WGS metagenome assembly OKCG01 (sample SAMN04436606, study PRJEB24849) | human gut metagenome | biome: human gut; feature: NICU; material: stool | host: Homo sapiens | place: USA: Saint Louis, MO | collected 2010-01-15
AGCATCGAGGAAGCGGCGAAGGCTGGGAAATTCTAGGAACCTCCTTGTAAATAGTTGGTTTAATAAGGAAAAAGAATTTTCTGTGGTTGGAACAGAAAAATTGATGTAAGTTATCTTATTGACATTTATGATTATATGACGTAATATAATATTAGCAGAGAAAAGCGAATGTGTTTCAATGGTGCACAGACGAATCCCCAGGGAGTTGCAGCTCCCTGGGGATTCTATTTTCCTTTTGAAGAGGAGTAACTTAGGCTGACTGTTGGTTATTTGTCTCCATCTGGCTGCTTTCGGTTTGCGTTTCCGGTCTGCTGCTGGTTTACGCAAATCACCAATATACGCGGATAATATTTTATAGTATAATATAACCAGGATTAACCAAATACGGTAAAACGGAAATCGGGGATTGTCAGATGAAATATAAAGATACTTTATTATGGAAGAAACTGGAAGGAAATATAAGCGTAAAGAATCAGCATGCCATGGAATCCTTATGCGACGCGGCGATTACCATGTTAAAAACAGTACGGGATACATTTCCCACCTATACCCTGCATGACGAAGTACATGTTGTCAACGTTATACACGCAATAGAAAATTTACTGGGAGAAGAGGGAATCGGGAAGTTAACTGAAGGGGAAACCGAACTTCTCTTATTGGCGGCATGTTATCATGATATAGGCATGTGTTACTCAAAACAGGAAAAACAGTCGGAATTAAACAGTATCCGATTCAAACGGTATTTGGAACAGCATCCGTCTGCGGATGTCCTAATGTTTGAAAATGAGGGGGAAATACCGGCAAAGATTCAGGTTGATTTTTTCAGGAGCATTCACCATGAGAGAATTGCAAAGATTCTGAAAGACTCCCTGGATGTTTCCAATGTCCGCAGGGACAGGCTGATTAAAGTATGCCAAAGCCATGGAGAGAATATCGAAAGGGTAAAAGAAATACCATACGACAATTTCAACGAGATTGATTACTGCTTCTGTGCCGTGTTGCTGCGGTTGGGGGACATATTGGATTTCGACGTGACCAGAAGTCCGGAAATTCTATATGAATACCAGAAAATCGAAGATGCCCAGGACCGTCAGTCTGTAATTGAGTGGAGGAAGCATCAGTCGTCACTGGGATTCAGGTATCCCAAACAGGCTAGCAGGGACGCCCTTGCGTTTAGAGCCGTGAGCAACAGCATGCAGACAGAACACTTTATTCATATGTTCCTGGACTATATAGATTTAGAGCTGAGGAATTGTTCCGAGGTAATAAGCAATAACTGCTCTGACAGATGGAGAAACCTTGCCCTGCCAATCCAGATTGACAGAAGCGGAATTGAGAGTAATGGATATCGGACCGGGGAATACCACTTAACCATGGATTCTGAGCGGGTTCTTGAGCTTTTGGTGGGAAATGATTTATATACCCATTCAGCGGTGTTTATCCGTGAATTGCTGCAGAATTCTCTGGATGCCATTGGTACCCGCAGAATGCTTGACAGGAATTACGGTTTTGACAGTTGGATGAAGGAAAAGCCGTCTGTTGTAATTACCACATGGATGGATCCGGATGGGAATGATTGGCTGAGGGTGGACGATAATGGGATTGGTATGACTGAGAAGATAATTCTGGATTATTTTTTAAAGGTTGGCCGCTCTTACTATACATCTCCTGAATTTTATCAGGGGTATTACAGAAATAAGGATTACTATGACTATAAACCAATCAGCCAGTTTGGTATCGGAATCCTGTCGTGTTTCTTATGCGGAGACAGGATAGAGGTAAGCACAAGACACTATAAGGAGGGCCACGGAATCCGTTTCGGTATGATTGGCACCAGCGGGTATTATAGCCTTGCAGATGAGGAAAATGGAGATACCGGGGAAATGATGCCATCCATGGATGAATCCGGGCGGGAGCCGTTCCGTCAGACACCGGGAACATCCATTGCGGTTAGGATGAATTTATTTCGTCACGGGAATAGCGGCAGCGTAAAGAACATCGTGAAGGATTATGTGCTTTTCCCGGACGTGCCCATTGTGTATAAGGACAGCTATGAGACGATTTATTTTCCTATGGCGGAGGAACTGATTGAGGACATAAAAGCAAACCAGGTGATTCGGATTCCGTTTACAGATGAGGAGATAGATTATATAAGCCGGAGTTTCAAAGAGATATGCTGGGTTAAAAGGCCGGAAATTGTCCTGGAATGCAGGAATATTCAGGACTATGTACCTGTTCCTTCTATAAGGGGCGGCACCTTTCTGATTACGGTTGATGGAGAGCTTGCGCATGACCTGGATTTCAGGATAGGAGATATCCGGGTGGGACGTTCTCTGAACCAGGAGATAAGTTTTGAGAATAAAATGCTGCATATACTTATGTCATATGAAATGCACTGGGATGGTGGCAGTGACAGCGGCTTGAATGTAAGCTCAATGAGCTCATCCCGCCCGGCAAAGAGCACCTCATGGTCGCCCACAATTCCACCGCCCCGCACCGAGGAGATGCCGATTTCACAGCGCTCCCGGCTCCGCCGGATACCCTGCCGGCCGCAGACCAGCTCCGGTTGGCAAGGGAGGGCGTCTGCCGCGGCCTCTGCCAGCATGAGGGCCGTCCCGCTGGGGGCATCCATCTTCTTGTTGTGGTGCCGCTCCACGATTTCGATGTCACAGCTCCCACCCAGCACCGCTGCGGTCCGGCGTACCAACTCGACGAGGATGTTTACGCCAAGGGACAGGTTGGCGGAGCGAAAGATAGGGATGGAACGGGCAGCCTGCTGTATCTCCTCCAGTTGTCCCTGGTCATAGCCGGTGGTGGCCAGCACAAGGGGCATCCTGTGTTCCAGGCCGAAGCTCAGCAGAGCGGGAAGGGCCGAGGGACTGGAGAAGTCCACCACAACGTCGGCCTCTCCCTGAAATTCGGCGGGGGAGGCATATACCGGGAAATCGTGGATATCCGCGCCCAGCAGATCAAAGCCGGAGGCCAGCTCCAGCTCCGGTTCAGCGGCACAGATAGCCTCTACCGCATGGCCCATCCGGCCGTTACAGCCGGAGAGGAGCAGTTGAACCATAGTTCACATCCTTTCTCCGCTACTGGAGCAGGTGAACGCTCTCCATGGCGCGGCGCAGGGTCTCCAGGTGTCCGTCGGACATGGCACAAAGGGGGAGGCGCAGGGACCCCACCTCATAGCCGGCCAGATTCAGGGCAGTCTTGATGGGGATGGGGTTGACCTCCAGAAAGAGAGCGTCGATGAGGTCGGTGTACTCGATCTGGAGCGCAGCGGCCTCCCGGAATCGGCCCTCCAGGCAGAGGTGGCTCATCTGAACCATCACCTCAGGGACGAGATTGGCCGCCACGGAAACGACACCCTTGGCCCCCAGACTCATCATGGGCACCACCTGATCGTCGTTGCCCGACCAGATGTGGAAGTCATCGCCGCAGAGGGCGCGGGTGTGGGAGAGCAGGGAGAAGTTTCCGCTGGCCTCCTTGACCCCGTTGATGTTGGGGTGCTGCGAGAGAAGCTGGTAGGTCTCGGCGGTAAAGGATACGCCGGTGCGGGAGGGTACATTGTAGAGAAGGATGGGCAGCTCCACCCGGTCGGCTATGTAGGTGTAGTGCTGAATGAGGCCGGTCTGGGACGCCTTGTTGTAGTAGGGGGTGACGAGCAACAGGGCGTCCGCGCCGGAGTCCTGGGCGTGCTGGGAGAGGTAGAGGGCAGCGGAGGTGTCGTTGCTCCCCGCGCCGGCAATGACCTTCACCCGGTGGTTAACCCGCTTGACGCAGAAGGCCACGGCGGCGATGTGCTCCCGGATAGAGAGGGTGGCGCTCTCGCCGGTGGTTCCGCAGACACAGATGGCATCCACGCCGTGGTCGAGCTGCTGGTCGATCAGGCGGCCGAAGCAGCCGTAATCAATGGCGCCGCTCTGGTCAAAGGGGGTGACAATGGCGGTACAGGCTCCGGTGAAAACAGGCTCTCGCATAAGATGGGGTTTACCTCCTTTGGATATACCCCTCCGCGCAGAGAAGCTCAGCAAGGAGAACCGCACCGCCGGCCGCGCCGCGGAGGGTGTTGTGGGACAGACAGACGAACTTGTAGTCGTACTGGGTGTCGGGACGCAGCCGGCCGATGCACACGGCCATGCCGCCCTCGGTCATCCGGTCCAGCCGGGTCTGGGGGCGGTCAGGCTCCTCAAAGTAGTGCAGGAACTGCTTGGGGGCAGAGGGCAGGGCCAGCTCCTGGGCACGGCCCTGGAAGCCCGCCCAGGCGGCTTTGATTTCGTCCAGAGAGGGCTTGTTCCGGAACCGGGCGAAAACGGCTGCCATGTGGCCGTTGGAGGCGGGAACGCGGAGACACTGGGCGGTGATGGACGGGCCTACGGCATTGACGATAACGCCGTCCTCCACCCGGCCCCACAGCTTCAGGGGCTCTTGCTCGCTCTTTTCCTCCTCACCACCGATGTAGGGTATCACGTTGTCCACCATCTCCGGCCAGGTTTCGAAGGTCTTGCCCGCACCGGAGATGGCCTGATAGGTGCAGACCAGCACCTGCTCCAGGCCGAAGGCGCGCAGGGGATGGAGGGCGGGGACATAGCTTTGCAGGGAACAGTTGGACTTGACGGCGATAAAGCCGCGCTCCGTTCCCAGACGCCTGCGCTGGGCTTCGATGACCCGGAGGTGCTCGGGATTGATCTCCGGCACCACCATGGGCACGTCGGGCGTCCAGCGGTGGGCGGAGTTATTGGAGACCACGGGGCACCCGCGGCGGGCATAAGCCTCCTCCAGGGCCTGAATTTCCTCCTTCTTCATGTCCACCGCGGAGAATACGAAGTCCACCTGGGCGGCAATCCGGTCGATGTCTGTTTCCGCGTTGAGCACTACCATGTCCTTGGCCTCCCCGGGCATGGGGACATCCAGGGCCCAACGGCCACCAATGGCCTCCTCGTAGGTCTTGCCCGCAGAGCGGCTGCTGGCCGCGATGGCGGTCAACTGAAACCAGGGGTGGTTCTCCAGAAGGGTAACGAAGCGCTGACCGACCATGCCGGTGCCGCCGATGACGCCAACTCTGTACTTTTCCATAACCAATACCTCCGTCGTTCCATAATATCCTATTCCAGATCCAGCTTGTTTGAGACTGGGAAAATGAGGACTTTCATATAAAAAGAAAATCAGCAGTTTACATGTCCGCTGATTTTGTACTATAATGTCAAAGACGATGCCGCTACGGCGCAGTCCAACTTAGGTGCAGGGCGCTCCCTGTCATTTTTGAAACCGCCACGGCTCCTATCCTGCATCTGATACTGATTAGTTTTCAAAGATTGTACCACAGATGGAGCCCATGTGTCAATGAAAGAGAGTTGAAAAGTGATTCAATGAAGCAGAGGGTAAAAGGAAATATTTTGCGGCTTGTAACTGCCTGTCTTGCAATTTTATTGATAAGTGGGCTTGCTCCGGCTGGTGCGGCCTCGGTGGAGGCCAACCCGATGGTCCGGGTGGGCCTGTTCTACGGCGGAAACGCCCTGTCGGGGGCCAACCTGGCCAACGACGTGGGCAGCGGCTACCGCTTCGGCTACTTTGACAGCGATCTGACCTTCCAGCTCTTGGGCTACACCAGCGAGACGACGGTCTCCATGGTGAAAACCCAGAATGTGTACTACGGGTCGAATGTGGACTGGAGTGGCTCCGGCTATTACGACAGCAAGACCTCCGACATCGCCGTGGGGTGTTACCATCTCCAGCTCCCCCAGACCTACGCCACCTTTGAGGAGGCATCGGCCGCCGCAGCACAGTACAGCGATGGCTTCCCGGCCTGGATCGACGGCACCTACTATGTGCGGGTGGGCTCCTTCCTGGACAGTGCATCCGCCCAGGCGGCCCAGGCCTCCCTCGGCCTGACCGGGGCCACGGTGGCGGGCACCTCGGGGGCGGGGATCTCTGTGGTAAAGACGGGCACCAATACGGTCCTCTTTCAGTTTGACAGCACCTCCGGCCTGTATCTGGCGGTTAAGCCCGACCGGGACGACACGGTGAAGGCGGAAACCTACTTCCGGGGCTATTCCTATTTCGGGGCGTTTGAATACCGCCGGAACGGCGGGGACATCACGGTGGTCAATGTGCTTTCCATGGACGACTATCTCCAGGGCGTCATCGTCCAGGAGATGAGCCCCTCATGGCCCCTGGAGGCATTGAAAGCCCAGACGGTTTGCGCCCGCAGCTACGCCTATGGAAAGCTCCAGGCGGGCAAGCACCAGAGCCAGGGCTTCGACCTGTGCAACACCACTGACTGTCAGGCCTACGTGGGTATCGCTACCGCCAGCGACAACAGCCGCCGGGCGGTGGAGGAGACCAGCGGGGTGTATCTGTGGTACAACGGGCGGGTGGCGGACCAGGCGGTTTACTCCTCCCACAACGGCGGAGCCAGCGAGAGCGCCGTCAACGTGTGGGGGAGGGATTACCCCTATCTCATCGGGAAGATTGACCCCTATGAGGCCTCCGTCGTGGACCGTATCTCTAACTACAACTGGACGGTGACCTATACCGCCCAGGAGCTGACCGAGCTGCTCCAGAGCAAAGGCTATGGAAACAGCACCATCGTGGATTTCCGGGTGACCAAGACCAGTCCCACCGGAAATGCCATCGAGATCACCTTCACCGATGCCAACGGCCGGAGCTGGAGCAAGACGCGGGAGGCGTGCCGCACCTTCCTGGGGCTGCGTTCCCAGCACTACACCATATCGGGCGGCAGCGGAGGAGGCTACGCGGTCAATGGCACCGGTTCCCTCAGTACACTGAACGGAGCCTATGCCGTGGATGGGAGTGGGGCAGTGAGCACACTGACTGAGGGGCAGGTCTATGCCATCGGCGGGGACGGCGTCACCTCTCAGGTGAAGCCCTCCGCGTCGGCCGGCAGCTCCGGCGTCTTTACCATCACTGGGTCCGGCTGGGGGCACGGAGTGGGCATGAGCCAGTGGGGCGCCTATGCCATGGCCCAGCAGGGTGATACTTACAAGGATATTCTGACCTTTTACTATACTGGAATCGAGGTGCGCAAGCCATAAAAACCGCTGATTTTGATTTTTATCTGCCGGAGGAGCTGATTGCTCAGACCCCGCTGGAGCGGCGGGACGCCTCCCGACTGCTGGTGCTGGACAAGGAGACCGGAGCCACCCGGCACATGCATTTTTTTGATCTGCCTACCCTCCTGCGCCCGGGGGACTGCCTGGTGCTCAACGACTCGCGGGTGCTGCCCGCCCGGCTGCTGGGCCATCGGGAGCCCACCGGCGGCGCGGTGGAGGTACTGCTGCTCATCGACCGGGGGGACAAGGTGTGGGAGTGCCTGGTGCGCCCCGGCCGCAAGCTGAAGCCGGGGACGCGGCTGTCCTTCGGGGACGGCTCCCTCAAGGCCGAGGTGGTGGAGGTATGCGAGGGGGGCAACCGGCTGGTCCGCTTCGAGTATGAGGGGATCTTCCTGGAGACCCTGGAGCGGCTGGGCAAGATGCCCCTGCCGCCCTACATCAAGGCGGAGCTGAGCGACCCCGAGCGCTACCAGACGGTGTACTCCCGGGCGGTGGGCTCTGCGGCGGCCCCCACCGCCGGACTCCACTTTACCCGTGCCCTGCTGGAGCAGGTGCAGGAAATGGGGGTAAAGGTCTGCTATGTGACGCTCCATGTGGGCCTGGGCACCTTCCGTCCGGTGAAGGAGGAGGAGATCACCGACCACGAGATGCACAGCGAATACTGCATGATCTCCGCCGAGACCGCCGAGACCATCAACCGTACCAAGCGGGAGGGGGGACGGGTCATCTGCGTGGGTACCACCTCCTGCCGCACCATCGAGAGCTGGGCGGCGGAGGATGGCACGTTGAAGGAGTGCGCGGGGTGGACGAATATCTTCATCTATCCCGGCTACCGCTTCAAGGCGCTGGACTGTCTTATCACCAACTTCCATCTGCCCGAGTCCACCCTTATCATGCTGGTTTCCGCCCTGGCAGGGCGGGAGCATGTCCTGGCCGCCTATAAGGAGGCGGTGGAGCAGCGGTATCGCTTCTTCTCCTTTGGAGATGCGATGTTCATCGGCTGAGTCAGAACGAAAAAGAGGAACCGGGGTTCCCACAAGTTGTGGGAACCCCGGTTTTTGTATGGGTCAGATAAGGCCCTCTTCCACCAGGAAGTCGTGGGCGACATCGGCGGCGTTTCTGCCCTCGAGGTCTACCTCGGCGTTCATGGCGGCCATTGCCTCATTGGAGATGCGGCCGTCCAGCAGGGCGAGCACCTCCTTCAGCTCGGGGTACTCGTCCAGACACTCCTGACGGATAAAGTTGACCGCGTAGTAGGGCGGGAAGAAGCTGGCGTCATCCTCCAGCTGAACCAGGTCAAACTTGGAGAGGAGGGCATCGGTGGCGAAGGCGTCGATAACATCCACCTGGCCGCTGTCGATGGCGGTGTAGCGCACGGCCACGTCCAGGGCGTTGACCTCGGCGAACTCAGTATTGAAGGTGGACTCCAGACGGGGGAGGGCGTCTTCCCGCTGGGTGAAGTCGGCGGTACAGCCCAGACGGAGCTCGGGTGCTACGGCCATCAGATCGGTGAGGGTTTCGAGCTGATACTGCTCGGCGATCTCCGGCCGGACGCTCATGGCATAAGTGTTGTTGTAACCCAGGGGGGCGGAGACGGCGATGTTGTAGTCGTTCTTCATCTTGTCTGCAAGGATATCATACACCTCGTCAGGGTCGGTGTTCAGCGGCAGGCCCAGCACAGAGAGGTACACCTGACCGGAATAATCGACCACCATGTCGATGTCTCCGTTCTCCATAGCGGTCATCTCCAGGGAGGTGCTGGCCAGGTTAAAGGTGGTGTCCACCTCGATGTCGGTCTTAGCCTCGATGAGCTCCTTGTAGATGTTGCCCACGATGTAGACCTCGGTAAAGTTGGCGGAACCTACGGTGATGTGCTTTTCCGACTTCTTGTTAGACAGGCCGCCCCCGATGGCGACCACCACCAGGGCGACACACACGCCCACGGCGATCACCTGCCGGCGGCGGATGACCCTCTTGGGCAGGTTCTGAATCTGCTCGTTGGGAAGCAGGCCCTCGCTGGTGACCGCCTGCTCCAGCTTGGCGAAGATGAAGTCAAAGAGCAGCGCCAGCAGGGAGACCGGGACGGCGCCCAGCAGGATCATCTCCACATTCAGTGAGTTGAGGCCCAGATTGATAAACCAGCCCAGACCCTTGGCACCGGCGAAGGCGGCGATGGTCATAGTGCCCACAGAGGCCACGGCGGCGATGCGGATACCGGCCATGATGAATGGAGCGGCGATGGGCAGCTCCACCAGGAACAGGCAGCGCGTGCGCGTCAAGCCCATGCCCCGGGCTACCTCCAGGTTCTTGGGGTCCACGCTCATGATGCCGGTATAGGTATTCTTCAGAATGGGGAGGAAGGCGTACACAAAGACCATCAGGATGGCGGGCACCGTGCCGATGCCCAGAAAGCAGACGGCCAGGGACAGCAGGGCGATGGAGGGGATGGATTGCATGACGTTGGCGATGCCAATGACGATTTTGGCCGCTGTCTGGTTGCGGGTGATAAGGATGCCCAGCGGCACACCGATGGCCAGGGAGATGAGCAGGGCCAGTGTGGTCATGTTGATGTGGCGGAAAAGCTCGGTGACCAGTTCGGGCCAGCGGGAGACCAGAAGCTCCCAGAAGGAGGACAGAGAGAATGAAATGCCCATAATTACGCACCCTCCTGTTCGTCGCGCTCAACCGGCTCGTCGATGAAGCGGCGGCTCAGGGTGGAGAGGAGGCTGCTCCGGTTCAGGAAACCGCGAATGGCTCCCTCCGCATCCAGGACGGGCAGGATGCCGAAGTCCTTCTCGCCATAGTCCGCTACCTTTTCCAGTACAGTGCTCAGGCTGTCGTCCACCCGGACGGACAGATAATCGTCGGAGAGGAACGAGGAGACCGGGGAGCTGTATTGGTCGATGCCGATCAGATCCTGGAGCCACACCATACCGGCAAACTTATTGTCGTCACCGGTGACCAGCAGGCTGTCGATGTTATAGTGCCGCATGAGCTGTACCGCCTGCACCACTGTGCGGCTCTGAGAGATGGTGATGGGGCGGGCGCCCATGATGTCCTCAGCCCGGATAAAGGAGGGGTTCTCCCACAGGCGGTTCTTGCCGATGAAGGAGTTGATGTACTCGTTGGCGGGATGCTTGAGGATGTTCTCCGGCTTGTCGCACTGGACCACATGGCCGTTCTGTAGGATGCAGATGCGGTCGGCCAGCTTGACAGCCTCATCCATGTCGTGAGTGACGAAAACAATGGTCTTGTGGAACCGGAGCTGGAGCCGGTGCACCTCGTCCTGGAGCTCGGCGCGGGTCATGGGGTCCAGGGCGGAGAAGGGCTCATCCATGAGGATGATCTCCGGGTCGGCGGCAAAGGCGCGGGCTACGCCGATGCGCTGCCGCTGGCCGCCGGAGAGCTGGGAGGGGTACTGGCTGCGATATTGGTCCGGCTCCAGGTTGACCAGCTCCAGCAGCTCGGTGATCCGGTCGTAGATTTTTTCCTTGGGGTACCCGGCCACACGCATGGCCAGAGCGATGTTGTCCTCCACCGTCATATGGGGGAACAGGCCGCCCTCCTGGACGACATAGCCCATCAGGCGGGGAAGCTGGGTCACCTTGATCCGGTTGATGGGGGTGCCATTGATGAGAATCTCGCCTTTGTCAATGGGGTTGAGCTTGTTGAGCGTTTTCAACAGGGTCGTTTTCCCGCATCCGCTGGAACCGATCAGGACAAAAAACTCGTTGTCCTGGATGGTCAGACTGATGTTCATCAGTACCGATTTTCCGCGGTATGACTTGTAGAGATTTTTCAATTCAATCACAGCAAAGGAGCTCCTTTCTGAATGATCCCTATTGTAGTATGGAGTGGATTGAAATGGAGTAAGGATTGACGGATTTGGATAAAGAATTTGTTAAGGCGGGGAGAATTCGCTTGACAGATCATTCTGTATCTGCTAAAGTTACAGTATAAACTGTAACTAAAAAAATTACAAATAAGCATGAGTGGAAGCCGCAAAGGCTTGGAACCCTATCTCCAGTAGAAAAGAGAAGGGCAAACAGAAAGGATGAATGTAATGGAAGCGATCGTCATCACGAAAGAAAATTTTGAGGAGCAGGTGCTGAGGGCGGAGAAGCCGGTTCTGGTGGACTTCTGGGCGCCCTGGTGCACCTATTGCCGGCGTATTGCCCCTGCGGTGGACCAGGTGGCTGGACAGTATGGGGAGCAGATGGTGGTCGGCAAGGTGAATGTGGACGAGCAGCCGGAGCTGGCAGAGCGGTTTGGGGTGGAGACCATCCCCACGCTGCTGGTATTTCGGAATGGACAGGCGGGAGAGCCGCTGATCGCCCCCGGCTCAAAGGCGCAGATTGTAGAGTGGGCCGGACTGTAAGAGAGGAGGTGCGCCGGATGGGTGTAAAGCACTATGACGTGATTGTGATCGGCGGCGGACCCGGCGGCTATACGGCGGCCCTGTACTGTGCCCGGAGCGGGCGCTCGGTGGCGGTGCTGGAAAAGCTCTCCGCCGGAGGCCAGATGGCGACCACGGACCGGATTGACAATTATCCTGGCTTTGAGGAGGGCATTGACGGCTTCGAGCTGGGAGAGCGGATGGAGCGCCAGGCCTGGCGGTTCGGCGTGTCCACGGTATACGGCGAGGTGCGCTCGGTGGAGCTGGCGGGCCGGCCCAAGCGGATCGAGAGTACCGAGGGCAGCTTTGAGGCCGAGGTGGTGATCCTGGCCACGGGGGCGTTCCCGCGGGAGCTGGGCCTGCCGGACGAGCAGGCGCTCCGCGGGCGCGGGGTGGCGTACTGCGCCGCCTGCGACGGCATGCTCTACCGCGGCAAGACGGTGGTGGTCAACGGAGGCGGAAACACCGCTGTGGGCGACGCGCTCTATCTGGCCAAGCTTTGTAAAAAGGTCTATCTGGTCCACCGGAGAGACGAGCTGAGGGCCTCGGCGGTCTATCGGGACGCGCTGAGGGAAAACGGTGTTGAGATCCTTTGGAACAGCCGCATTACCGCTCTGCGCAAGGAGAAACGCCTGACAGGTGTTGAGGTGGAGGATCTTCGCACCGGCGCACGGCGGGAGCTGTTCTGCGACGGCCTGTTTGTGGCCATCGGCCGGGTGCCGGATACGGCCCTGTTTGCCGGCCAGGTGGAGCTGGACCCCTCGGGCTATATCGTGGCGGATGAAACCACCCGCACCAGCGTGCCCGGCGTCTTTGCGGTGGGCGATGCCCGCACTAAGGCGGTGCGCCAGATCGTCACCGCAGTGGCAGACGGGGCCGTGGCGGCCCACTATGCGGAGGAGTTCCTGTTGGAGGATGCTGTAAAGGATAAAAACCTGTCATGAATAGTGCGTTTTGTGTGGCGGTCCACGCCCTGATCTGCCTGAACCGGCGGCAGGAGCAGCTCTCCAGTGAGGAGCTGGCCCGCAGTATCTGTACCAATCCGGCCCGCGTGCGGAAGATCATGGCGGGGCTGAAGCGGGCCGGACTGGTGGAAACCAAGGAGGGGAATGAGGGCGGCTACCGCTTTGTGGGCGATCCCGCCGCTCTTACATTAGATCAGGTAGCCCGGGCGCTAGAGGTGCGGTTCGTGTCGACCAACTGGCGCGGCGGAGGCGTGGATCAGCCCTGTCTGGAGGCATCGGGTATGTCGGAGGTCATGGACGGCCTGCTGGAGGAGCTGGACCAGGGCTGCCGGAGCAGGCTTTCGAAGATCAGCCTGGCTGAGCTGGACAGCAGACTTTATTTGAAACAAAGGAGATGAATATGGGTCTTTCACTGGAGACGAGCGTGCCGGTACTTACGGTGTTTTTACAGGGACTGCTGAGCTTTTTCTCTCCCTGTGTGCTGCCCCTTGTCCCCCTCTACGTCAGCTATCTGGCGGGAGGCGCCAGGGACGTGGACAGCGACGGCAATATCCGCTATCCCAGGGGGAGGGTACTGGTCAACACCCTGTTCTTTGTGGTGGGCATCAGCTTTACCTTTTTCCTGCTGGGGTTCGGCTTTACAGCACTGGGAAGCTTTTTCCGCAGCAACCAGACCTGGTTTGCCCGCATCAGCGGCATCATTATGATCCTGTTTGGCCTGTACCAATTCGGCGTGTTCGGGCGCTCCGGCGCCCTGGAGCGGGAGCACCGGCTGCCCTTCCGGCTGGACCGGTGGGCTATGAACCCGCTGGTGGCCCTGGTGCTTGGCTTTACCTTCAGCTTTGCTTGGACGCCCTGCGTAGGCCCCACGCTGGGCAGCGTTTTGCTGATGGCCTCTTCGGCGGGCAGCGCCGCCCGCGGCTTCCTGCTGATTGCGGTATACACCCTCGGCTTTGTGATCCCCTTCCTGGCCGTGGGACTGTTTACCGGGGCGGTGCTGGGCTTTTTCAAGCGCCACCAGAGGGTGGTGCGCTACACTGTGAAGGTGGGCGCGGTCCTGCTGGTGCTCATGGGCGTCATGACACTGACCGGCTTCATGAACGGCATTACCAGTTACCTGTCCAGTGCGGCGGGCAGCGGAGCGGCCGAAACGCCCCAGGCTCAGACAAGCGGAACTCCGGCCCCCACACCAGAGGGGAGCGCGCCCGCCGGACCGGAGGAGAGCCCGGCGGCCAGCGGGCGGCCGGTGATTCCCGCGCCGGACTTCACCCTGGTGGACCAGTACGGGGAGGAGCACACTCTATCCGACTATGAGGGCAAGACGGTGTTTCTCAACTTCTGGGCGACCTGGTGCGGTCCCTGCAAGCGCGAGATGCCGGAGGTGCAGGCGCTCTACGAGAAATACGGGAACAACGAGGGAGATGTGATCGTTCTGGGCGTGGCCAATCCAAAGTCGGAGGAGTACCCCTATAATCAGGATGTCACTCAGCCGGAGGTGGAGCAGTTCCTGGAGGACGGCGGCTACACCTTCCCGGTGGTGATGGACATTACAGGAGAGGTATTCTACTCCTACGGCATTTCCGCCTTTCCCACCACCTTCATGATCGGCGCGGATGGGAATGTGTTCGGCTATGTGCCGGGAGCTCTCACCGGCGATATGATGGAGTCCATTGTCCAGCAGACCATAGACGGCGTTGAGGCGGGGGCATGAGGGATACTCTTGTCAAAGCTCAGTCCTTCTGGTATTATGAAAGGTAAGTTTTTGACAAAGGAGTTTTGACGTGTTTGAAGTCCTGAAAACAGAGGGAAAGGCCCGCCGGGGTGTCTTTACCTGCGCCCACGGCACGGTGCAGACGCCGGTGTTCATGAACGTGGGCACCCAGGGGGCCATCAAGGGTGCGGTGTCGGCCCACGATCTGAAGGAGATCGGCTGTCAGGTAGAGCTGTCCAACACCTACCACCTTCACCTGCGCCCCGGCGACCAAGTGGTGCGGCAGATGGGCGGCCTGCACAGGTTCATGCGGTGGGACGGCCCGATCCTGACCGACTCGGGCGGGTTCCAGGTGTTCTCCCTGTCGGGCCTGCGCAAGATCAAGGAGGAAGGGGTCACCTTCGCCTCCCACATCGACGGGCGCCGCATCTTTATGGGGCCGGAGGAGTCCATGCAGATTCAGTCCAACCTGGGCTCTGATATCGCCATGGCCTTCGACGAGTGCGTGGAAAACCCGGCGACCTATGAGTATGCCAAAGCCTCCTGCGAGCGCACCCTGCGCTGGCTGGCCCGGTGCAAGGCGGAGCACGACCGGCTCAACGCCCTGCCTGATACGGTGAATCCCCGCCAGATGCTCTTCGGCATCAATCAGGGCGCCACTTTCCCGGAGCTGCGCATCTGGCACATGAAGGAAACCGCCAAGATCGACTGCGAGGGCTACGCCATCGGCGGCTTGGCGGTGGGGGAGCCCACCCAGGTGATGTATGACATCATCGACGCGGTGGAGCCCTATATGCCGGCGGACAAGCCCCGCTACCTCATGGGGGTGGGTACCCCCTCCAACATCATCGAGGGTGTGGCCCGGGGCGTGGACTTCTTCGACTGCGTGATGCCCGCCCGCAATGCCCGCCACGCCAAGCTCTTCACCTGGTCGGGGGCGCTGAATATCCGCAATGAGAAGTACAAGCTGGACGAGCGGCCCATCGATCCGGAATGCGACTGCCCGGTGTGCCGCTCCTTCTCCCGGGCCTATCTGCGCCACCTCTTTGCGGCGGAGGAGATGCTGGCCATGCGTCTGGCGGTGCTTCACAACCTCTATTTCTACAACAAGCTGGCCGAGCGCATCCGCCAGGCGTTAGACGCGGGCCAATTCGCGGCATTCCGGGCGGAGTATTCCGAGAAATTGGCCGGGCGGCTGTGAAGTTTCTGTGAATGAGGCGAAAAGGGCTTGTCAAAATCTGCTTTTCGCTTTATAATGTCCTATTGGTGACGTTTTAACGTCAAAGTATGAATCGGAGGGGATTATTTTGCTGACACAGACTGCTGGCGTTCTGCTGACAAATTCAGGGACGAATAATAGTGCAAGCTTATTGAGCATGCTTCTGCCGTTCGTGATCCTGATCGCGGTCTTCTATTTCCTGCTCATCCGGCCGGAGAACAAGAAGAAAAAGGCGGCGGCCAAGATGCGCTCTGAGCTGGCGGTGGGCGATGAGATCACCACCATCGGCGGCGTGGTAGGCACCATCTGCCAGGTGAAGGAGGATACCATAATCATCGAGACCAGCGCCGACCGTGTGCGTATGGAGTTCACCAAGTGGGCCATCTCCACCAAGGGCACCCAGTCCACGGAGAACGCTCCTGCGGACACCAAGGATTCCAAGGACAAGAAGTAATAGTGAACGCCCTCCCTGCATAGGTTTCAGTAGGAATCCATGCCAAGGGAGGGTGTTTTTATGAAAAAAAAGGAGGAGGAGCAGAGCGCAAAGCTGATCCGCTGCGGAATGGGGCTGGTGCTGGGTGGCGTGGCCGCGCTGGCGGTTTGCTTTGTCTTTCTGCTGGTGGCGTCGGCGGCCATTTCCGGCGGACTGGCAGGGGAGGAGCTGATGTATCAGCTCACCATCGTGGGATGTGTGCTGGGGGCCTTTGCGGGCGGCCTGCTGGCAGTGCGGCGCTGTGGGAGCCGGGCGCTGATCGTTGGCCTTACCACCGGCGGAGTGCTCTTCCTGCTGCTGCTTACCATCGGGGCGCTCTGCTTCGAAACGGTCTCTCTGGAGGCGGGGGGCATCGGCCTGCTGTGCGGCTCCCTGTGCGGCGGAGCTGCCGCCGGAATCCTGGGCGGCGGGGGTAAGAAGAAGCCTGCCCGGAAAAAACGCAGAAAATAATTGAAATCGGGCGGAGAATGTGTTATAATCGCTTCAAACCATCGTTATGGGAGGGAAACCAGAATGAAGCATGTGAAGACGCTCAACGGCGCGACTCTGAAGAAGAGCGCCGCCCACGGCGGCTGCGGTGAGTGCCAGACCTCCTGCCAGTCCGCCTGTAAGACCTCTTGCACCGTTGCCAACCAGAAGTGCGAGAACCAGTAAAAACGAACTTGGCTCGAAAAGGGTGGGGCATCCCACCCTTTTTATATGCCGTAATAAAGTGAGGAACGAACAAATATGGTACATACCTTTCAATGCCTTGGCGTGAATATCGCCGTGGATGTCAACAGCGGCGCCGTCCACGTGCTGGACGAGCTCACCTACCACCTTCTGGAGCAGGTGCAGCCCCCCATGGGGGAGCACTGCCCGGCGGAGCTTTGCGCCAGGCTGCCCCAGTACGACCCAGCCGCCCTGGAGGAGGCTTGGCAGGAGCTGCGCGGTCTGGCGGCCGAGGGGCTGCTCTTTGAGGAGGACGACTACATTGACCGGGAGAAGGCTGCCTCCATGCAGCAGCAGGCCCTGGTGAAGGCCCTGTGCCTCCATGTCTCCCACGACTGCAACCTGCGGTGTAAGTATTGCTTTGCCTCCACCGGCGATTTCGGCACCGGCCACCGCATGACCATGGACTTCGAGACCGCCAAACGGGCCATCGACTTCGTCATCGCCAAGTCGGGCCACCGCCGTAACATCGAGGTGGACTTCTTCGGCGGCGAGCCGCTGATGGCCATGGATACCGTAAAGAAGACGGTGGAGTACGCCCGTTCCATTGAGGAGGAGTACGACAAGTGCTTCCGCTTTACAATTACAACTAATGGTGTGCTCCTCGATGATGAGAACATCGAGTACATCAACCGTGAGATGTCCAACGCAGTCCTCTCCATCGACGGGCGAAAGGAGGTCAACGATGACCTCCGGCCCACGGTCAACGGCAAGGGCAGCTATGACGTGATTGTGCCCAAGTTCCAGAAGCTCATTGAGGGCCGTGGGACGAAGGACTACTACCTCCGGGGCACCTTTACACGATTCCATCAGGACTTTGCCGAGGACGTGAAGGCGTTGGCATCCATCGGACGGAATATCTCGGTGGAGCCGGTGGTGGGAAAGGAGGACGACCCCTATGCCCTCCAGGAAGCGGATCTGCCCGCCTTGAAGGCGGAGTACGAGCGCCTGGCGGAGTATCTCAGGGACCACCCGGAAACCAACTTCTTCCACTTCAATGTGGATCTGGCCCAAGGCCCCTGCGTGATCAAGCGCCTGCGGGGCTGCGGGGCGGGCTGCGAGTATGTGGCTATCACCCCGGAGGGGGACATTTACCCCTGCCACCAGTTTGTAGGCAACGAGGACTACAAGCTGGGCAGCCTTTATGATGGCACCTTCGATCAGGAGCTGTCGGGCCGCTTTGCCGGACTGAACATCTACACCCGCGAGGAGTGCAGGGATTGCTGGGCACGGTTCTACTGCTCGGGTGGGTGTAGCGCGTCCAACCTGCTTGTCAATGGCGACATAAAAAAGCCCCACCGTGTGGGCTGTGAGTTGGAGCGAAAGCGGCTGGAGTGTGCCATCGCTCTGCGGGCGATCGCGGCCGGAATGGCGGAGTGACATATACAGATCGTAATTATACAAATCGTAATCTCCGCTACAAACAGACAAAAAGTGATGAATTGAGCCGGATGTCGGCAAAAACAGTGACTATAATTTTAGTAAAGAGGAGCGCCACACTTTGTGGCGCTCCTCTTTTTGTATACACAGTTTACATAATTAAGTAAACATAACAACTTGGCATAATATACAAAAATGAAGTTTTTTCTTTTCCGTCCTTGCACAAGACGGCCTGGTAAGCTATAGTTAGCATGTAAACCGTTGGCACGCGGCTAATCGAGGTCCTGTCCGCATATGCTCCCATGGGAGGTGAGGGCGATGCGCAGGGCGGCGGAAGCGTGGAGAATTTCAGGGGATGGGCTTATTCCGGTGCTGGCAGTAACTGCGGCCTGCTTTTTGCTGGGCGGGCTGGTAGGATGCCTGCTGGCATCCCATATCGGAGGCGGGGGTCAGGAGAGCCTGGCCGCCTACGTGGAGGGATTTCTTCGCGCCGCTCAGGCGGGGGAGATTACAGCGCCTGCGCTGGCCTCACTGGTGTGGGACACCGTGCGCTGGCCGCTGCTGGCGCTGCTGCTGGGCTTCACCGCGCTGGGACTTCTGGGGCTGCCCCTGCTGTTTGCGGTGCGGGGATTCCTGCTGGCCTTTTCGATTGCCTCATTTGTGCGCCTGTTCGGCGGCGCGGGCTGTCTGCTGGCCCTCTTGGTCTTTGGGGTGAGCGGTGCGCTTTCGGTGCCGGTGCTGTTTGTGCTTGGGGTGCAGGGCCTCCTGGCCGCCCGGGTGCTGGCCGGACGGGTCTGGGGGGATGGGAAAAACCCTCCGCCCTATGGGAAACTCTATTTTTTCCGCTGCGGCGCCTGTGCCGTCGCGCTGTGTGTGAGTCTGCTGCTGGACTGCTTTGTAGTGCCCGGCCTGGTATCCAGCCTGGCGGGGACGTTCCTGAGCCTATAGAGATACTGCGAGAAGGTGTTGGACGGATGGATTATCAATCAGGTTATGCGCACTATTTGACAGAGGAAAAGCGGGCCTCCGCCAACACGTTGAGCTCCTATCTGCGGGATGTGACCCAGTATCTCCACTGGCTGGAAGGGGAGGGGGTTCCGCCGGAGCAGGCCGCACAGAAGGATGTGGAGTCTTATACGAGATTTTTGTCGGCCAAGGGTAAGTCGGCGGCCACGGTAACCCGGTCGCTGGCCTCTCTGAAGTCTTTCTACAGCTATCTGATCGCGGAGGGCAGGGTGTCCGTCAATCCGGCCAGGGGGCTGGCCCCGGCGAAGGTAGAGCGGAAGCTGCCCCACATCCTTACCTCCAAGGAGGTGGAACTCTTTCTGGAGCAGCCGGATGCCTCGGATGCCAAGGGCTGCCGCGATCGGGCCATGCTGGAGCTGCTTTATGCCACGGGTATCCGTGTCTCTGAACTGATTGGTCTGGATCTGGAAAATGTCAACCTGTCCGCCGGCTTTATCCGCTGTTCCGGCCGGGGAAAGGAGCGGATGATCCCCCTCTACCCGGCGGCTGTCCGGGCGCTTCAGGACTACATAGAGCACGTGCGGCCCCAGATGCTGGAGCACCCGCAGGAACGCGCCCTGTTCGTGAATATGAGCGGGGAGCGCATGAGCCGCCAGGGCTTTTGGAAGATCATCAAGCACTATCAGGAGAAGGCCGGAATTCAGACAGAAATCACCCCGCACACCCTGCGCCACTCCTTTGCCGCCCATCTGCTGGAAAACGGCGCGGATCTCCACTCCATCCAGGAGATGCTGGGACACGCGGACATTTCGTCC
>OKCG01000362.1_pt1 | contig 19643 bp, 20 predicted proteins | sample 1609991 | NCBI WGS metagenome assembly OKCG01 (sample SAMN04436606, study PRJEB24849) | human gut metagenome | biome: human gut; feature: NICU; material: stool | host: Homo sapiens | place: USA: Saint Louis, MO | collected 2010-01-15
CAGTCTGCTACAGCTGTGAGTAGCGGTGCGGCTAATACCATTGCTATCACTATCCCCGGATTATTAGTGGATGGCAGTTTGATTTATTTCCTGTCTCCTATTTTGAATACGGCGGCTGTTAGCGTTACCGTGACAGATGCCAGGGGGAACTCGGTTACTCGGGCAATACAGAAACAAAATAATGCAGCTTTAGTTGGGAATGAATTGCTTCTCAATCAGCCCGCACTGATGGAATTCCGCACTGGGACTGCTAACAATTTTGTCCTTGTGGCATCCGGCCCAGTAGCTGCTGAACTTGCGTCAAGAATTTCCACGCTTGAATTAAATAGCGTAGCGTTATTGTCTGGCGTTGCTAATACTGGAGATGCCTATTCCGGTACCGCATCTGCAATCCCTGGAATTGTTGCGTCTGATCGTGTATTCCTTTTTACTCCAAGCGCCACTAACACAACTCGCACTCCAACTCTTTCTGTTAATGGTGGTACGGCAAGACAGATTAAGCAAAATAACGGGACTAACGTCGCTGCGGGCGATTTGGTAGCGGGATATACGTATCTCGTTAAATTCAATTATGCATCAGCAGATTTTCGGCTGCTGACCTACCCGGCTGACAGAAGTCGTGTACTTAATGGTTATTCAAAGGCAACTGTTACCAGCGATGCTACCAGTCCTAACTCAGTAGCATTAACAATTCCCGGGTTACTTGGAGATGGAACTCAGCTTACTTTTGAGCCGGTTGTTGCAAATACCGGTGCTATGACTTTGGTCATCACCGATATGTACGGTAACACAGTCACGCGTAACTTATTCAAAGGGGCTAATACTGCGCTAACTGGTGGAGAGCTGCGGGCGGCAATGCCAGCCACTGTGCAATACCGTGGCTCTCCGCAGAATAACTTTAAGCTGTTGTATGCCGGTGATCCAACCACGGATATACAGTCCCTCTCAAAAGACGTTACGACCCTCAAGGGGGCGCTGACAGACCCGTATGCAGCACTGGCCGATAAACTTGTGGGCACCGGAGTGTCAACAGATCAGTCACCGTTCGGTACCATCACCTGGTCCGCGGGGGTTAAGACCGTCACAAAGCGCCAGATAATTTGTACGTCTATCGGGTCTTCTGTGGGCGTTGGGGCTGGCTCCACCGGTGGCGGGGCCGCTGGTGCTCCTTATGCACCGAACACTCTGTTCGTCAACGCCCTGAAAGAAGAGCTCAAACAGTATGGTGAGTTCGACATCATCGATGACAACCAGTGCATACCGGCCCAGGCATTCCAGCAGTTCGCCGCCCAGCTCGCGAATTCGCCATATTCAACCTCCGACTTTGTTTTGATCGTGGGTGGCATGAATGATGCTCCGGTGGGCAACTTCAACATGGGACGCACTCTCCCCGGCCAACGGACTACGTTAGAAACTCTTATCGACCTCTGTCTGGCGCGGGGTGCCATCCCTATCGTCTGTACGACGCCGCACCACAACGTCGAAATGAGCCAAACATATCCGACTATTCCGGGGGGCAACCCGCTGTTCTGGCCGTTTAGAACATATAGTGTCGTCAGCACCTACGTTTTTGATACGACGGCGAATACCATTAAGGGCGACCACTTCGCCAGTCCGGTATATGGGGGTAATATTTTAAAACCGGGATATTCGCTGAGGGTGGACAGCGGCGATAACATGGGGACGTATACGATTACGGCCATTTCGGAGGACCGGAAAACGATAACCGTTCAGGAGCCCATCCCGGTCTCTGGTAGCATCCCAACAACAATCCGGCATTTCAACCTGCAGTCGATCGCTGAGGACATCCTGTACCCACCGCCGTCGACTTCCTTCGTTACGAAGGACTGGACCGGAAGCGGTACTGCAGTGCAGGGTGATGTGCGGTTCGAGATAGTGAATAATATGCAGCGCTCTGTGGCCCGCCAAAAAAGTGCATTCCTGGCGGACTGCGCATATTCATTCTTCAGATACGGGGTAGAGGTAGGTGGTTATAGTTCAGTTTATAACGTACCAGCCGGTAATTATAACCACATGAACGATAACGGTTATGAAGTAACCTTTGGCTATACATTTAAAGTCGCGGCAAAAAAAATAGCCAGTCTCATATTTGGTGATAAATATTACTCTGCAGCATAAGGAATTATCATGGCCTTTAAAATATCAGCAACAAAAACTGTCCAGATTTATTATCTCGGAGGATTTCTGTGTGATAAGGATATCAATATTGACCTTATTTACTCAGTAGAAAGCGTCAGGCAGGATGATGCAGGTCAAGTTAAAGCCTCAGTATCTGTTCGATACAATGACGCGGCAAAGGTTAATGTAGGCGAGTATCCTGTCACTCTGGATACGTCATCCTCAAAACCGTGGACTGAGCAGGCAGAATATCAGCTTATGCAAACTGATGAATTTGCTGGAGCTGTAGCTGTGTAAGTCATCAAACAGACAAGTGGTTGTTCAAACGCTATTGATCTTCCCTTTCAATAAAACTACTGTATATAAAAACAGTATCGTGAGGGGGGAAGGTCATGCTCAGACAATCAGACATCAACAACGCCTTTCGGGAGTCAATTCTTCGGAACTCGAAAGGCTACCAGTACCTGCACACCAGGGATTTCGTATCTTCGCTGCAGCGGCGCGGCATCCACTTCTCTGAGTCCGAGGCCAATCGCTGGATAGAGCGATATCAGAACTGCTTTGCTGACAAGACCCCGGACCACAGCGAAAACCGTTTGTGGATTTTGAGAAACATGGGGAGGGTCATGTAATGGGCTTTCCATCGCCGGCCACAGATTATGTTGAAAGCACCCTGACCGTGAACTCTCTGTGCAATATCGGAGCGAACTCGCGAGTTATCTCAACTGACCGTGGGTATGTTGTTCTGGACTTGTCGCTGAAGGTAAAGCAGGGGAGTATTCTGCTCATTCGTTCTGCTGGCGAACTTCAGTTTGCAAAGCTAATGGGTAGATCTTTCATCACGGTAGAGGGAGAATCGATTGAAGGTGATGCCATGGATGAGGTTGAAGTGCTCGGAGTCGCAACGCACGTGATCAACGATATGAGGCAGGATGATAGCCCTGTTTAAAGGGGGTAAAAATGGGGCAGATTTTGGGGCAAAATGGCGTTTGGGGCACGGTTTGGGGCAATCAAATGTCCGCATTTGTCCGCATTTGTCCCGAAGTCAACCGCGCTATATCATTGAAAATATGGCAGATCATTGAATTTGCTAAACTAATTTTTTGCATGCCATAATAAAGTTAATATTTAGGCAACCGCGATCAAAAAAATTGCGCTGTTTGCAGCGCCGCGCGAGGTTATTGCGTAAACTTTAAAAACTTTACCAACTCGCTGTTTCTTTAAGGTCATTTGTACGCTTTACTCACCGGCTGCTGCGGCGCGGAACGAGTGTGGCGGCATATTTTTGTTTGGAAAGGATACTTGGGTGGCTCTTATGACGCATGATGCTTTTTCCCTTCGCGGCCTCGCGGCAGGCTGCGCGCTTTTATTTCTCGTCGCGCCTGCGGTGCAGGCTGCGGAACAACTCCCCGATGCGCCATCCATTGACGCGCGCGCCTGGATCCTGATGGACTATGCCAGCGGCAAAGTACTCAGCGAAGGCAATGCCGATGAAAAACTCGATCCGGCAAGCCTGACCAAGATCATGACCAGCTACGTTGTCGGCCAGGCGCTAAAGGCGGGTAAGATTAAGTCTACGGATATGGTGACCATCGGGCGCGATGCGTGGGCCACCGGTAACCCGGCGCTGCGCGGCTCCTCGGTGATGTTCCTCAAGCCTGGAATGCAGGTGTCGGTGGAAGATCTTAACAAGGGCGTTATCATTCAGTCCGGCAACGACGCCAGCATCGCGATCGCCGACTACGTGGCGGGCAGCCAGGATGCGTTTGTCAGCCTGATGAACGGCTATGCGCAGAAGATGGGCCTCACCAATACCACCTTTAAGACCGTGCACGGGCTTGATGCGCCGGGTCAGTTCAGTACCGCCCGCGATATGGCGCTGCTGACCAAAGCGATGATCCATGATGTGCCGGAAGAGTATGCGATCCACAAAGAAAAAGAGTTCACTTTCAACAAAATTCGTCAGCCGAACCGTAACCGCCTGCTGTGGAGCACGAACCTTAACGCTGACGGCGTGAAAACCGGAACCACCGCCGGTGCGGGCTACAATCTGGTCTCTTCCGCAACGCAAAACGACATGCGCCTGATTGCCGTCGTGCTCGGCACCAAAACTGACCGTATCCGATTTAACGAATCTGAAAAATTGCTGACCTGGGGCTTCCGCTTTTATGAAACCGTGACGCCGATTAAACCTGATGCCACCTTCATTACCCAGCGCGTCTGGTTTGGCGATAGCAGTGAAGCGAAGCTTGGCGCGGGCGAGGCCGGTTCCATCACGCTGCCGAAAGGCCAGTTGAAAAACCTGAAGGCCAGCTACACCCTGAATGATACGCAGCTGACCGCACCGCTGACTAAAGGGCAGGTTGTCGGCACCATCGACTTTAAACTGAATGATAAAACCATTGAACAGCGGCCGCTGATTGTTATGGAAGCGGTCAATGAAGGCGGGTTCTTTAGCCGGATGATCGATTTCGTGCTGATGAAACTGCACGGCTGGTTCGGCGGCTGGTTCTCGTAAAATGCAGGCCGCGCCCTGCGGGGCGCGGTTTTAGTAAAGGAGTGAAATTTGTTTTTCTTTCGCCAGCGTAAGCAGCTCGTCATCCGGACACACGTCGCTGGCAATCACGTCAAACTGCGATAAATCGCCCATCCGCGCCGGCCGAACTTTGCCAAATTTACTGTGATCGACGACCAGCACGTGGTAGCGCGCGCTTTTCATCGCCCAGTGTTTAACCGGCAGCTCCTCGAGGTTAAAGCAGGTCGCTCCCTGCTCGCAATCGACGCCCGCGGCGGAATAAAACGCGATATCCGGGCAAAGATGGCTTAGCGTATCCTGCAGGCTCAGCGGTTTAAAAATGGCGTTGCTGGCGTGGAACTCGCCGCCGCATAAAATCGCGCGGCACTGTGGCTTTTCCTGCAAGGAAAGGAAGGTGTTGAGCGAATAGCAGACCCCGGTAAACGGCAGGGCGTTGTCGATGGCATCGATAATCCACGGCGTGGTGGTCCCGCAGTCGAAAAAGGCCATCTGATGAGCCTCAAGCAGCTTTGCCGCATGGCGGGCGGCGCGGCGTTTTTCATCAACAAGGCGCGTTTTCTGGTCGCTTAGCAGATAGTGCGTCGCGCTGCGCGGCTCCAGAACGATATAGCCGCCCAGCAAAACGACCGGGCCGCTGTGGCCGTTGAGGTCGCGACGAATAGTCATCTCCGACACCCCAAGCAGGGTGGCCGCTTCTTTTAGATGCAGTTTATCACTGCGCTTGAGTGCCTGAATAAGCTGGCTGATGCGTTCGTCACGACGAGTTTCCATATTCCCTCTAGGCTAAAGCGCCCTGCATCGACAGGGCGTCAGCGGCGATTTTACCTGCCGAAAGAGGGTTAGTCACGCGCAGGCGTTGGGCTCTGCCGCATTTTACCGGCGGCTGAGAAACAGGTTATTCGCGCACCCAGCCTTTGCGAATCGGTAGCGAAAAGAACAGGCGGTACAGCCGCTGCAGATGCTGACAAAGGGTCTTTCCGCCGCTTTGCCACAAAAGCTGGGCGCTTAGACAGGCGCTCATCGCGGTGAGAAGTCCGCCCAGCATATCCATCGGCCAGTGAACGCCGAGATAGACCCTGGACCAGGCAATTGCGCAGGCAACGGCGAAAAGCAGGACTCCCGACCACAGGCGGTGCCAGAACATAAAGGCCAGCGCAAAGGTAAAGCAGATGGTGCCGTGATTGCTCGGGAAGGAGTTGTTGGGCGAGTGGTGCAGGAAGTTATAACCCATACCGGCGGCGAACGGCCGTTCGTGCGGAAAAAGCGCGCCGAATATCCATGACAGCGTAAGACTAATGGCTAATGCCATCATCACCTTAAATACTAGCTGACGCTGGTTTGGACCCCAAAGCCATAAGGCTAATACCAATAATGGCACAATAATAATCAGGTCTTTGGCGATAAACGTCGCGATCTCTATCGCCCACCACGGGGACGAGGGAGTGGCATTGAGTAATGCAAACAGCGAGTAGTTAATATTTTCCAGCATACGTCCGGGCTCTTTAATCCGTTATCAACAAGCCGCCCACCCTAAGAAACGGTGGCGCTAAGGTAAAGCAGTATTTTCTTAATTATCAGTTTGTTATGAGTGAAATCCTGCATGTATCTTCGTTAACAGACTGAATAAAGGAGTATATAGTGTGTAATCTAATTGAAACATAAACGAAATACATACAGCGGGATTTTTTATTCGCTGGTGGCGAAGAGGTTGCAGAATGGCGATATTTTTCGTCATCGCTCACAATTCGCTATCTCCCCGGCACGACTTTCATTAAACTTTGCGCGGTTTTATTTAAATAAGAGATTTCATGCACAATTCTTCACTTTCAGGCAAACGCCTCGGACGTCAGGCGCTGCTCTTTCCGCTGTGCCTGGTGTTATACGAATTCGCCACCTATATCGGCAATGATATGATCCAGCCGGGCATGCTCTCGGTCGTGGAAGAGTTTGGCGTTGGCAATGAATGGGTTCCGACCTCCATGACCGCCTATCTCGCCGGCGGTATGTTTTTACAGTGGCTGCTGGGCCCGCTTTCGGACCGCATCGGCCGCCGTCCGGTCATGCTGACCGGGGTGGTGTGGTTTATCGTGACCTGCCTGGCGACGCTGCTGGCGCAAACTATTGAGCAGTTCACGCTGCTGCGCTTTTTGCAGGGTATCAGCCTGTGCTTTATTGGCGCGGTTGGCTATGCGGCGATACAGGAGTCTTTTGAAGAGGCGGTATGCATCAAGATTACCGCCTTAATGGCCAACGTCGCGCTGATTGCGCCGCTGCTTGGGCCGCTGGTGGGCGCGGCCTGGGTACATATCTTGCCGTGGGAGATGATGTTTGTCCTGTTTGCCGTACTGGCCGCTATCGCCTTCTTCGGGCTACAGCGGGCGATGCCGGAAACCGCCACCCGCATGGGCGAGAAACTCTCGGTAAAAGAGCTGGGGCGTGATTATCGTGAAGTGCTGAAAAACCTGCGCTTTGTCGCCGGCGCGCTGGCCACCGGTTTTGTCAGCCTGCCGCTGCTGGCGTGGATAGCCCAGTCGCCGGTGATTATCATTAGCGGCGAGCAGGCGACCAGCTACGAATATGGCTTGCTGCAGGTGCCAATCTTTGGCGCGTTGATCGCCGGTAACCTGGTGCTGGCGCGCCAGACTTCCCGCAAAACGGTGCGTTCGTTGATTATCCTCGGCGGCAGGCCAATTATGCTTGGCCTGCTGATTTCCGCCGTCGCTACGGTCGCCTCGACGCACGCTTATTTGTGGATGACCGCCGGGCTGAGCGTTTACGCCTTCGGCATTGGGCTTGCTAACGCCGGGCTGGTGCGCCTGACGCTGTTTGCCAGCGAAATGAGCAAGGGGACGGTATCGGCGGCGATGGGGATGCTGCAAATGCTGATCTTTACCGTGGGTATTGAAGTGAGCAAGCACGCCTATGAGTCTGGCGGCAGCGGACTCTTCAGTTTGCTGAATTTGCTTAGCGGGGTGCTCTGGCTGGCGATGACGGTCTACTTCCTGAAGGACAAACGCGTAGGCAGCTCCCTCGAACCGCAGTAACTCTCCAATGACCTGCTGCGCCGTTACGCGCCGCAGCAGGCGCGCCCTCAGGCGAACGGCGCTTCGCGATTAAGCACTTTATCAATGATATGCAGTACGCCCTCTTCGTTATTGTGCGGCGCACGATAGCCAGCAACGGCCTTCACCGGCGCGGCGGCGTTGGCCATCGCGTAACCGAATCCGGCATGCTGCAGCATTTCAATATCGTTGCCGCTATCGCCAAAGGCGACCACTTCATGATTGTCGATCCCCCAGCGCTCCTGCAGGATGCGCAGGCCGTTAGCTTTGTGTACTCCAGGAATAATCAGGTCAATGCTGCCGTAGCCGGTAGCGACTGCGGTTACCATATCGCCAAGCGCGGCGTGCAGCTTCGGCTGTATCTCAGGGATCAGCTGGTCCGGGACGTTGAGGCCAAATTTCAGAATCGCATCATCAGCAATATGATTAAAGTCGTCGACCAGTTCGAGGCGATGATAGTACTTCGCCGCGACCGCTTTCAGCTCATCATTATACTGGTTGAGGGTATAAGCGCTGCGCTTACCGCAGGCGATGATTTCAATGTTGGTCAGCGTCTGGAGATGATCGATGACGGTATTGAAATGTTCCTGCGGCATCCGGCAGTTAAATACATCTTCTCCGGCGCTGACCACCCAGCCGCCGTTTTCGGCGACAAAGGCGATCTCGTGCGCTACCTCCGGGAAGAAGGAGATAAGCTGGTAATACTGGTTGCCGCTGGCGACGACGAAGCGGATGCCCTGCTCGCGCATCCGCTGATACTGGGCGAGGAAGCGCTGACGGTTATAGGTTTTGGCATCGCTCAGAAAGGTGCCATCCATGTCTACCGCAATCAATTTGATGCTCATTAACTGTTCTCCATCACGGGTTCAGAGTGTGGCTTCGCAACTGCCCGGGCGACGATGGCCGCGACCAGCACCAATGCCAGCACTACCATCATGGCGCTACGCAGGCCGAAGTGCTCGCCGAGGAAGCCCAGCAGCGGCGGCCCGACGAGGAAGGCGAGGTAGCCGGTAATCGCCACCACGCTGACGCGCTTCGGCGCATCCGGGCCAGTGTCGCTGGCGGCGGAAATGGTCAGCGGGAAGCCGAGCGATGCGCCGAGGCCCCATAATAGTACGGAGAGGCCGGCGACCCACGGGTTATCGACAAAAATAATCAGGCCAATGCCCAGCGCGCCCATGACCGCGCTGGCGCGAACCACCGTCACCCGGCTGTAGCGGTCAATAAACCAACCGCCGGTAAAACGGCCGAGGGTCATACCGAGGGTGAAGCCCGCGTAAATCAGCGACCCGGAAGTCGGGCTGAAGCCGTGGCCGTCCACCATCAGCAGCGGCAGCCAGTCGTTGGCGGAACCTTCGGCAAAGGCCATGGCCAGAACGATGACGCCAATCAGCAGCAACTGAGCATCTCGCCATATCGGCAGGCCTTTGCCTTCATGGCGCGCCGCTTCCGCTGCATTCTTGCCGGTACCTTCCGGAATTGCGCGAATGGCGATAGCGATGGGGGCGACAGCCACCAGCGCCGCCAGCAGAATGTGCGGCGCGGCGGGCAGGCCGAAGCCGGTGACCGCCATGCCTATTCCGGCGCCGACGAGCGTGCCGAAGCTGTAGAAACCATGCATCATCGGCAGCACGGTTTTATTCATTTCGCGTTCAACGGCGGCGCCTTCAACGTTAATCGCCACTTCCGCTGAGCCAAAGCTGGCGCCGAAGATGGCTAAGCCAACAGCAAACAGCACCGCCGAGGTAAACCATAGCGCGGCGCTGAGGACCAGCATGCCGACCACCGCGCAGGACATGGTGGTACGAATCACTTTTCGGGTGCCGAATCGATTGACCAGCCACGCTGAGCAGAGGATACCGCTCATCGAACCTATTGATAGTCCAAATAATACAATCCCCATTTCCGCCGTCGAGAGCGCGAGCAGATCGCGAATCGCCGGCGTGCGGGTCGCCCATGAGGCCATGAGTAATCCAGGGATAAAAAAGAACATGAAGAGCGCCCACAGCCTTAGCTGAAGGGCTCTGCGGGAGGTTTGCGCTGTCATCCGTAAATGCCCGAGAGTGGAGAGATGCAGACAACAGTAGCAAGGTTGTGTACATTTGTACATCCAGGCTGCTTGCTGAAGAATGTTTTTTTATTGACCTCTATGATTCGATTCAGCCTGAGGAATGCGCCCAGCATCCGCTAAGGGATTAAGCGCCTATTTAAATGAGAGAGGAACACTGATGGCCCGTCGACCAAACGACCCGCAGCGTCGGGAGCGGATTTTGCAGGCGACGCTGGACACGATCGCGATACACGGCATCCACGCGGTCACGCATCGGAAAATCGCCACCTGTGCGGGCGTGCCTTTGGGCTCGCTGACCTACTATTTCAGCGGTATCGAGGCGCTGGTCGAAGAAGCGTTCAGCCTGTTTACCGGCCAGATGTCGGCGCAGTATCAGCTGTTTTTTGCCGATGTGCATAGCCGCGAAGAGGCCTGTGACGCGATTGCCGAGCTGATATTCAGCGCCCAGGTGACCACCGCACGCAATATGGAGCTGATGTATCAGCTGTATGCTTTTTGCAGCAGCCAGCCGAATTTAAAAGCAGTCATGCAAAACTGGATGCTGCGCAGCCAGCAGACTCTGGAACAGTGGTTTGAACCAGCAACGGCCCGCGGGCTTGACGCCTTTATCGAGGGTATGACGCTGCACTTCGTGACCGACAGAGCGCCGCTATCCAGAGAAGCAATTCGACTGATGGTGGGAAGGCTGGCGGGAGAGTGAGCGGGGCGCAGAAAACAAAAAACCCATCAACCTTGAACCTAAGTGGCGGGGTTGATGGGCTCCACAAAATGGGGACATCAAAGAAAAGCAGTGGCACTACTTATGACTGATGCCAGCAAAAAAAGTTCTGCGTATGCGCGTTTTTTTTCTTAAAAAATTCACTGTAGTCCCGGCCAGATGATGACAATCAGCGTACCTGCCAGGGTTAACAATACGTTAGCGATGGCGTAGGTCCCCGCGTATCCCAGCGCCGGAATATTGCTGCGGGCAGTATCGCTGATAATTTCCATCGCCGGCGCGCAGGTACGGGCGCCCATCATGGCGCCGAAGAGCATCGCGCGGTTCATGCGCAGGATGTACGCGCCGAACAGGAAGCAGATAACCACCGGTACCAGGCTGACGATCAGGCCCGCCGCCAGCATCTGACCGCCGACGGCGCCGAGGCCGTTGTTAATCCCGGCGCCCGCGCTGAGCCCCACGCCGGCCATAAATACCATCAGGCCGAACTCTTTCACCATATTCAGCGCGCCCTGCGGGATGTAGCCGAACGTCGGATGGTTGGCGCGCAGGAAGCCGAGCATAATGCCGGCAAACAGCAGACCGGCGGCGTTACCGATGCCGAAGCTGAACGAACTGAACTGGAAGGTGATCATGCCGATCATCAGGCCAACGATAAAGAAGGCGCAGAAGGCGAGCAGGTCGGTCACCTGGCTGTGAATGGAGATGAAGCCGATACGATCGGCGACGGTTTTAACGCGACGCGCGTCGCCGCTGACCTGCAGCACATCGCCCTTGTTGAGCACCACGTTATCGTCGATAGGCATTTCGATCTGGCTGCGAATGACGCGGTTTAAGAAGCAGCCGTGGTCGGTCAGCTTCAGCTGCGCCAGGCGACGGCCGACGGCATTGTGGTTTTTGACCACGATCTCTTCGGTGACGATTCGCATATCGAGCAGATCGCGGTCGAAGACCTCTTTGCCGTTACGGAAGCTTGGGTCGAGGCGGGCATGGGCATCCGGGTAACCCACCAGGGCGATATCATCGCCCATCTGCAGCACCGCATCGCCGTCCGGGTTCGCGAGAATGCCGTTGCGGCGGATGCGCTCAATGTAGCAGCCGGTCTGGCGGTAAATACCCAGCTCGCGCAGATTTTTACCATCAGCCCACGCCACCAGCTCCGGACCGACGCGGTAGGCACGGATCACCGGTAAATAGACCTTACGCCGGGAGTCGGTATCGAGACCGCGCTCGCGGGCGATTTGCTGGGCGCTGGTCTGCAAATCCTGATGCTGCAGCTTCGGCATATAGCGGGCGCCGACGATCAGGCTGACCAGGCCAATCAGATAGGTCAGCGCATAGCCGAGGCTCAGATGATCGAGCGAAAGGGCGAGCTGATCGCTGGGCATGCCGAAGTGGCGAAGCGTATCCCCGGCGCCGACCAGCACGGGAGTGGACGTCATCGCGCCGGCGAGCATCCCGGCCGTCAGGCCGATATCCCAGCCGAAGAGCTTACCCAGTCCCATGGCGATCAGCATTGCGCTGCCGACCATTACCAGCGCGAGCATCAGGTAATTTTTCCCATCGCGAAAAAAAATAGAAAAAAAGTTGGGTCCCGCTTCTACGCCGACGCAAAAAATAAACAGCATAAAGCCGAGATTGAGGGCGTCAGTGTTAATACTGAAATGCTGCTGCCCTAATAATAGGGAAACCACTAAAACGCCAATGGAATTACCAAGTTGTACCGACCCGAGACGCAGTTTCCCGAGGCAGAGTCCCAGTGCAAGTACAACGAACAATAACAGGATGTAATTCCCGTTTAACAAATCTGCGACGTTTATATTCACGAAAGCCAACTTCTCATTTACTAGTAAGTTGTTGAAGGAAATGGTTATTTGGTCTAAGGTTGGTCCAGTGTTCGCGTTGTCCCGAACGCTATTCTGGCATCCCGTTATAACCAGCAAAATATAGTCGATAGTTTAATCTTTCCTGGGGGCTGCGGCTAGCAACAATCGTTATTACCTTGACGGGATCTTTTATTGGCATGGATTGCCAGAATCTTTATCTGACTGGGCGAAGTGGAAGTTGGTTAGAGGCAAAATCAGGAGGATGTCGTGAAATCTGAGCGTGCTTGGGCCGGTATTATCTGTGGGTTCTTTCTATTTATCGTGGTTTGCTTATCGCTGCTGTTACATATGAAAGGCGCCTTTCGGGCTACCGGTAACCCTGAGCTCGGGCTGCTGTTCTTTTTGCTACCCGGTGCGGCGGCAAGCTGCCTCTCCCCGGGTCAGCGGGTGCTGCGTCCGCTTATCGGCGCTATGCTGGCTGCGCCTATTTGTCTGGTCGTCATGCGGTTATTCTTCGTCACTCAACGATCTTTCTGGCAGGAACTGGCGTGGCTATTTAGCGCGGTGTTCTGGTGCGCGCTGGGCGCGCTGTGCTTTTTATTTATTTGCGCCTGGCTTGATACCAGACGCAAGCCCTCGTCAGAGGAGTGAGTCGTCTCAGGCAAACAGACCGAGATTCTCTTTCGCCCAGGCTTCAAAGTCGGTGCAGCCGCCAATGTGCTTCTGATCGACAAAAATCTGCGGTACGGTTTCAACCGGTTTACCCACGGTTTTCTCCAGATCGGCTTTGCTGATGCCTTCAGCGTGGATATCAATGTAGCGATAGTTAAAATCATCGCGCTCGTTGCTCAGTTTTTCCGCCAGTTCTTTGGCGCGAACGCAATATGGGCAACCTGGACGACCAAAAATTACCGTAAACATACTCTCTCTCCTTAAACCTCAGCCGGATGGCGAATGGGGCGTATCATGCCGCGTTATGGCGACGGGGAAAAGAAGGTTCTGCCTTTTGCTTTGATGGCTTAAGGCTATGTTTGTTAAATATTCTGCTGATGAAACCGCTATACTCCCTCTGATACGCGACTTTTTTACCCGGTTGCGTGATTGCTTTGGACCGGAGGAGCGTTATGCGATCGCCCGCAGCATTACCCAAAAGCGTTCTGGTAGTTGAGTTTATCGGCATGGTGCTGTTGACCCTGGCCTGGCTCTCGCTTAATCAGTACGTCAGCCTGCCTGCGCCGTTTTCCAGCCCGACAGCGGCGCTACTGATGATCTTCGCGGGGATCCTGCTGATGCTTCCGGCCGCCGTGGCGTTAATCTGGCGTGTGGCGAAAGTTGTTGCCCCGCAGTTGACGCAAACGAAAAATTCCCCTTCATCATTGCCTGACAGAGAAAAACGAGATGACGCCGACCATTGAGCTGCTGCGTAGCCACCGTTCTATTCGCCATTTTACCGACGCGCCGATCAGCGAAGAACAGCGCGCCGCAATTATCGCCAGCGCGCAGGGAGCCTCCAGCTCCAGTTTTTTACAATGTACCTCAATTATTCGCGTTACCGACCCGGAAATACGTCAACAGCTGGTGCCGCTGAGCGGCGGACAGCAGCACGTGGCGCAGGCTGCGGAATTCTGGGTATTCTGCCCTGATTTTAACCGCAATCTGCAAATCTGCCCGGACGCTCAGCTGGGGCTCGCCGAACAGCTCCTGCTGGGCTGCGTCGACACCGCGATTATGGCGCAGAATGCGCTGGTGGCGGCGGAATCTCTTGGCCTGGGCGGCGTCTATATCGGCGGGCTGCGTAACAATATTGATGCGGTGACCCAGCTGCTGAAGCTCCCACAGCACGTAATGCCGCTGTTTGGCCTGTGCCTTGGCTGGCCTGACGATAATCCGGAAGTGAAACCGCGCATGCCGTCGGCGATGCTGGTTCATGAAAATCACTATCAGCCGCTGGATGAGACGGTCCTTGCTGAATATGACGAGCAGTTGGCGCACTATTATCTCTCTCGCGGCAGCAACACGCGTCGCGATACCTGGAGCGACCATATCCGCCGGACTATCGTCAAAGAAAGCCGGCCATTTATTCTGGAATATCTGCATAAGCAGGGATGGGCTACGCGCTGATTGCGTGTAAACTGCACCCGGTCTGACGCAAGGAAATTCCGCAGGTCAGCGCTAATTTAAAACGTTGTTTGCTACTCAGAGGCCCGCCAGAGCGGGTCTTTTCGCAGAGGTGCAGGGTGAAAATTGCCATATTATCCCGGGATGGAACGCTTTATTCATGTCGACGCCTGCGCGAAGCCGCGCAAAAACGCGGTCATCAGGTGGAAATCCTCGATCCGCTTTCCTGCTATATGAACGTCAGCCCAGTGGCCTCGTCAATTCACTATAAAGGCCGCCAGCTCCCGCATTTTGACGCCGTGATCCCGCGTATCGGCACGGCGATCACCTACTACGGCACCGCGGCGCTGCGTCAGTTTGAGCTGCTCGGCAGCTACCCGCTGAATGAATCGGTAGCCATCACGCGCGCCCGCGACAAGCTGCGCTCGCTCCAGCTGCTGGCGCGCCAGGGCATCGACCTGCCGCTCACCGGTATTGCCCACTCGCCGGACGACACCAGCGATCTGATCGCCATGGTTGGCGGCGCGCCGCTGGTGGTCAAGCTGGTGGAGGGGACGCAGGGGATCGGCGTTGTGCTGGCCGAAACGCGCCAGGCGGCAGAGAGCGTTATTGACGCTTTTCGCGGCCTGAATGCGCATATTCTGGTTCAGGAGTATATCGCCGAGGCGAAAGGCCGGGACGTGCGCTGCCTCGTGGTGGGTAATGAAGTGGTCGCGGCGATTGAGCGGCGGGCGAAGGAGGGCGATTTTCGCTCCAACCTGCATCGCGGCGGCGTAGCCTCGGTGGCGCTTATCAGCGAGCAGGAGCGTGAAATGGCCATTAAGGCGGCGCAAACGCTCGGGCTGGACGTGGCGGGCGTGGATATTCTGCGCGCCACGCGTGGACCGCTGGTGATGGAAGTGAACGCTTCTCCGGGACTGGAGGGGGTTGAAACCACCACCGGCGTCGATATTGCCGGCAAGATGATCGCCTGGATTGAACGACAAGCGACGCCCGGATTTTGTCTGAAAATGGGGGGATAGCTGCCTTTCGCGACACCGTCATGGAATACGGCGCTTTTTTTGCGTAAGCTATGGCGTCGCATTTTTCACAGTAAGAGGTCACAGGTCATATGGATTCACTGGTCGTTCCGGGTCTTGATACGTTACGTCAATGGCTCGACGAATTGGGCATCAGCTTTTTTGAGTGTGATTCCTGCCAGGCACTGCACCTGCCGCATATGCAAAATTTCGAAGGCATTTTTGATGCCAAACTTGACCTGGTTGATAACGTGGTGCTTTTCTCCGCGCTGGCTGAGGTGAAACCCTCCGCGCTCCTGCCGCTTTCCGCCGATCTTTCTGCGATTAACGCCAGCTCGTTGACGGTGAAAGCTTTCCTCGATATTCAGGATGATAATCTGCCGAAACTGGTGGTTTGCCAGGCGTTGACCGTCGGCGTCGGCGTGACGATCGATCAGTTTGCATGGTTTTTCCGCCAGAGCGAAGAACAGATATCGATGGTCATCCTTGAAGCCAGCGCTAACCAGGTGCTGTATAAGTCTGAGGAAGAAGAGCCGATAGCTGAGAATATTCAGTACCATTTTCTTCACTGAGGCTGGCGAAAAATAGCGCAGTCACTGCCATGGTGGCTGCGTATTACCCGCGATTATTCTGTTGTTAACCTTTCTGTAAAGAATTTTTCACCGCCATTCCGCCGTTTTCGGCTTATCACATAGACCCTTATTGCATAAAAAATTGATAAAAGCCGTTTTTTCTCCTGGGCTATAGCCTCTTATTCTGGCTACAGTTATTCTGACGCTGCTTCCAGTTGCGGGCAACCATTCCGGGAGAGGTCCTCTCTCCTTTTCTTAGGCATTGAAAAAATATGCATGATTATTGCATGCGAACAAGTGCGTATATTCAGCCCGCTTGTTAACGGGCATTGAGAAGGAATAAGAGATATGACCGCCTTTGGTAAAAAATGGTTAACAGGTCTGGTTACGGGTGCGCTGATGGCCGTCTCTGCCGGTTCGCTCGCAGCCGAACAAAAAACCCTGCATGTATATAACTGGTCTGATTATATTGCTCCGGATACGGTGGCGAATTTTGAAAAAGAGACCGGTATTAAAGTGGTGTATGACGTTTTTGACTCCAATGAAGTGCTGGAGGGTAAGCTTATGGCGGGCAGCACCGGATTTGACCTGGTGGTGCCGTCGGCCAGCTTCCTCGAGCGCCAGCTGGCGGCAGGGGTGTTCCAGCCGCTGGATAAGAGCAAGCTCCCCAACTGGAAAAATCTCGATCCGGAAGTGCTGAAACTGGTCGCGAAGCACGACCCGGACAATAAATACGCGATTCCCTACCTGTGGGCGACAACCGGCATAGGCTATAACATCGATAAAGTGAAAGCCGTGCTGGGCAAAGATGCGCCGCTGGACAGCTGGGATCTGGTGATGAAACCGGAAAATCTGGAGAAACTGAAAAGCTGCGGCGTCTCCTTCCTTGATGCCCCGGAAGAGATTTTCGCCACCGTGCTGAACTACCTCGGCAAAGATCCTAATAGCACCAAAGCCGATGACTACACTGGCCCGGCAACCGACCTGCTGCTGAAGCTGCGTCCGAATATTCGCTACTTCCACTCTTCGCAGTACATCAACGACCTGGCGAACGGCGATATCTGCGTCGCGATCGGCTGGGCGGGCGACGTATGGCAGGCGGCTAACCGGGCGAAAGAAGCGAAGAACGGGGTCAACGTTTCCTACTTTATCCCGAAAGAGGGCGCGCTGGCGTTCTTTGACGTCTTCGCTATGCCGGCAGATGCGAAAAACAAAGAAGAGGCTTATCAATTCCTGAACTATCTGATGCGTCCGGACGTTATCGCGCATATTAGCGATCATGTCTATTACGCTAACGGCAACAAAGCATCTACGCCGCTGGTCAGCGAAGCGATCCGCAGCAATCCGGCCATCTACCCGCCGGCTGACGTCTTCGCCAAGCTGTTCACCCTGAAAGTCCAGGATCCGAAAATCGATCGCGTGCGTACTCGCGCATGGACGAAGGTGAAAAGCGGTAAGTAATTCTCCGTGAGTTGTAGGCCGGATAAGCGTCGCGCTGCCGGCAACAGGCGCACCGTTATGGTGCGCCTGCACCATGATTTGATTTCTGCCGGAGAACACCCCGTGAATGATGTAATTCCTCGCCCGCAGGCGAAAACCCCCAAAGCGCTGACCCCGCTGCTCGAAATCCGTAATTTAACGAAGTCCTTCGATGGCCAGCACGCCGTCGATGATGTCAATCTCACCATTTATAAAGGCGAAATTTTTGCCCTGCTGGGCGCATCCGGCTGCGGCAAGTCAACCCTGCTGCGCATGCTGGCGGGATTCGAACAGCCTACCGCCGGGCAGATTGTCCTGGATGGCGTCGATCTGGCGCGGGTGCCGCCGTATCAGCGGCCGATTAACATGATGTTTCAGTCCTATGCGCTCTTTCCCCATATGACGGTGGAGCAGAACATCGCCTTTGGCCTCAAGCAGGACAAATTGCCTAAGGCTGAAATCACCAGTCGGGTGCAGGAGATGCTGGCGCTGGTGCATATGCAGGAGTTCGCAAAGCGTAAACCGCATCAGCTCTCCGGCGGTCAGCGTCAACGCGTGGCGCTGGCCCGCAGCCTGGCGAAAAGACCGAAACTGCTGCTGCTTGACGAGCCGATGGGCGCGCTGGATAAGAAGCTGCGCGACAGGATGCAGCTGGAAGTGGTCGATATTCTTGAGCGCGTCGGCGTCACCTGCGTGATGGTGACCCACGATCAGGAAGAGGCGATGACCATGGCGGGGCGTATCGCCATTATGAACCGCGGCAAGTTCGTACAGATCGGCGAGCCGGAGGAAATTTACGAGCACCCAACTACCCGCTACAGCGCGGAGTTTATCGGCTCGGTTAACGTCTTTGAAGGGCTGGTAAAAGAGCGCCAGGAAGATGGCCTGGTGCTGGATTCCCCGGGCCTGACGCATCCGCTGAAGGTCGATCCCGATGCCTCCGTCGTCGATCACGTCCCGGTGTGGGTGGCTCTGCGCCCGGAAAAAATTATGCTCTGCGAGGACCCACCGGCGGATGGCTATAACTTCGCGGTAGGTGAGGTTATCTATATTGCCTATCTCGGTGACCTGTCTATCTACCATGTGCGCCTGAAAAGCGGGCAGATGCTCAGCGCTCAGCTGCAGAACGAGCACCGTTACCGCAAAGGTGCGCCAACCTGGGGCGATGAAGTCCGTTTATGCTGGGACGCCGATAGCTGCGTCGTGCTGACGGTGTGAGGAGAGGGCAATGAGTACATTAGAACCCCCGTCAGGCGTAAACAAACCGGGCGGTTTCGCGCTGTGGCTGGCGCGGCTGCAGATGGCCCACGGGCGCAAGCTGGTGATTGCGCTGCCTTACATATGGCTGATCCTGCTGTTCCTGCTGCCATTTCTGATCGTCTTTAAAATCAGCCTGGCGGAGATGGCGCGGGCGATCCCGCCCTACACCGATCTGCTGGAGTGGGCCGACGGCCAGCTAACGTTAACGCTGAATCTCGGTAATTTCCTGCAGCTTACCGACGATCCTCTCTATTTTGAGGCGTATCTGCAGTCGCTCCAGGTGGCAGGGATCTCGACGTTCTGCTGTCTGCTGCTGGGTTATCCGCTGGCGTGGGCGGTGGCGCACAGTAAGCCATCGACCCGGAATATCCTGCTGCTGCTGGTCATTCTGCCGTCATGGACGTCGTTTCTGATCCGCGTCTATGCCTGGATGGGGCTGCTGAAAAGCAACGGCGTGCTGAACAACTTCCTGCTGTGGCTGGGGGTTATCGACCAGCCTCTGGAGATCCTGCACACCAACCTGGCGGTCTATATCGGTATTGTTTACGCCTATCTGCCGTTTATGGTGCTACCGATTTATACCGCCCTCACGCGCATCGATTACTCGCTGGTTGAGGCGTCGCTGGATCTGGGTGCCCGGCCGCTGAAGACCTTCTTCCAGGTGATCGTCCCGCTCACCAAAGGCGGCATTATTGCCGGGTCGATGCTGGTGTTTATTCCGGCGGTAGGGGAGTTCGTTATCCCGGAACTGCTGGGCGGCCCGGACAGTATTATGATTGGCCGCGTGCTGTGGCAGGAGTTCTTTAACAACCGCGACTGGCCGGTGGCCTCGGCGGTAGCGAT
>OKCG01000372.1_pt1 | contig 19193 bp, 15 predicted proteins | sample 1609991 | NCBI WGS metagenome assembly OKCG01 (sample SAMN04436606, study PRJEB24849) | human gut metagenome | biome: human gut; feature: NICU; material: stool | host: Homo sapiens | place: USA: Saint Louis, MO | collected 2010-01-15
CCTTCACGCTGCCGTTGTCCGTGTCCTCCACGCTCACCGTGTACCGGGTCGAGCCGGAGGAAGAACCGCCACCGGAACTGTTCGCCGTCCACTGGGCGTAGATGGTGGCGTTGGCCTGGAAAACCGTGTCGGTCGTGATCTTATCGCCGCTGGTAGGAAGGGTGTACCAGCCGTTGAAAGCGTAGCCCGCTCGGGTGGGGGTGGGAAGGGAGGTGAGCTTACCATCCGCATTGGTGGTCAGGCTGGCCGCCGTGCCAGAACCGCCCTGGGCGTCCAGGGTGATGGTGTAGGTGACGGGAGCGGGGATCACCTGGACCTTGACCGGATTGCTGTCCACTGTGCAGCTGCCGTTGATGGCCCGGCAGAAGAGCTGATGTTCGCCCAGACCCAGCGCATCAGTGTCCACCGTGTAGGTCTTTTCGATCGCACCGTTAATGGCCATCTCGCCTGCATCCGTCTTTTTGTACCATTGATAGGTGACGTTGGCGGTGATGTCGGTCTCGACGCTCAGTTGGAGACTTTTATCCCCCAGGGTCAGGGGACCGCCATTGTTGACGGGCTGTTTTGTGAAGATGGGGTCAAAGTCGATACCCGAGAGTGACCGGGTCTCAAAGGTCATCTCATAGTACTTGCCAATACCAGCACCCCAGCCATTTTCGTTCATCTCGTAGAGAATGGCGATATCGCCGGTCTCTGCGCCGTTCCCGTCCCGAGTCAGCTCGGTAATGGCGGAGTACATGAAGGGGTCATCGCTCCGGCTGGGGTCGATGTCGATGGTGGCGCTGTCCACCCACTCCAGGGTCATGTCTGCGTCCCTGTTCACCCGGGCCACAAAGATCTTGCCGTTATTTCGGTAGCTTGCACCGGACTGGTTGTCTCCGTTCGGATTGGAGCTGGCGGGGCAGGAGATCAGAAGGACTTCCTTTCCTTGGGAGGTATGGGAGTACTCAATGACGGAGATCTGGCAGTTGGAGTTGGTGATGACGCTGGTGTTGACCCGATTCTCCCAATAGCCGTCGGCAAGGCCGGCTGTGCCGGGGATAAAGTCAAAATAGCTCAATCGCTTGGTGTGGTTATTGCGGGCGAAGAAGCGCAACCGTCCGTCGGAGAGCTCCACCGCCACCGACTCGGAGTCCCACTGATCGGCGGTGGAGCTGGGATCGTCCTCGCTCCGCGCCCAGTTCACACCGTCCTCAGAGTAGAGAAAGCTGATGTGCTGGGGCTGAGAGCTGCCGGTGTTCTCAAAGGAGTAGCAGGGGAACACGATCTCCCCCCGGCTGGTGACAAGGCCCTTGGAGGGGGCCACCAGATAAGCCCGCTCGCTGTCCTTCTTCAAGGGGAGCAGGGTGGGGACGCTCCAGCTCTTGCCGCCGTCAGTGGAGGTCACAAGATAGAGGAAGCTGGTGCGCTGGACCTTGAAGGGAGCGTTCTGGAAGAAGAGGTTGCTGTCGACCGGCTGGCCATTGTAGGTTCCGGTCACATTGAAATGCTCGTCCACCGTGAGCCCCTCCACCGGGGTATCGCCGGAGACCGACTTGATGGTATCGCCATCCAGGTAGTAATCGTAGGTATAAGTCTGATTATTACCCTGTACCTCATTGCCGTACGAGTCGGTGGAGAGGAGGAGCCGTCCCTGGCCGTCAAAGCCGGTCTCCTTGGCGGGCCACAGATTACCGCTGCCGTTGAGGGCCACACCGTAGGGGTAGAGATCGGCCAGCAGATAGATGGTCTCCTGACTGCCTTCATATTTCACCGCCACCGAGGGGTCGATGAAGCAGGTGGAACCGTCTCCGCTGTACTCATTGCCGTTGTCCCCTAGGTAGTTGGCGAAGTTGTAGTTCCAGGTTTCACCGTTGTCCTCGGAGCGGGAGACGATGGTGTCCAGTCCGCCGCCGTCGTAGGTGGTGTTCCAGCGGGCGTCTGCCGTTGCCAGCAGGGCGCCGTCCCGCAGGGTGGTCAGACCGGGGATGCGGAAGCTGTCGCTGCCCGCCGTGTCGGGATCGTGCTCGAAAGGCTGGCCCTGGGTGGTTCCGGGCTGGGGCCGGTCGGTGACTGTGAGGGCCGCGGCCTGGACCGGAAGCAGGGCGAGACACAGGGTCGTGGCGAGGGCTGCGCAGTGAATACGTTGTTTCATAACAAGTCCTCCAGATTAAAATTACCTACATATGGATGTCTGCCATGACAAGGACAACAACAGCCTGCTGAATGGGGCGACCGTCACCTTCTTATTTTGCTCGCCTCCATTCTTTTTCGTTTGACGCTTACGTTATAAACCACTGTCACCGCTCCGCTAAACGTTCCATCCCGAATCGTCAAAACACTATCAGGGCGATTTTTAATGGAAGCGCCACTTGCATCAACTGAGCCAGTATATGTACCGTTTTCGATAGTCAGTGTACCATAATTGTCAATCGCGCCATATCCGCCTGTCTTAGATGCAGACGCATCGATTGTGCCGTTCCCCGTTACCGTCAGGGTACCTTTGTTCACAATCGGCCTGCCCGTAAAGTCCGACGCCACGGTAATACTGTGGCCCTCCATGTCCAAGATAATATTCTTGTTTTCCGGAATGGTGATGATCTGCTCCGTCGTCATCCCGGCGATATCACCTGCCAGTGTAACCGTAGTTTCTTTACCATCTGATGCAGCTTCAATCGCCTGCTTCAGAGCGCTGTAGGCTCCGTTATCTGGCTCGGCAGGTTCTCCTACCGGCTCCACTGCTGTCAGTTGTTATTGTCTTTTGCATGCAAAAGACAGAAGTGTGCCGGCACACTTGGCATCCTTACTGTATCACATTGTCCCAATATTTTCAAGAGGGCACGTCCACGGAGTCCTCTTATGCGTTGTAGGGGTACAGTACATATTGAATAGTTGAAGTTGCGCACAGCAACTCGGCAAGAGGGTCCTATCCTTTATGGGAAAGGGTATAACACAGGATATGGTGTGAGCGGAGCCATCAGGAAATACAAGTAAGATCCGGTCATATATCTACTTCTGGAAAGCCCTCCGGAGAGGAACATTGGAGTCTTTCGTCTGCTGGTTTGGTCGAAGAAAAGCGGGCCAAAACCACTGTTCAGACGGTTTTCCCCCACTTTCTTATTGTACCTTTCTATTTTGTCCTAAACACTGTATTTTGTAACGGACTGCTTTTCCATTTTACTGGTCTCTGGATTCTCCCCCCGGGGGCCAGGGGGATCTTTTCCAAGGGGGGGGCCACGCCTGGCGGCGGTGGTTCACCACCGGTTGGACCGCAGGCCGGAGCGACACCGGCTGTATTTCTGGAATAGCCATTGCCTCCAGTGTTTCCTCCGGTATCACCTGACTTGGATGGTACTATTCAGGGCGTAAAACAGCAATTTGCTTTTTCTGAAAGGTATACTTTTCCAGCAGATTTTTTACTCTGCCGTAATAAATATGCAGGAACTTATTGGAACCGCTGTCATGTAAACCGGGTAAGGCCTCCCTCAGAGCGTTTCACGTCCATGACTCAGGAAAGGGCTTTCGTAGTGCGGGTGGCCCACTTTTAGAAGTACTATTAGTATATTGCGCCCACAGCATCTTTTTGAGAACAGGTTGATAGAGGCCGCTGCGAGGAAAGCCTCAGACCGTTCTCTGCGGAAAGTGTCAAAATATATCCCAGTCCGTTGGGAGCCTCGATCTGTGGCCATTGCTCTGGTCCCCAGTGGTTCAGCGCTGTGACCGCTGTTTTAATCAGTCCGGAATGTGTCACCACCGTAGCGCTTTGACTTCCCTGAGCCAGGCAATCCCTCATCAAGCCTGCTACTGCCTCCAGAACCCTCCGGCGAAACGCCTTATATGTCTCTACATCAAGGATGGGGTGCCCTGCCAGCCAAGCCCGGAAAAAATGCATAAAGTCCTCCTGTGTACCAGGACGGTTTTCCAATGAGCCAAAACAGATCTCGCGGAACTCCGGGCGCAGGCCGTCCAGTACGATGTGCGGTCCGTACAGTTCCTGAAACGTCTCCCTGCAACGGGAAAGGTCGGAGCTGAAGTAGCGTCCTGTCCTAGGGTAGCGGATTACCTGCCGCAGCTCCCTCAGTTCCCGGCGCCCCCTTTCTGTGAGCGGTACGTCGCTCCACCCGCTGAACAGGCTTTTTTCGTTGCCCAGCGAGTAGCCATGGCGCACCAGAACCAGTTGAAATTCCATCAGGGCACACTCTCCTCCCGTTTCAGGGCTGGCAGTTCCACCGTCATCAGTGTCTGTGCCAGGCGCACTTCTCCGTTCCACTGGGCCTTCACCTGGTCCACCAGCAGATGAGGGTCCCCATACAGCGGCAGATGACTGAGTAGCAGCATGCCTGGCGCAGCCTTACACCCCAGTTGGGCCACGTCCGTACTGGTCATGTGGCCAGCACGGGCTCCATCCGCCCCGGCATACAGGCTGCACTCTGCGATCAGAAGATCGGCACCCTCTGCAAACTCTGCCAGTTTGGGCGTATAGGCGCCATCTGCCGTATACACCAGAGTGGACTGCCCACATTTTACTTTTACCGCAAGGCACTCCACCGGATGTGCTGTTTTGTGAAAGGTGCAGCAAAATGGCCCGATCTGCAGCTTATCATCTGCCCCAATAGTCTGCGCATAGGTATACGGCTCCATGGTCAAACGTTCAAAATACGGTTCGACCGGCAACCCATAAAAATGCAGTGGTTGCTGTGCAGCCCCAGTCTGCATTTGGATCAGCCTGCCATAGCTCAGTGCCCCCGCGTCGCTGCAGTGGTCGTAATGATAGTGGGACAGCAGCACATGGTGTAACTCCTGAAGAGGCAATGCGTTCTGCAGCATAGACGCCGCCCCGCTGCCGCAGTCCAGAAGTAGATGTTCTCCTTGGCAACTCAACAGATAAGCACTACAGGCTTCGTTTACCCGACAGCACCCCCCCCAGCAGCCGATTACCGTACACCGCATACACAGCCCTCCCCCGTTGAACATGAGCTTGCAATCAGCCGGTTTGTATAGTCGTCTTTCGGCGTACGGATCAACTGGCTCCCCTCTCCCTGCTCCACAATGCGGCCACGGTTAATCACAACGATAAAATCCGACATATAGTGGATCACGCCAATATCGTGAGAGATAAAGAGATATGCTGTAGAAAATTCCTTTTGAAGATCCTTCAGCAGATTCAGGATCTGCGCCTGAATGGACACATCCAGCGCGGACACACATTCATCGCAGATAATGACCTCGGGCGAGAGCAGCAATGCGCGGGCAATGGCAATGCGCTGGCATTGCCCGCCGCTGAGTTCCGAGGGATATTTGCCCAGGGTGGAATCCGGCAGTCCCACACGGTTGAGCATCTCCCGCACCGTTTCCCGGGCTTTATGCGGTTTAAAGCCGTCCACCAGGATCTTCATAGGCTCTACAAGGATTCTCTCCACAGTATAATAAGGGTTCATGGATTCTTTGGGATTTTGGAAAATATATTGCACATTGCGGCGAAAGCGCCGGTACTCCTTTTCTCCCAGTGAGCGGATATCCTGCCCTTTGTATCGCACGATTCCCGATGTAGGCTGCTGCAGATCGCCAAATATCTCTCCCAAAGTGGATTTTCCGCTTCCGCTTTCTCCTACCACGCCCAGAGTCTGTCCTGAGTACAGTGCCAGATCGATCCCCTGAAGCGCCTGAAACGTGTCCCTGCGTCTCAGCAGCATCTGTTGCTTGACGGGAAACCGCTTTTCCATGCCGATTGCCTCCAATACTGCCGTCATGCCCTGCACTCCTCCCATGCTTTGCTGCACCGCACAAAATGTCCATCTCTCCGGGAGCTCTTAACCGAGCCGCCGCACTCCTGCCGGCATGCACTGCAGCGGGGCTGGAACAGGCAGTGGCTGGTATCCCTTCCATGCTCCGGGACATAGCCTGGAATCTCATTGAGCCGGACGTTGCGGTCCTGGTCCAGCCGGGGGATCACAGACAGCAGCGCCTGTGTATAGGGGTGCTGCGGCTGTGAAAATACTTCGTTGCTTCCGCCCGACTCCACTATCTGTCCCGCATACATTACCGCCACCTTGTCGCAATACCGCCGAATCAGGTTCAGATCATGAGAAATCATAATGATCGCCACATGCTGCTGTTCGTTGATCGAGTGGAATAGTTCAATGACCTGCTGCTTTACAACGCAGTCCAGCGCGGTGGTGGGCTCATCCGCAATGATGACCTGAGGCTCGCACATCAGCGCCATGGCTATGTTTACCCTTTGGCGCATCCCGCCGGAGATTTGTGCGGGATAGCTCTCCATCACGCGGTTTACGTCGCGGATACCCACCCGGTCCAAAAGCGTTTTCGCCCGTTCCTGCGCAGCCTTTTTGGACGTCTGGAAATGGATGCGGTACCCATCCGTCAGTTGATTCTTGATTTTGATCAAGGGATGCAAATAAGCCACCGTGTTCTGCGGTACAAAACCGATTTTCTTGCCCAGAAATATACGCCGCTCCTTTTCCGGCAGGTTCAGCAGATCCTCCCCCAAAACCCGCAGATGTGTCACAGAGGCTGTCAGATCCTGCGGCAGTAGATGGAGGATCGCTTTTGCTGTGATTGTTTTTCCTGAGCCGGACTCGCCTGCAATTCCCAGACATTCCTGCCGTTTCAGACAGAGGCCCACATTTTTCACCAGAGCGTCTCCCTCAGCGCTGCGCACCGTAAGTCCCTCAATTTCCAAAACCGCATCATTCATGTTTTCGATCTCCTTTTCACCAGCCGGTCGTTCAGCCCATCCCCCAAAAGATTAAACCCCAACACCGTAATCAGGAGCACCACACCCGGGGCAATAGCAATATACGGATAGTTCAGAACAAACTGCCGTGCCTCGTTCAGCATCATGCCCCAACTGGGCGTCGGAGGCTGGATCCCCAATCCTAAAAAGGAAAGAGAGGACTCCAGAAGCACAGCACCGCCGATGCTGGAGCTGAATTGGGTAATCAGTCTGGGAAGCATATCCGGCAGCATATGAAACAACACAATATATCCTCCACTGCATCCATAGCTGTGCGCGGCCTTGATATATAGGCGCTGTTTATTCTCCAGCACCATGGAGTATACCAGCCTGGAAAATGTAGGAACCATAAAAAGCCCTATGGCCAACACAGCGCCCAAAATCCCCTTGCCCAAAACCGTGACCAGCATCATCGCAAGCAAAATACCAGGAAAGGACATCATGCCGTCAATAAACCGCATAATAACTGCGCGCACCGCGCCTTTGAGCATGGCCGCCGATGCGCCAATAATGCTGCCCGCCAGCGCGCCCACGGTGACCGAGCACACGCCTACCAGCAGAGCCCAGCGAGACGCCTCCATGATTCGGCTCAGGACATCGCGCCCAAATTGGTCGGTCCCTAAAAGGTGTGCCGCACTGGGCAGCGCAAACCGGTTCAGTGTATCCATCTTTTCTGGATCTGCAGGCATCCAGAAAAACGAAATGATACATATAGCTGCGATGCTGGCCGCCATGATAGCACCTGCCCAGAAAGATACGCTCTGTTTTTTCTTCATCCCTGTACGGTCTCCTCTCCGGTACGGATAGTGGGGTTGGCGGCCATAACCGCCAGATCCGTGACCAGCGATACCAAAACCACCATGGAGGTAATAAAGAGCACGATTCCCTGCAAAAGAATGATGTCCCGCTGCTCCACGGCAGTCAGCATCAGACGGCCAATGCCCGGCAGAGCAAAAATTGTCTCTACAATGACCGTTCCTCCCAATAGTTTTGCCAGCTGCATACCTGAGATGGTGATGGGGGCAATAATCGCCGAGCGCAGAGCATAATGCACAATGGCCCTAGCGGGAGGCAGGCCTTTCACATTTGCGCTCATCATAAAATCCTGTTGCAGGGCTGTCAGCATGGATGACCGCACAATGCGGATGAGAATTCCCAGTTCCCCGATAGCCAGCACCAGAGAAGGTAATGCGATGCATTTCAAAAACGCGCCGAAATTTTCACCGGGAGCGGTATACCCCGTGACCGGGAACCATCCCAAATAGGAGGAAAACAGCAGCATAAACAGCATAGCCAGCCAGAAAGAGGGCACCGCACCGCCAATCTGCATCACGGTACGCGACAGTAGATCCATAGGTGAACCCTTTTTCAGCGCGGCCAAGATTCCCAGAATAGCGGATACAACAAGTGCGGCTGCCATGGACAGCAGCGCAACGGAGAAAGTAACGGGAAGCCGCTGACAAATTAGCGTCCAAACATTTTCACCGTACAGATATGAAGTGCCCCAATTCCCGGTAAGTACCCCCTGAATCCAATGCATATACTGGACGTACCAAGGCCGGTCCAGCCCCATCGAGGCACGCAGGGCCTCAACCTTTTCCGGCGTGGCCTCAACCCCAAGAATCAACTGCGCGGGGTCACCGGGGATACATAATAGAACCACAAATGTAATAAGCGATACAACAAACAGCACGGCAATGGCGCTGAGTAGACGTCTGACCACCAGTTTCAGCATAGAGAACTATCCGTCCTTCCTGAGGTTACTCTCCCTTATCTAAGAAGTGCGTGCAACATCAAAATCCTTCAAAGCAGGCGGGCCCTGCATCCGGCAGGACCCGCCCCCTGTTCTTATTGTCCGAGAGATATATCTTTCAATTCATAAATATCGATGGGATACAACTGAAAACCGGTTACTGCGCTGTCTGTCACGTAAATGGTAATAGGGTCCTGAATATAATAGGCAGGCACATCCTGAGCCAGGATCTCTTGGACCCGCTGCACGATTTCTGTACGCTTGTCCTCATCGGTTTCGCTCTTATAATCTGCAAGCAGCTGATCCACTTCTTCATTGGAATAATTGAAGTAGTTCTCACTGCTGTCAGACTGATAACGTGCCAAGAGCACATACGGGTCCAGACGCCCCGTGTGTCCTACCACAGTCAGATCATAGTTTCTTCCGTTGTACACGTCCGACAGCCACGCCGCCCATTCCACGATAGTGATATTACAGGTGATTCCCACTTCTTTCAGCGAGTCAGCGATGACCTGCCCGGCGCTGACATATGCTGGATAACTCTTGGGCAGATACATTTCTAGCGTGAGACCGTCCTGATATCCCGCTTGAGACAGCAGTTCTTTGGCCTTTTCCGGATCGTAAGGGTATCGGTCATTCATATCCACATATTCTTTCAGAACTGTGGGGTAATGCGAACCGATCTTCTGACCATAGCCCCACCATACCGTGTCGATCAGCGCCTGCTTGTCCACCGCATAGTTGATAGCCTGACGCACCCGTACATCCGACAGCGCCTCGTTCTGCAAATTCATCGCCATCAGCTGAAGACCATTGGACGGCGTGGTGATTACATTGAACTGCGGGTCATTTTCAAAGGCAGCCACCTGATCGCCGCTGACCGAGATAATGTCCAGTTCTCCATTACGCAAAGATGCAATCTGCGCCGTTGCATCCGGCATCATCTTGAAGTTGATCGTATCCAGATTGACCGTGTCATAATAGTCCGGATTTTTTGCAAGCGTCAGGGATTGCTGAGGCACCCACTCTTGCAAACGATACGGGCCGGTGCCTACCGGTTGATTTTTCAACGTATCTGCGGCCTTGACATCCACAACGGCGGACCATGGATAGGCAAAATTGGAGAGTGCTGCCACATCTAGTGCTTCACAGGTTACTACCACAGTATCCGCATCCTGAACAGAAAACGTATAATTGGCATAGTCCGCAGCGCGGGGGCTTTCCTCTTCCTTCAGACGCTGGAATGAGGCTACTACGGCCTGTGCGTCACAGATGTCGCCGTTATGGAAGCGAACATCCGGCCGCAAGTGAAACGTCAGTGTCAGACCATCCTCCGATACCTCCCACTTCTGGGCCAGCCCTTCCCTCAGAGAACCATCTGTATTGACCCGAAGAAGCGTATCGTATAGATTATTGGTAATCTGAAATGTACTGGCAGCTGTTGTGCGCTGCGGATCCAAGCCATCTGGATCTACTGAGAGCGCCATACTCAACTCCCGTCCAGCAGACCGCGATTCCGCCGTTTGAGATGGCGGAGCGGGCGTCTGACCGACAGAATCCTTGCTGTTGGAAGTACCGCAACTTGCAAGAGACAGCGTCGCGGCAAACGTCAGTGCTGCGGCAAGCAATCGTTTCATCCTGTTCATTTTAAATTACTCCCTAAAAAGTATTGCGCATATTGCACAAATTAAGTATAGCAAAAATGTCATTTTGAATAAATCAAATGTATGAAAAAAACGAGTGCCTAATGTAATGGTTTATATAGTCTAAGTAAAAAACGTGCTGAAATGATTTGACAAAATCATTGGAGCAGTGGAATCCATTCTTCCAAATTAGCAGGAAAAAGCCGGGTCAAAGACAAGATCGTTTTCGTGAGAAAAGGCAATGTCCCGGATAGCGATATTGTTGACAATTAAAAGCGCAAGAAAAAAGCAAGAATTTGTTTGGAGAAAACCCGTGGATAATGTGCTAAACTATATTTAAATATACTCTGCAAAATGGAGGAAACCTCTGTGGGCACTATACATATTTCTCCTCATGAGCGTTTGAAAAAATACGCATTAAAAGATATAGACGAGCTTTATAATGATTTTCATATAAAGGAAGGCGGCCTAACCCAAGAACAAATAGAGCAGATGCGAAAACAGCATGGCAGCAATCATGTCGGCTATTCTTTACAAGCCCATTCTTTTTTTCAGCGTATAAAACGGGCGTTTATCAATCCCTTCAGTGTAATATTGTTTGTATTGGCTATTGTCTCTTTCATCACCGATGTCTGTTTGAAATCCAACTCCGGCAGAAACGGGACCAGTGTGGTCATCATTTTGTCTATGCTTATAATCAGTGGGATGGTACGGCTGATCCAGGAACGAAAAGCCGGCCATGCCGCGGATACTCTCATTCAGCAAATTAAAACGACCGTTTCCGTCTACCGACAGGGACAGCAGCTTGAAATTTCGTCGGAGGAATTGGTAGTAGGAGACACTGTGTCGCTTTCAGCCGGTGAGCGGGTCCCCGCGGACCTGAGATTGATTGAAGCGCAAGACCTGTTTGTTTCGCAGGCCCTTTTAACCGGAGAGAGTAATGTATTAGAGAAAAATACAAATCGTCTGGCCTCTGCTACTCAAATTCCACTGGATCGCTTTTCCAATATAGCCTTCATGGGGAGCAGCGTAATCAGCGGAGAGGGAAAGGGTATCGTCTTGGCTGTGGGCGGCAGCACCGTATATGGAGGCTACCTCTCCGAACTCCAACGGAACAAGCACAGCTTTGATACAGGAGCAAATTCGATTGCCTGGGTTTTGATTCGCTTTATGGTGGCCTTGGTTCCGGTTGTATTTGTCGTTTCCGGCATCACCAAGGGCGACTGGCTGACCTCGTTTCTATTTTCTCTTTCTGTGGCTGTCGGCCTGACCCCGGAGCTCCTTCCCATGGTGATCAATGCTTGCCTTGCAAAAGGAAGCTCTGCCATGGGGGAAAAACAAACGATTGTAAAAAACATAAATGCGATGCAGAGCTTTGGCAGCATGGATGTCCTGTGTGTAGATAAGACGGGTACCCTAACCGGAGATGAAGTGATACTGGAATACTATCTTGATATTTTGGGGGAGGAAAGCAGGGAGGTATTGGACTGCGCCTACTTAAACAGCTTTTATCATACAGGCGTTGCAAACCATTTAGACCAGGCAATCCTGAAATGTTCCAGTATGCCTGGAAGGGAAAACCATTTTCTCTCGTTGGGCGAAACGATCCAAAAATTAGACGAGCTCCCTTTTGATTATGAACGTAAGTGCGTTAGTGTCCTCTTATCTGTTCCAGAAAAGGAAAACTATATTATCACAAAAGGCGATGTCGACAGCGTATATTCCCGCTGCCAGTATGTCCAACACAAGGGACAGACACTAAAGATAGATACCGCTGACTCTGGCGGCATCCATGCTATCGTTGACGAAATGACCGAAGATGGAATGAAAGTCCTGGCTGTGGCCTACAAACCTGTATCAAGCCAGAGCAGGCTTCAGATGGAGGATGAGGCGGAGCTTATCTTGCTGGGATATGTCGTGTTTTTTGACGCGCCCAAAAGCTCTGCCGCCAGTGCTTTGCAGAAATTGGAGCAGCTCCATGTCCAGGTAAAGGTACTGACTGGCGATCAAAAAAGTGTAACCCTTTCCATCTGCCGGAGGCTGGGAATCGAGACAGAACATATCTTAACCGGAGAAGAAATGGAGGAGCTGTCTGAGGATGAACAGCTTCTTGCCGTAGAAAAGACAACCGTTTTTTCCCAGCTTTCCCCCGGACAGAAATCTCAGATCATCCGTATGCTGCGCGAGAATGGTCATGCAGTCGGCTTTTTGGGTGATGGAATGAATGATCTAGCCGCCATGACAGCGGCAGATGTGGGGATTTCCGTAGACACGGCCACACAAGCCGCAAAAGAATCTGCGGATGTGATTTTGCTGAAGAAAGATCTGAATGTGCTGGAACAGGGTATTTTAGAGGGGCGGAAAGCATTTGCCAATATGTTAAAGTACATACGGATTACCGCGTCCTCCAATTTCGGCAATATCTTTTCGATTGTACTTGCCAGCGCCTTTTTACCCTTCCTGCCGATGACGGCACTTCAACTTCTTTTGCTGAACCTCCTTTACGATATTCTGTGCATGACTTTGCCGTGGGATCGCGTCGATGCGGATGTCTATGAAAAACCAAGCGAGTGGTCAGGAAAAACATTGGGGCGCTTCATGCGCTTTTTCGGCCCGTTAAGCTCCCTGTTTGATCTGGCGACTTTTGCTTTTCTATACTTTATCCTGTGTCCAGCTTTACTGGGAGACACTTTTACAGAATTGTCCTCTGCGATGCAGAGTCAATTTGCAATTCTATTCCATACAGGATGGTTTTTAGAGTCTATGTGGACGCAAGTGCTTATTCTGCACCTGCTCCGCACAAAGCAGCTTTCTATTCTAAGGAGCAGGGCATCCGGGGTTGTATGGCTGGTCACCTCTGCCGGGCTTTTGATCCTTACTGCGATTGTCTATACCCCAGCGGCCCACCTGCTCGGCCTGGCTCCCCTCCCGCTTTGGTATTTTGGATTTCTGGCGGTCACCATTCTGGCCTATATGCTGCTGGTAACGGCCGCCAAACGGTGGTATATTCAGAAATACCATACATTGTTGTAGGGGAGGGGACTTGATGAAGAGAGTAAACTTTGTATCATTGGATTCCCTTACCTTACAGTGGTTTTGCAATACGCTCCAAACCCAGCATCCACAGACACAGGCAGCGAAGGAACTGTATGACGCCTTGGAGGCGTTGTATGCAGGAAAATCCGACTCTCTCATGCTGGAGTTGGGAGAGGCAATCCCAGAAGCGGCCAGCACCTCTTTGGTTTGCGGAAATCTTCTGATTGATTCCAAAAGCCGCCGTGTTATCCGGGACGGCGCAGAGATCCAGCTTACTCCCAAAGAGTTTGACATCCTCTATTTCTTGGCCCGGAATCGTGGAGAGGTGTTTACAAAAGAGCAGATCTATCAGGCGGTTTGGGCGGAGGAATACTATACTGCGGACAGTAATATTATGGCCTTTATACGCAAACTGAGAAAAAAGATAGAGCCAAATCCGGATGCGCCGGAATATATACTTACCATTTGGGGAATTGGATATAAATTTAATGATAAGCTCTAACAATCAGAAATTTAGATGTAAACAGAGCAATCGTATGAAAAAGGGTTTAAAAGTCATCGTTAAAATATGTAAGCAGTCACCAGATGGTGACTGCTTATTTTCTTGCCGAAAAGCAAGGGAATCGCAAGGATTTAGCCATAGGCTTAACAGTAAAAAACAGTTATACTTTGCCCTGTAAAAAAAATTTGAGAATGGGGGCGACCCTATGGGGTATTGAAGTTTATGGGCCGGATCGGTCTTTCGGTTCTATTGGGATTCTTGATCGGATTAGAGCGCCAGATTACCGGCCATCCCGCCGGAATCCGTATCAATGTTCTGATTTCAATGGGGGCCTGCCTGTTCCTGATGTTTCCGCTCATGTCCGGCTCGGATGAGGTGTACCGGATTGCCAGTTACATTGTGTCCGGCGTTGGATTCCTGTGCAGCGGGGTGATTTTTAAGGAGGGCGGAACCGTCCGTGGGCTAAATACAGCAGCAACTCTTTGGTGTACGGCCGCTGTCGGTGTACTGTCCAGTTCCGGCAGCTGTCTTTTTGCGGTTGCCGCAGCGGTTATTCTGATTCTTTCAAATCTGCTGTTCCGGCCGCTGGCGGTAAAGATCAAGCCCATTACCTGCGGTGAAGAAACGGAACGAACCTACCGCATTTCTGTTACCTGTCAGGAAAATGCGGAAACAGAAATACGCGCGCTTCTGATCAACAGCAATTCGTGTAAAACATTGTATCTTACGAATTTGGAGAGCAGTGATGTAATTGGCGGCAAGGTAGAGATTCAGGCGGATTTTCTTTCCGTTGGTAAAGCAAAGGCTCAGATGGCCGAGGCGATTGTAAACCGACTTTTGACGCTCTCCAGCGTAGTCAGCGCCGGATGGGAATTGGTATAGGAGGGACAGATATGAAGTTTGAATTGCTCTTATCGCATTGGCTTAGAGTGACAAATATTATTTATGCGGCGCTGTCCTCCGGTGTTTTAGCGGCAGTTCTTGCCTTTCCAGAATTCCGCAGGATTCTCTTTCAAAGCTGGCTGGTTGTAACTGATGTGTTTCAGCTTTTCCTCATTATCGTGCTTTTTATACTGCTCTCTAAAATAGCCCAGTTGAACAGGATTAGAAATGGGTGGAGAAATGAAAAAAGGAAGGAGAAGAACCTATGAATGGCGCTTGCCTTTTCCTTGGCATTCTTTTTCTCGCTGCGGGTATTTACTTCTATTCCGGTAAGGCGGTTAATCATATTACAGCATGGAAGACAATGCCGGAGGAAGAAAAAAGAAAAATCCACATTCGTCCCCTTTGCCGAAATGTGGGGATGATGATCGCCACAAGCGGTATCATTTTTTTACTCAGCGGAGCATGGTACGCGTTTCGTAAAAGCGGGTTTTTATGGTGTATGGTCGGCTGGATGGTCCTATCCGGCGCGGATGTGTACTGGATCGGAAAATCCGGCCGGTACCAGAGTTCAGGAAAATAGCCGGCAGCGTTCCTTACGGTAAAGGAGGTGGTTTTATGGATGCTGGCCCTTCTCGAAGTAGATCGAGCAACCGCACCCGTAAGACTATGGATAGATTTTGGGGGTGGCTGATGCTCATTTAAAAAGTAAAGGAGGTATCAACCCCAATGTATCAAAAGGAAAAGAACCAAATCACGGTTCATAAAACGGCTGCGGATATGGTTCGCAGGGATGAGGCCAACAAAAAGCTGGCCTTTGCAGCAGGCAATAAAATCAAACCGGTTTTGAAGCAGCTTGATACTGCGCTGACCGGACTGGGTGATAAGGCGGTGATTTCCCATCGGATCGCTTTTGGGCGGAATAAAGTAACGCATGAAAAGAAAAAATCGCTTGTTGCAAGATTGGCAGGGGCGTTTATCAATCCATTTACCGCAATTTTGTTCTGCCTGGCAGTCGTATCTATTTTTACCGATATTGTTGTACCGATCATTCAACATGCACCGGAGGATGTGGCTCCGCTTACCATCATTATAATTTTGACGATGGTATTTATTTCCGGTACACTTCGGTTTGTCCAGGAATCCCGGTCGGGGAATGCCGCGGAGAAGCTGTTGGCGATGATTACCACCACTTGCACGGTTACAAGAAAGAACAACGGGAAGCAGGAGATCCCGCTGGAAGATTTGGTAGTCGGTGATATTATTCATCTCTCCGCTGGCGATATGGTTCCGGCGGATGTACGGGTGCTGGAGGCCAAAGACCTGTTTATCAGCCAGTCGGCCCTGACAGGGGAGAGCGATCCCATCGAAAAGATTCCGGTTGTCTGTGAGCAGGAATACGATTCCATCACAGATTACCCGAACATCGCCTTTATGGGAAGCAATGTCATCAGCGGGAGTGCAACGGCGGTCGTGGTAGCCGTAGGTGATGATACCCTTTTCGGCTCCATGGCGGTGTCTGTCGCGGGAGAAGCAGTGGAAACCAATTTTACGAAAGGCGTAAACGCAGTTTCCTGGGTCCTGATTCGCTTCATGCTGGTGATGGTACCGGTGGTATTCTTCATCAATGGTCTGACCAAGGGTGACTGGCTGGAAGCGTTTCTGTTCGCCATTTCCGTGGCAGTGGGCCTCACCCCTGAAATGCTGCCGATGATCGTCACCACCTGCCTTGCCAAAGGTGCGATGTCCATGTCAAAGAAAAAGACCATCGTGAAAAACTTAAATTCTATTCAGAACTTTGGGGCGATGGATGTACTCTGCACGGATAAAACCGGCACATTGACCCAGGACAAAGTGGTTCTGGAGTACCACATGGATGTGACCGGAAAGGAAGATATTCGTGTTTTAAGACATGCGTACCTGAATAGCTACTTCCAGACCGGATATAAAAATTTGATGGATATAGCGATTATTGAGCGGACAGAGGAGGAAGAAGCGGCCAATCACCAGTTGGCCGATCTCTCCGCAGTTTACCACAAGGTAGACGAGATTCCGTTTGACTTCACCAGGCGCCGCCTTTCAACGGTGGTAGAGGATACCAGCGGGAAACGGCAAATGATTACCAAGGGTGCCATAGAAGAAATGCTCTCCATCTGTTCTCATGCGGAATATCAGGGAGAGGTGCAGCCACTTACCGATCAAATTCGGCAGGCGATTCTGAAAACAGTAGCTGATTTGAATGAGGACGGGATGCGCGTAATCGCCATTGCGCAAAAACGGGCGCTTCCTGCCGCTGATACATACAGCGTCAAGGACGAGTGCGATATGGTTCTGATGGGATACCTTGCATTTCTTGATCCGCCCAAGGAATCCACTGCGGAGGCGATTCGGGCATTGAAGGCCCATGGCGTCACCACAAAAATCCTCACCGGAGATAACGACCGTGTGACCCGCTGTATCTGCAAGCAGGTGGGCCTCAAGGTAAGCAATCTTCTGCTCGGCTCCGATGTGGAACGCATGAGCGATGACGAGCTGATCCAGGTGGCAGAATCTACGGATGTATTTGCCAAGCTCTCGCCGGATCAGAAGGCACGTGTTGTGACGGCCCTGCGGAGCGGCGGCCATACCGTAGGCTTTATGGGGGATGGCATCAATGACGCTGCGGCGATGAAATCGGCGGATATTGGCATTTCCGTGGACACTGCAGTAGATATTGCAAAAGAGTCGGCGGACATTATCCTGCTGGAAAAAGACCTGATGGTACTGGAGCAGGGTATCATTGAGGGCCGCAAAACCTATGCCAATATGATTAAGTATATCAAAATGACGGCCTCCTCCAACTTTGGAAATATGTTTTCGGTATTGGCAGCCTCGGCACTCCTTCCCTTCCTGCCGATGGAGAGCGTCCATCTAATCTTGCTGAACCTGATCTATGATCTGAGCTGTACCGCCATCCCCTGGGACAACGTGGATGAGGAATTTATCGCTGTTCCACGCAAGTGGGAAGCATCCAGCATTGGGAATTTTATGATCTGGATCGGGCCTACGAGTTCTATCTTCGACTGGACAACATACGCCTTTCTGTACTTCGTTTTCTGCCCGATATTCGTTTCCGGCGGCGTGCTTTATAATGACCTGTCTGCTCATTACAGAGGAGCGGAACTGGCACAAATGCAGACTACTTATGCGGCCATGTTCCATGCCGGGTGGTTTGTGGAATCCATGTGGAGTCAGACGCTGGTGATCCACATGATCCGAACCCCGAAACTGCCGTTTATCCAGAGCCGCGCCTCGGCCCCGGTGACGTTGCTGACCTTTACCGGCATCGCGGTACTGACGGTCATCCCCTTTACCGCATTGGGAAAAATGCTCGGATTTGTCGCCCTCCCCACAGCTTATTTTGCTTACCTGATCCCCTGCATTTTGTTGTATATGGTGTTGGCGACCAGTATTAAGAAAGCCTATGTGCGTCATTTTGGAGAGCTGCTGTAACAGGAAGGGAGTGTGCATGATATGACAATCAATTGGAACACAATATGGATGAATTTGTTCGGAAAAACGGAGCTGTTCGGAATCAATATGGGGTTTTGGGCAGCGATAACCGTGACGGGACTTATTGTGATCCTGATGAATGTGGTCTTTTGGACACGGAAAAGATTTCATTCATACGGAGACAGTTTATAGCTATTGAACCCCCTGGAGAGCTCCTTCCTGATCCACAAGGCCATGCGCTTTGACAGCAAGGGCGGGAGAATCCCGGATGTGATTTCCGATAACTATGAAAAGCTGGCGCCCTCCGCAGACACCCGGCTGCGGGTCAACCGTAGCGGGATCCAGCAAAAAATCATTATGAAATTCTTGCACATATAACGTAAAACAAGAAGCCTGTTGCAGAATAAAACGGTTCTGCAACGGGCTCCTTTTCACACCAAAATGAAAAAATGCTATAAAGTTGTGGGCAAATATTTAAAGGAAGGGTAAAAGGGGCAGCAACGCAGGCCCTGGGGCAAGTGACGGGCCACCTCCTCCCGTCACGCCGCCTCGAACTGGCTGCGGTAGAGGGAGGCGTAAAAGCCGTTCCGGGCCATCAGTTCCCTGTGGGTGCCCCGCTCCACGATGTCGCCGTCCCGCACCACCAGGATCAGATCCGCGCTGCGGATGGTGGACAGGCGGTGGGCGATGACAAAGCTGGTCTTGCCCTCCATTAAACGTGCCATGGCCTTCTGGATCTCCACCTCGGTTCGGGTATCCACGCTGGAGGTGGCCTCGTCCAACACCAGGATGGCCGGGTCGGTGAGCATGGCCCGGGCGATGGTCAGAAGCTGCATCTGCCCCTGGGACACGCCGGTGGTCTCCCCGGAAAGCGGGGTGTCGTACCCCTGGGGCAGGGTGCGGATGAAGTGGTCGCAGCAGGCCGCCCGGGCCGCCGCCACGATCTCCTCCCGGGTGGCGTCCCGCCGGCCGTAGGCGATGTTCTCCGCGATGGTGCCCTCAAAGAGCCAGGCGTCCTGGAGCACCATGCCGATGCGCCGCCGCAGCTCCCCCCGGGGCAGGGCGGTGATGTCCTGTCCGTCGATGGAGATGGAGCCGCCGTCCAGCTCATAGAAGCGCATCAGCAGGTTGACCAGGGTGGTCTTGCCGCCG
>OKCG01000386.1_pt1 | contig 18634 bp, 7 predicted proteins | sample 1609991 | NCBI WGS metagenome assembly OKCG01 (sample SAMN04436606, study PRJEB24849) | human gut metagenome | biome: human gut; feature: NICU; material: stool | host: Homo sapiens | place: USA: Saint Louis, MO | collected 2010-01-15
GGTTGATGCGGTTGTGACAAGCGGAACGGGAACAGTTGATATGAAGGCGCTGACAGGAGAACCGGATCCTGTCACTGTGCGGATCGGAGACAGGCTGTTCAGCGGAAGCATCAATCTGAACAGCGTGTTGGAAGCCAGAGTTGAGAAACTGTACAATGATTCTACTGCGGCGAAGATTATGCGGCTTGTAGAAAGCGCAAATGAAAACAAATCGGAGAGCGTACATTTTGTAGATAAATTCACAAAATATTATACGCCGATCGTTATTTTGATCGCGCTTTTAACTGTCATTCTCCCGCCTATGATGTTTGTGGAGGCGAAGGCGGAGTGGATATACAGAGGATTGATCATTCTTGTGGCGGCATGTCCGTGCGGGTTGATGGTTTCTATACCGCTTGCGTTTTTGGGCGGGATAGGATCTGCTTCAAAGCAGGGCGTTCTGATAAAAAGCGGAGCTGTTTTGGAAGATCTGATCCGGGTAGACACATATGTTTTTGATAAAACGGGAACACTGACGGAAGGCGTATTTCATGTGAAAGATATTGTTCCGTATAAGTTTGAAAAGGAAAGACTGTTGGAGCTTGCGGCTTTGGCGGAAAGTTATTCAAAGCATCCGGTGGCGCTGTCTCTTGCGGAAGCTTATGGAAAGCCGGCTGAAAGCACGCGGATCAAAGATGTGAAAGAAGAACCGGGGTACGGCGTTCATGCGTTTGTGGACGGACTGGAAGTTTATGCCGGGAACACAAGGCTGATGAACCGGGAAGGAATCCTTTACGCACAGACGGAAAAAGACGGAACTGCCGTTCATGTGGCTGTTGACGGAAAGTATGCGGGATACATATTGATTGCGGATACGATTCGTAAAGATACGGGAAAACTGATGCGCTGGATGCGAAAGAAAAATATGGGAACGGTTATGCTGACCGGAGATAACGAGCGTACGGCGGAAAAAGTGGCGGCAGAGCTGAAAATCGACAGCGTTTATGCGGAGCTGATGCCGGAAGATAAAGTGCAGCTTCTGGAAGAGTTTTGCAATGACCGCATGGAAAATGAAAAATTGGCGTTTGTAGGAGATGGAATGAATGACGCGCCTGTTTTGGCGCTTGCGGACATCGGCATCGCGATGGGCGGTCTCGGCGCGGATGCCGCGCTTGAGGCGGCGGACATTATCCTTATGGAAGATGAGCCGTCGAAGATTATAAATGCGGTGCGGATCGCAAAAGGAACGATCCGGTCTGTACGGGAAAATGTATTGTTTGCGATCGGTATGAAAGTATTTTTAGTCATACTTGCGTTTTTCGGTCTTGTGACGATGCAAAGCGCTATTATAGCAGACATGGTTGTGATGGTAATTAATATTTTGAATTCATTTTGGATGATGAAGTATCCGGAATCGGGGGTGTAAACGAATCGTGAAAATCAAAAAACAGATCGTGTTGGCGGCAGTTCTTTGTATGGCTGTGCCGACTGTGGCATCAGGCTGTGCAAACAGTGCGAAATCAGGTGTAGAGGCATTGGAGGCAGGAGATTATAAAGAGGCGCAGGCACAGTTTGAAAAACTGACTGAAGAAAAGGATAAGAAGAAATCGGCAGAGGGGTATCGGGGACTTGCGATGACATATTATGAGCAGGAGGAGTATAGCTCGGCTCTCGATGCGTTTAAAAAAGCTGTTGACACAGGAGTAGTACAGACGACTCAGATCTATAATCTGATGGGTATTTGTGCAATGAAGACAGAGGATTACGAGGCAGCTCTTGAATATATACAGGCGGGTCTTGCCATGGCGGAAACAGATATGTCAGGTGAAGAAGAGAAGAATTTGGAAAATGGAAAAGATTCTGCTGAAATGATTCAGGAGATGAGATATAACGAAGTTGTCTGTTATGAAAAACTGGCTGATTGGGAAAACGCGAAGCAAAAAGCGTCCGAGTATCTGATCGAATATCCGGAAGATACGGCGATGGAAAGAGAAGCCGAGTTTTTGGAAACGAGATAAACACCGTTTGGCAAAAGAAAGTTCTCATGAAAGGGAATTTTTCGTGAAAGGAAAATCTACGTAAAGGGAAAATCTATGTGGAGGGAAAATCTATGTGGAGGGAAAATCTTTGTGAAGGGAAAATTCTCATAAAAGAAAAATCCTCATAAAAGAAAATTCGGAGAAATAATATGTATGAGATGGAGCAAATCGACGAGAGGGTGATCCTCGTCGGAATCGATACGGGAAATGAAGATGCGGCAAACCGTTCGCTTGACGAACTTTCGGAATTGGCGAAAACTGCAAAAGCGGCTGTAGTCGGCAGGCTGATCCAGCCAAGAGAGAGCGCGCATCCGGGAACATATATCGGGAAAGGCAAATTGACGGAACTCAAAGATCTTATATGGGAGACTGACGCGACGGGGATTATTTGCGACGATGAGCTGACGAGCGCACAATTAGGCAACCTTGAAGAAGAACTGTCATGTAAAATTATAGACAGGACGCTTTTGATCCTTGATATTTTTGCGGCGCGGGCAGTATCGGGAGAAGGAAAGATCCAGGTGGAGCTTGCTCAGCTTCGATACAGAGCGTCAAGACTGGCGGGGCTTGGCAGATCTTTATCCCGTCTCGGCGGGGGGATCGGAACGAGAGGTCCGGGAGAAAAAAAGCTGGAGATGGACAGGCGTTTGATCAGAGAACGGATCAGCAGACTGAAAAAAGAACTAAAAGACGTGGAAAAGCATCGGGAATTAATACGGACACAGAGAAAACAGTCGGGATTAAAGGTGGCGGCTTTAGTAGGATATACATCGGCGGGAAAGAGCAGTATAGAAAATGCGCTGACAAATGCCGGCATTTTAGAAGACGCCATGCTGTTTTCTACATTAGATACTACAACCCGCTCTCTTGTTCTCGATAATACGCAGGAAATATTAGTTACAGATACGGTCGGTTTTATAAGAAAACTGCCTCATCACCTTGTGGAAGCGTTTAAAAGTACGTTAGAAGAAGCGAAGTATGCGGACATTATTATTCATGTGGTAGATGCGTCTAATCCGCAAATGGATGAGCAAATGCATGTCGTTTACGATACATTGCGTCAGCTTGGAGCGGCAGACCGACCGGTGATCACACTTTTTAATAAGCAGGATAAACTCGAGTCGGCAGGCAGCTATCGGGATTTTCAGGCGGAATATTCAATTCCGGCTTCGGCAAAAACAGGAGAAGGTCTTGCAGAACTAAAAAAGGCGCTTCTCGAGATCGTACGAAGAGAACAGATCTATGTGGAGCGTTTGTATGATTTCTCGGAAGCATCGAAAATTCAGCTTATCCGAAGTCGTGGACAACTTTTGTCGGAGAAGTATGTTCCGGAAGGGATTGAAGTGAAAGCGTACGTTCCGAAAGATATTTATGGGAAGGTTTGTATATAAAAAGAGCAGTTGTGAAAATAGAATAATAAAAAGTTTTTCTGTCAGCCGCGGAGCCGTGTGCTGGCAGTTTTTTGTAGTGGTGGGGATACAAAGTCTGGGTTTGTACATAATGTCCAATGTGGATAGCAAGAAAAAAGGAAAAGATGAATTCAAATTGGTTAATAGTAATAAAAAAATGTGAAAATTGATGTAAAAAAGGAAAAGAGTTGAGTTTTTTATGTCAAAATTATATAATGTTACGAAGAGTGTAATTCAGCTCATTAAAATTCAAGAAAGCAGAGAGGTAAAAAATGGGAAGAAAAATGAAAAAGTTAACGCGCGCCGGCGCGGGAGCTCTTGCCGGAGTAATGATCTTCGGATTGGCAGCTCCGCTTGCACCTCTAAGCGTTGAGGCGGCAGGAGAAATTGAAAATCTTGCACTTAACAAAACAGCAACCGCAAGTGAGCAGGAAACAGATAGTTATTCTGCTGCAAAAGCAGTTGATGGTGTGGTGAACAGAGAAGCGCCTAAACCGCAGTCACGTTGGGCGACAAATACTCATTCGAATCAGGAAGCGCAATGGCTGAAAGTCGATCTGGGAGAAAAAAAGACATTTCGGTCATTTGTTCTTGCATGGGAAAGAAGAAATATTACAAGTTATAAAATTCAGATCTCCGATACGGGAGAAGATAATGATGATTCAAAATGGACGACGGTTTATGAGAAAAAAGCCGGGGATAAAATCTCCGGAATTAATGAAAATATCCGTTTGGACGAACAGAAAGAAGCAAGGTATGTTCGCTTGTATATAGACGGGTATACAGCAGACGCAGTGGGTGACAGCGTGAGCTGGCAGTCTGTTTCCCTTTATGATTTCCAGATTTACGCAGATGAAATCCCTGATGACGTTCTTCCGAATGAAAACTATTGCTTGGAAGGAACGGCAGAAGCGAATGATTATGAAAAAACAGATGGGGATACGCAGGCACCATCTAAGGCAATCGATGGAAATCTGACAACACGATGGGCAACTAATCCTGATAACGAAGGTAAAGGAGCAGCTGATCGTACATTGACTGTGACACTTCCGGTTACGCAGAGAGTGCAGCACTTCAAGATTAACTGGGAAAAAACAAATATTAAAGAGTATACGATTGAAGTAAAAGACAGCTCAACCGGAGAGTTTAAACAGGTTTATGAGAACACAAAGCAGATTACATCTTTAGAGGAAATTATTTCTTTAGATGCGCCAGTATGGGCAAAAGAAATTCGTTTGAATGTGAAGAGCTATGGCGAAGCTGTGCCGAATTGGTATAACGTTTCTGTAGCAGAGTTCGGCGCATATGCAGTGAAACCGGAAGCAACTCCGGATCCGGAAACGCCGGAAGATGAGACGTTGCAGGCTCTTGCAAACTCCATCGCAGCTCCGCAGTTTAATGCCGATAAGACGCAGTTGACATGGAATACACCGGAGGGAGTAAAAGTAGAGTTCCTTGCTGATTATGAGCAGATCGTCGGAAGAGATGGAAAGATCTATCAGCCGCTTACAGATACAGTGATTAAAGGTATCTATAAAGTGACGAAAACGGCAGAATCCGCTGAAGCAGCAGAGGGAGTAGAAGAGAAAAATTATGCAGAAGCGACAGTAGAGCATACGATCACAATTCCGGGAAAACATAAAGAAAACGGCGTGAATGCAAAACCGATAGTTGTTCCAGAACTGGCTGAGTGGTACGGCGGAGAAACAGAAGGAAATGTGACGATCAGCGGCAAGATCGTTGTTGATCCGAATGCAGGTGATCTGAAAGCTGCGGCAGATGCTTTGGCGACAGATTATGAAGCAGAGCTTGGAAAGAAGATGACTGTTGAAACGGGCAGCAATCCGGCAGCAGGAGATATCTACTTTACACTTGATAAGAGCGATAACGGTCTAGGAGAAGAAGGCTATGTTATGGAGTCTGATTCATATGTAAAGGTTACTGCGGCTCATCAGACAGGCGCTTATTGGGCGACACGCTCTATTCTTCAGATTGCAGAATTGAATGAAGGAAAACTTCCGAAAGGAACAACAAGAGATTATCCGAAGTATGAAGTTCGTGGATTTATGCTTGATGTTGCCCGTAAGCCGGTTTCTATGGAAACTTTGGAAGATGTTGCAAAGGAAATGGCTTATTATAAAATGAATGCTCTTCATGTTCATTTAAATGATAACCTTATTTTCTATGAAGACTTTGCAACAACAGAAGAAGCGAGAGAAAAGGCATATACAGGTTTCCGTTTGGAGTCCGATATTAAGAAGGACGGCAATGGAGGAAAGAATAAAGCAGATCTGACAAATAAAGATATGCATTATACAAAAGAAGAGTTTAGAAAAATTATTCTTGACTGCCGTGCAATGGGAGTTGATATTATTCCTGAGTTTGATACACCGGGACATTCGGGAGCATTTACAAAAGTTCGGCCTGATCTGATGCTTCAGGGAATTGCTTCAAAGAGAGCAGGCGAGCAGTTCGACCTTTCAGAGGCGAAATATGAAGAATCGCTTGGTTTCGTTCAGAGTGTATGGGATGAATATCTGAATGAAGATATGTTTGATAAGAGCATGACAGTACATATTGGAACAGATGAGTACTATGGTGAGAAAAATCGTTTTAGAGTGTTCTCCGATGATATGATCAAATATATTCAGGAAAAAGGATATACGGTTCGTATGTGGGGAAGTCTTTCTAATATGCTTGAAAATGAGCCGGGAGCATATCCGGTAAGAAGAGAAGGCGTACAGCTTAATATTTGGAATACAGGTTATGCAAATCCACAGGATATGTATAATAAGGGCTACGAGTTGATCAATACGCTTGAATCAAATTATATTGTTCCGGCAGCAGGATATTATGGAGATTACCTCAACTCTAATCATTTATATACAAATTGGGTTCCGAATAAATTTGGAGATCAGGTGACAATTCCGGCAGGCTCAGATCAGATGCTTGGAGCTACATATGCTATTTGGAATGATAGTATTGATACTCGTGCAAACGGAATTTCAGAGATCGATATTTATGATCGTTTTGCATCGGCGCTTCCGGCAATCGCAAGTAAAGACTGGGGCGATGGAGCAGACAAGAACTGGACTCAGGTAAAAGAAGTGATTGATCAGTTGGGCGATGCTGCAAACAGCAACCCGTACCATAAAGCAACTGCTGATGAATCCGGCAAATATATGGAATATCAGTTTGAAAACGAGAAAGACAGTTCAGACAATAAGAGAGATCTTGAACTGGCAGGCGGCGCAAAACTTGAAAAAGGAAGCCTGAAGCTGACAGGTGGAGAAAGCTATGCGACAACTCCGATCGATAAGCTTGCTACAGGTAATACACTGGAGTTCGATATCACATTGGATAAAGAAGCGAAAGCAGGAGAGATTCTGTTCGAGGCAGATAATTTAGGTGATAACGGCGATTATGTTCATGATATCCGTATTATGGAGGATGGAAGACTTGGATTCAGAAGAGAGCTTTATGACTATTACTTCGATTATAAACTCCCGGTAGGTGAAAAAGTTCATCTTGCAATCAGAACAGATGGCACAAAGACAAGCTTGATCGTTGACGGACAGGAATTACAGGCTACAGGAGTTTACCGAAACAGACAGACAGATCTGGAAGGAAAGCCGAGAAAAGAAGGAATTTCTATCTCTACACTTCTGCTTCCACTTCAGAGAATCGGTTCAAAGACTAATTCCGTTAAAGCGGTAATTGATAATGTCGTTGTTTCTACAGAAGTACCGGAGACGACAAAACATGATAAATCCGGATGGACAGGTAAAGCGACATCTGCTCATGCAAATGTCGGAAATGAAGGAACGTTCGAGATGGCGTTTGACTCAAAACCGGAAACACACTGGCATTCAGATTACAGCGGAAACAAAGAAGATAAGTTGTTGAAAGATAACTTGAATAAAGTTAAAGGAAAACTTGACAGTGTAACAGGTGAGATTACTTTTGATAAAGGTTATGAGATCAATAAGGTTTCATTTACGCCAAGAACAAATGCGGCGAGCGGTATTATAACAAAAGCAGATTTGTTTGTTAAAAATTCTGCTGATGGAGAGTGGATTCCGGTTGCAGAGAATCAGACATTTGCGAACAATTCGTCTAAAAAGACTGTTCGTTTTGCTCCGCAGACTGTATGGGGAATTAAAATTGTGGCAAAACAGTCAAATGATGGTTGGGTAGCTGTATCTGAATTTGATATTGCAGTACCACAGAAATGTGATGTTGTTGTAGAAGCACAGGAAGGCGGAAAAGTTGAAGGTGCTGTAAAAGATGCAAATGAAGGATCGGAAGTTACAGTAAAAGCAACTGCTAAGAAAGGTTACGATTTCACCGGATGGTATGATATGACAACGGGTCAGAAAGTGTCTGACGATGCAGAATATACATTTACTGTAGAGATGAATACATCTTTGATCGCTCATTTTGCGAAAAATGGAGAGACACCAGATCCGCAGCTGAAAGAGTGGACAGTAACATTTAAAGGTTCTGACGGAGAGATAATTGCAGGAGTTAAAGTAGAAGATGGAAAGAAAGTGGCTCGTCCGGAAAACGATCCTGTGAAAGAAGGCTACAAATTCATCGGCTGGTTTGTGGATGGAAAAGAATTCGATTTCAATACAGAGATCAAAGGAAATCTTGTAATTGAAGCTCGTTTCGAGAAGAATGATACACCGACTCCGCAGCCGGGAGAATGGACAGTTACGATCAATGGACAAACAGTTACAGTAAAAGACGGAGAGACACTTGCCCGTCCTGCTGATCCGGTAAAAGAAGGCTACAAATTCATCGGTTGGTTTGTGGATGGAAAAGAATTCGATTTTAACACACCGATCACAGGAGATCTGAAGATCGAAGCGCGTTTTGAGAAGCTTCCTACACCAGAACCAAATCCTGACAAAAACGACAAAAATGATAAAAATGATAAAGTAGAAGGCGCAGTTCAGACAGGCGATACAGCAAATGCAGTACCGTGGATCGTATGCCTCGGCGCAGCAGCAGGAGTTGGCGTTGTAGTTCTGAAATCACGCAAAAAACGTTCCTGATTCAAAAAATGTTTTTGGAGATTGAGAAATGATTGATCTTCAAAACAGAAAAAATAAAATTAGTAAAATACAGATTTTTCTGCCGGCAGGTAATTCCTGCCGGCAGTTTTTGTAATAGCAACGAGCCAAAGTCCGGGCTTGCCCGAGACCTTGGCAACTGCTTGCAATCCAGGAATGTGCCTTTTGGCACTTCCGGTGATTGTGAATTAATGACAGGAATTCTGTTATTGAAAAAAGATAAAATATTTGTGCAAAAATAGAAGATGTGTTATTCTTTTATCACAAATTCAGTTTTCTGAGAATGTGGGAAGAAAAAGACCCGGTTTTATTTCGTTGAATTCTAATAATCTTGCGGCAGTCGCTGCAGTGAAAATCAAATTTGTAAAAAAATATGAGAAAAGAAAAAGGGATAAAGGCGCTGAGGAAAGCGCGTATTTTTGATTGCTTCATATAATTATGTTTGCTACAATGAAGGAGGAAATCGGTTGAAAAATAAAAGAATACACAGGAAGTATAAAGACAGGGTTTTCCGTATTATTTTTCGAGATAAAAAGGAACTTCCGGAGCTGTATAACGTGGTTAATGACAGCGCGTATACGAATCCCGATGAACTGACGATCACAACGATTGAAGATGTTGTGTACATGGGAATGAAGAATGACTTGTCCTTTATTATCGGTGATGTGATGAATTTATATGAACATCAAAGTTCATATAGTCCAAATCTGCCGCTGAGAGGATTGTTTTACTTTGCGTCGCTTTATCGGGAACAGATCGAAGATGTGAAACAAAAGCTCTATACGAACGTTCCTTTACATATCCCGTTCCCGCAGTATATTGTTTTTTATAACGGAACGAAACAAGAGCCGGAACGACAGGAACTGAAACTAAGCGACTTGTTTGTTAAGACGGGAAAAGAAGTGCCGCCGGCGCTTGAATGTAAAGCGGTTGTGCTGAATATTAATTTTGGTCACAACAGAGAACTTATGGAAAAGTGTGTGACACTGCGGGAATATTCCCGGTTTGTCGCAATGATCCGTCAGCAGATGTCAGGAGAACTTCCGTTTGAAGAGGCGGTAGAGCGGGCGGTAGACACTTGCATCCGTCAGGGAATTTTGTCTGAAATACTTCGTAAAAATCGGTCGGAGGTAATCGATATGATTTTGACGGAATATAATGAGGAAGAGTTTTCTTTATCGGAAGGTGAAGCGGAACAATATGTGAAAAAAGTGCTTGACAATTTGGATGAGTAGTGATATTTTATAAAAGTAATTGACTGCCGAAGACAGCAGGTGCCGTTAGGCATAAGGTTGAGAACGCCTGCCGAGGAAGATACGAATTCTTTTTAAAAAGAACATTTGTAAACCTCTGTGTCTTCTGTCGCAGAGGTTTTTTGTATAGGCGACGAGCCAAAGTTCGGGGGCTGCCCGGGATGTTGGTAATCGCCTGCAATCCCGGGATGTGCCTTTCGGCGCTTCCGATGATTGAAGGTCTCAGGACGCAGTCATTTAAAATCTATAAGGAGGTGCACCTGGACGTGGCAAAAGTTGAATTAAAACAACCGATCGTAGCAGCTATCGCAGAAGACATCAAAGATGCTCAGTCTGTAGTTATCGTTGACTACCGTGGACTTACAGTAGCACAGGATACAGAGCTTCGTAAAAAGCTCAGAGAAGCCGGCGTTACTTACAAAGTATGTAAGAACACAATGATGAAGAGAGCATTTGAAGGAACAGAGTTCGCGGGTCTGGATGAGTATTTAGAAGGACCGAGCGCACTTTGCGTATCTAAGGAAGATGCGACAGCTCCGGCCAGAATTCTTGCAGAGTTTGCTAAGACAGCAGACAAACTTGAGATGAAAGCCGGTGTAATTGAAGGAACTGTATATGATGTAGCCGGATTGAATGAACTGGCTAAGATTCCGTCAAGAGAGGTACTTCTCTCCAAATTGCTCGGAAGCTTGCAGTCACCGATTACAAACTTTGCTCGTGTTATTAAACAGATCGCTGAGAAAGACGGCGAGGCAGCAACAGAGGCTCCGGCCGAAGAAGCGGCAGCAGAGGAGTAAAATACAGATGTGCCGGATATGCGGCGCAATGTAAAAAGGAACAAAATCTGAACCGGAGATCAGAAGAAGAGTCCGGCAGAGTAAATTTAAAAATGGAGGATATCAAAAATGGCTAAAATGACAACAGCTGAAATGATCGAAGCGATCAAAGAGTTATCAGTATTAGAGTTAAATGAATTAGTAAAAGCATGTGAAGAAGAGTTTGGTGTATCTGCAGCAGCAGGCGTTGTAGTTGCAGCAGCAGCAGACGGTGGCGCAGCAGCAGAAGAAAAAGATGAGTTTGACGTAGAACTCGTATCTGCAGGAGCTTCCAAAGTTAAAGTTATCAAAGCAGTTCGCGAGATCACAGGTCTTGGACTGAAAGAAGCAAAAGAGCTTGTTGACAACGCTCCGAAGACACTCAAAGAGGGTGTTTCCAAAGCAGAGGCTGAGGAGATCAAAGCTAAACTTGAGGCAGAAGGTGCAGAAGTTAGCATGAAATAATCGGAGTTTCCGATAACTTTATGAACGTCTTTAAGTAAGACGGTCTTAAGAAAATCAACCGCAGAAGATAAAATGCTTCTGCGGTTCTTTTGTCTTTGTTGTGCGTTTACGTTAAACATCGCCGTTTGTCGAAAAGTGACGCATAATATCATATATGAAGAAAAATGTCAAGAAAAAAATGGGAAATGTTATTGACAACGAAAAGAGCTTTGTGTTATAGTTAAAAATGCACTATTATGGAAAGGTATGCCGTATTAGAAGCGTTATTACTATTACAAGGCTCTTTTCATTTACGCGAAGCAACGTGCCAAAATCTCTGTTTATACGGTGTTTTGGCGACTGCCACGATAACGGGAATAATTGAGATGCAAGAGAAGTCCCGTTTGTAAAGATTCAGGTCATTCGATGTTGTCCGACAAAGGAGATGCGGACAACGAAAGAGGAATGATTGAAAAAATGATAGAGGAGTGAAACGTCAATGGAGAAAAACAGAATCCGTCCCATTAAAACCGGAAAAAGTTTCCGCATGAGTTACTCACGGCAGAAAGAAGTATTGGAGATGCCTAACCTCATTGAAGTTCAAAAAGATTCCTATCAATGGTTTCTTGACGAAGGACTCAAAGAGGTGTTCGACGATATTTCCCCGATCGCTGATTACAGCGGACACTTAAGTCTGGAATTCGTAGATTTCACACTTTGCGAGGACGATGTGAAATATACGATCGATGAGTGTAAAGAGCGCGATGCGACTTATGCTGCTCCCTTAAAAGTGAGAGTCCGTCTCCACAATAAAGAGACTGATGAGATTAACGAGCATGAGATTTTTATGGGAGATCTTCCGCTGATGACAAAGACGGGTACATTTGTTATCAACGGTGCAGAGCGTGTTATCGTCAGTCAGCTCGTGCGTTCTCCGGGAATTTATTATGGCATTGCTCATGATAAACTCGGAAAGAAACTGTACTCATCTACAGTGATCCCAAACCGAGGCGCATGGCTTGAATATGAGACAGACTCCAACGACGTTTTTTATGTGCGCGTCGATCGTACAAGAAAAGTTCCGATCACAGTGCTGATCCGTGCACTTGGTATCGGAACGAATGCAGAGATTGTTGATCTTTTCGGTGAAGAGCCGAAGATCCTTGCAAGCTTTACAAAGGACACTGCGGAGAGTTATCAGGAAGGTCTTTTGGAACTGTACAAGAAGATCCGCCCGGGCGAGCCGCTTGCAGTAGACAGCGCGGAAAGTCTGATCAACAGCATGTTCTTTGATCCGAGAAGATATGATCTCGCAAAGGTTGGACGTTATAAATTCAATAAGAAACTGATGCTGAAAAACCGTATTGCAGGCTGCATACTTGCAGAGGATGCGGTGAGTCAGCTTACGGGAGAGATAGTTGCTGAAAAAGGTACGAAGATTACTCGTGAACTTGCAGATAAGATCCAGAACAATGCCGTTCCTTATCTGTGGGTAGAAGGTGAAGATGAAGAGAGAAACATCAAGATCCTTTCTAATATGATGGTAGATCTTCAGGCTGTTACAGATATCGATCCTGAAGAAGTAGGTGTTACGGAGCAGGTATATTATCCGGTTTTGGCGGGGATTATCGAAGAGTCCGCAGGAGACATCGAAGAGATGAAAGCGTTGATCAAACGTGACATTCACGATTTGATCCCGAAGCATATTACAAAAGAGGACATCCTCGCGTCCATCAACTATAATATGCATCTTGAATATGGCATGGGAACGGATGATGACATTGACCATTTGGGTAACCGCCGTATCCGCGCAGTAGGAGAATTGCTCCAGAATCAGTACAGAATCGGTCTTTCAAGATTAGAAAGAGTTGTCCGTGAGCGTATGACGACACAGGATCAGGAAGGAATTTCCCCGCAGTCACTGATCAATATCAAACCGGTGACGGCAGCGGTGAAAGAGTTCTTCGGTTCTTCTCAGTTGTCTCAGTTTATGGATCAGAACAACCCGCTTGGAGAGCTGACACATAAGAGACGTCTTTCCGCACTTGGACCGGGAGGTCTTTCCAGAGATCGCGCCGGATTCGAGGTTCGAGACGTACATTATTCACACTATGGAAGAATGTGTCCGATCGAGACGCCTGAAGGTCCGAACATCGGTCTGATCAACTCTTTGGCAACATATGCGCGAATTAATCAGTATGGATTTGTTGAAGCGCCATATCGTTGGATTGATAAGTCTGATCCGGAAAATCCGGTCGTTACAGAAAAAGTTGTTTATATGACAGCTGACGAAGAAGACAATTATCATGTGGCACAGGCGAATACACCGCTTGATGAAGAAGGCCACTTTATTCATAAAAATGTATCCGGTCGTTACAGAGAGGAAACACAGGAATACGAGAGAAGCAAGTTCGATTACATGGATGTTTCTCCGAAGATGGTATTCTCAGTCGCTACGGCTCTGATTCCGTTCCTTGAAAACGACGATGCCAACCGTGCTCTTATGGGATCGAACATGCAGCGTCAGGCAGTTCCGCTTCTGACGACAGAGGCTCCGGTAGTCGGTACGGGTATGGAAGTAAAAGCTGCCGTTGACTCGGGAGTATGTGTTGTCGCAGAACGGGCGGGAACAGTAGAAAGCTCTACGTCAAAAGAGATCGTTGTCCGCGAAGAAGACGGCAAGAAGACATCTTATAAGCTGACAAAATTCCAGCGAAGCAACCAGAGTAACTGTTACAATCAGCGTCCGATCGTTAATAAAGGCGACGTTGTTGCGGCAGGACAGGTTATTGCAGATGGACCGTCTACATCAGGCGGAGAGATGGCTCTTGGTAAGAACCCGCTCATCGGTTTTATGACATGGGAAGGTTATAACTACGAGGATGCTGTTCTTCTGAGTGAGAGACTTGTACAGGATGATGTTTATACTTCTGTTCATATCGAAGAATATGAGGCAGAGGCAAGAGATACAAAACTCGGACCTGAAGAGATCACGAGAGATATTCCGGGCGTCGGCGATGATGCGTTGAAAGACCTTGATGAGAGAGGAATTATCCGTATCGGTGCGGAAGTGCGCGCCGGAGATATTCTCGTCGGAAAAGTAACTCCGAAAGGAGAGACAGAGCTTACGGCTGAGGAGAGACTTCTCCGTGCGATTTTCGGAGAGAAAGCCCGTGAAGTAAGAGATACATCCTTGAAAGTGCCGCACGGTGAGTATGGTATCGTTGTAGATGCGAAAGTATTTACAAGAGAAAACGGCGATGAGCTTTCACCCGGGGTAAATCAGGCGGTCAGAATTTACATCGCGCAGAAGAGAAAGATATCTGTAGGAGATAAGATGGCCGGACGTCACGGTAACAAGGGTGTCGTTTCCCGTGTGCTTCCGGTAGAGGATATGCCGTTTCTTCCGAACGGGCGCCCGCTGGATATTGTTTTGAATCCGCTTGGTGTGCCGTCTCGTATGAATATCGGACAGGTGCTTGAGATCCACTTGAGTCTTGCGGCGAAAGCTCTTGGATTTAACATTTCTACGCCTGTCTTTGACGGAGCAAACGAGATCGACATTATGGATACTCTTGATCTGGCAAATGATTATGTCAATCTTGAGTGGGAAGAGTTTGAGAAAAAACATGGACAGGAGCTTCTTCCGGAAGTATTGCAGTACCTGTCTGACAATAGAGAACACAGAAACCTTTGGAAAGGCGTTCCGCTCTCAAGAGACGGTAAAGTGCGTTTGAGAGACGGACGTACAGGTGAGTATTTCGACAGTCCGGTAACAATCGGACACATGCACTACCTGAAACTTCACCATCTTGTAGATGATAAGATCCATGCGCGTTCTACAGGTCCTTACTCCCTCGTTACGCAGCAGCCGCTCGGTGGTAAAGCACAGTTCGGCGGACAGCGTTTCGGAGAGATGGAAGTTTGGGCGCTGGAGGCGTACGGCGCATCTTATACACTGCAGGAGATCCTGACAGTGAAGTCCGACGACGTTGTAGGTCGTGTGAAGACTTACGAGGCGATCATCAAAGGAGAAAATATACCGGAACCGGGTATTCCGGAGTCATTTAAGGTGCTTTTAAAAGAGCTTCAGTCTCTTGCGTTGGATGTGCGTGTCCTGCGTGATGACAATACAGAAGTAGAGATTATGGAGAACGTAGATTACGGCGAGACAGATCTGCGTCACATTATCGAAGGAGACAGAAAGTACCGTGATGAGAATGAATCTTTCGGTGATCACGGATTTAGTGAGAAGGAGTTTGTAGGCGAGGAACTCGAGGATGTTGAACCTGAGGAAGAGCCGGATGATGATGCCCCGGTGGACATTGAGTTTGACGAGTATTCCGATTATGAGGAAGAATAAGAGGAGGATCCAAATATATGCCAAACAATAATGAACAACAATATCAACCGTTAACATTTGACGCGATCAAGATCGGTCTGGCTTCACCGGAAAAGATCATGGAATGGTCAAGAGGTGAGGTTACAAAGCCGGAGACGATCAACTACAGAACATTAAAACCGGAAAAAGACGGACTGTTCTGTGAGAGAATCTTCGGACCGAGCAAAGACTGGGAGTGTCATTGTGGAAAATATAAAAAGATCCGTTACAAAGGTGTTGTTTGTGACCGATGCGGCGTCGAGGTTACAAAGGCAAGTGTGCGTCGTGAGCGTATGGGGCATATCGCCCTTGCCGCTCCGGTGTCTCATATCTGGTATTTCAAGGGAATTCCGAGCCGTATGGGATTGATCCTTGATATCTCTCCGAGAACATTGGAAAGAGTGCTTTACTTTGCTTCATACATTGTTCTCGACAAAGGAGAGACGGATCTTCAGTATAAACAGATTCTCTCTGAGACAGAGTATCAGGAACAGAAAGAGAAGTGGGGCAGCGGCTCATTCCGCGTAGGCATGGGAGCCGAGGCAATCAAAGAACTTCTGGAAAGCATCGATCTTGAAAAAGAATATGCAGAACTTCAGGCAGGGTTGGAAAATGCGACAGGTCAAAAGAGAGCGAGAATCGTGAAACGCCTTGAAGTTGTTGAGGCGTTCCGTGAGTCGGGCAACCGTCCGGAATGGATGATCCTTTCTGCAATTCCGGTTATTCCGCCGGATCTTCGTCCTATGGTACAGCTTGACGGAGGCCGTTTTGCGACAAGTGATTTGAATGATCTGTACAGAAGAATCATTAACAGAAACAATCGTCTGAAAAGACTGCTTGAGCTTGGAGCGCCGGACATTATCGTAAGAAACGAAAAACGTATGCTTCAAGAAGCGGTAGATGCTTTGATCGACAACGGACGCCGTGGACGTCCGGTTACAGGCCCGGGAAACAGAGCGCTGAAATCACTTTCAGATATGCTGAAAGGTAAATCCGGACGTTTCCGTCAGAACCTGCTTGGAAAACGTGTCGACTATTCGGGACGTTCCGTTATCGTCGTAGGACCGGAACTTAAGATTTATCAGTGCGGTCTTCCGAAAGAGATGGCAATCGAACTGTTTAAACCGTTTGTTATGAAAGAACTTGTGGCAAACGGAACAGCACATAATATAAAAAATGCAAAGAAAATGGTAGAGAGACTTCAGCCGGAAGTTTGGGATGTTCTTGAGGAAGTGATCAAGGAACATCCGGTTATGCTTAACCGCGCCCCCACGCTTCACAGACTCGGTATCCAGGCATTTGAGCCGATTCTTGTAGAAGGTAAGGCAATCAAGCTCCATCCGCTCGTTTGTACAGCGTACAATGCCGACTTCGACGGTGACCAGATGGCGGTACACGTTCCGCTGTCACAGGAAGCTCAGGCAGAGTGCCGTTTCTTGCTTCTTTCACCGAACAACCTGCTGAAACCGTCCGACGGAGGACCGGTGGCGGTTCCTTCACAGGATATGGTTCTCGGTATTTATTATCTGACGCAGGAAAGACCGGGAGTAAAGGGCGAAGGAATGTTCTTTAAGAGCATGAGCGAAGCAATTCTTGCATATGAGAACGGATATATTACGCTCCACTCGCGAATCAAAGTTCGTGTAACTAGAATGATGCCGGACGGAACTGAGAAGACAGGAACGATCGATGCAACACTCGGACGTCTTTTGTTTAATGAGATTATTCCGCAGGATCTTGGATTCGTAGATCGAGAGGTAGAAGGAAACGAGCTGCTTCTCGAGGTTGATTTCCATGTCGGAAAGAAACAGTTGAAACAGATTCTTGAAAAAGTAATCAATACTCACGGAGCAACACAAACAGCGGAAGTGCTTGACAATGTAAAGGCAATCGGATACAAATTCTCTACAAGAGCGGCTATGACTGTATCAATTTCAGATATGACGGTGCCGCCGCAGAAACCTCAGATGATCGAGGAAGCACAGAATACCGTAGATAAAATCACAAAGAATTACAAACGTGGTCTTATAACAGAAGAAGAGCGTTATAAAGAAGTTGTCGAAACTTGGAAAGCAACCGATGATAAGCTGACAGAGGCTCTGCTGACAGGTCTTGATAAATATAATAACATCTTTATGATGGCTGACTCCGGAGCACGTGGATCTGATAAGCAGATCAAGCAGCTTGCAGGTATGCGTGGACTTATGGCAGATACGACAGGACGTACGATCGAGTTGCCTATCAAATCAAACTTCCGTGAAGGTCTTGACGTACTTGAATATTTCATGTCTGCTCATGGTGCTCGTAAAGGTCTGTCAGATACGGCTCTTCGTACAGCCGATTCAGGTTACCTGACGAGACGTCTTGTAGACGTATCTCAGGAATTGATTATCCATGATTCTGATTGTGCAGAAGAAGGAAAAGAGATTCCGGGAATGTATGTATCTGCATTTATGGATGGAAATGAAGAGATTGAGAGCCTTCAGGAGCGTATTACAGGACGCTATTCCTGTGAGGACATCAAAGATAAAGACGGAAATGTACTCGTAAAAGCAAACCACATGATCACACCGCGCCGCGCGGAACGCGTTATGAAAAAAGGCGTGGATGAGAACGGCGAGTCACTGAAGAAAGTGAAGATCCGTACGATCCTTACATGTAAATGTAAGAACGGCGTATGTGCAAAATGTTACGGAGCAAACATGGCGACAGGAGAAGCGGTTCAGGTCGGAGAAGCAGTTGGTATTGTGGCTGCCCAGTCGATCGGTGAGCCGGGAACACAGCTTACAATGCGTACGTTCCATACAGGAGGAGTTGCCGGTGACGATATCACACAGGGTCTTCCGCGTGTCGAGGAGCTTTTCGAGGCGAGAAAGCCGAAAGGTCTTGCGATCATCACGGAATTTGCCGGACGCGCAATGATTTCCGACACGAAGAAGAAACGTGAGATCATCGTTACAAATGATGAGACAGGCGAATCAAAGGCGTATTTGATCCCGTACGGTTCTCGTATTAAAATACAGGACGGCGTGATGCTTGAAGCCGGAGACGAACTGACGGAAGGTAGTGTAAATCCGCATGATATTCTGAAGATCAAAGGTCTTAGAGCCGTTCAGGATTATATGCTTCAGGAAGTGCAGAGAGTATACCGTCTGCAGGGTGTTGAGATCAACGATAAGCATATCGAGGTTATCGTTCGCCAGATGTTGAAGAAAGTCCGCATCGAAGAGAAGGGT
>OKCG01000388.1_pt1 | contig 18582 bp, 9 predicted proteins | sample 1609991 | NCBI WGS metagenome assembly OKCG01 (sample SAMN04436606, study PRJEB24849) | human gut metagenome | biome: human gut; feature: NICU; material: stool | host: Homo sapiens | place: USA: Saint Louis, MO | collected 2010-01-15
CAGGAGCCTTCGCCTGTTTTCAGTCAGGATTGCGGACTTGTTTCGCAATTACCTAATTTTCTATAACAAAACTGCCGCTTGCATATAAAATCGCAAGCGGCAGTCTGTATAATTGAATCTCTTTCAATCGCTTTTACAGTTCTTCTATTTTGTTACATACAAATCTCAATACTTTCCTTAAATCTTTAATGTTTATAACTCCGTCCTTTTCCACATCTGCGGCAAGTTTCTGCTCCTCGTCCAACTCAACCTTCTGACATACATACCTCAAAGTAGTACGAACGTCTGAGATCGTCACTTTTCCGTCCGAATCTGAATCACCTTTTATATAATCCGGCTTCATCGCCTCGAACGTAAATCCGTTTTCTTTTGCGTACTTCTCCGCAGCCGATCCTGCTACTCCCCGGATTGTAAATCCTTCTACCTTATATCCCTGCTCATATTGCTTGCTCGACAAATATCCTAAAGCCTCTCTTCCGATCACTTTTACAGATTCGGGGATTGTGACTGTCTTCAAAGATTCACATCCCATAAACGCCACTTCTCCGATATTATTCACGCTGTTCGGAATCACAACTTCTGTCACATTTCCCTGCATATAGAATGCATATCCTGCGATACCTTTCGTTCCGTCTTTGATCGTAACCGTTGTATCTGCCGGCGCTTCTCCTTTATATTTGTAATAAACTTTTCCTGCATATACGTCTCCGTCAGCCTGTGCGTCATACCATTTAGTATTCGTATCTCTTATGCCGCTTCCCTCATTGTCAAATGCAAAACCGCCGATTGCCTCTACCGAATCCGGAATTTCAATGTCGCTCAGATTCTCACATCCGTTAAACGCCCCATACTCAATCTCTGTTATGCTGTTCGGAAGCGAAACTGTCGTAAGATTTTTATTATTGGAAAATGACTCTGTTCCTATTTTCTCAACCTTATCTCCCCACATGATTTCCGTCAATGCACATGAGCCGAATGCGTTATTCGCTATATATGCAAGATTATTTCCGATTACTGCTTTTTTCAATGATTGACAGCCGTAAAATGCCAGATTGCCGATACTTGTCACTGAGTCCGGTATCTCTACAGACGTCAATCCCGAGCCGCCAAATGCATTATCTGAAATATAAGTAATATTATCCGGCAGCTCGATCTGTTTCAAATTACTGCAATGATAAAATACTCCGGATTCAATTCCTTTTAAACCACTTCCAAGAGTAATGTCGTTTAACGATCTGCACTCGTAAAATGTACTTGCTCCGATCTCTGTCGTGCTGCCGGGAATACGAACCTTCGTCACTCCCGAATAGTAAAACGCATTGTTTTCAATATTTTTTAATCCGTTTCCAAGATCTACCGGTCCAAGATTTTTGCAGTGAGCAAATCCGTTTTCTTCGATTGTCTGAACGCTGTCAGGCAGACTGACCGAATGAAGCTTTGAACAGTTTTCAAATGCTCTTGCGGCAATTTTCTGTAATTTGCTTCCTTCTTTAAATGTAACTGTTTCCAAATTTGCACATGATGCAAATACTCCGTACTGTAAATCTGTAACCTGTGCCGGAATCGTTACGCCGACAATATTTTCATTCTCCGCAAACGCTCCGTAACCGACACTTTTAACTACCTTATTATCGATCTTGTCCGGTACTGTTACATTACTTTCTACTCCGGAATATTTCAAAATCTCTACTGTATTATCAGACAGCACACGATATGTATAATCAGATGACTCTTTTACCGGTTCAATCTTCCATTTTGCTTCTTTATCTGATAACGCAATGCCCAAATGATATGTTTTTCCCTGCTCTAATGAAACCTTCATGCCGAACTCTGCAGCTCCATCATACAAGTACCCTTCTATTTCTTTCCAATCTGAACTATATACTTTTCCTGTTCCCCCATCTTTTGAAGAAAACATATATTCTCCCGACTTACTCGGAACGAAATCATATACTGTTGTCTCCTCTTTTGTCGTCGTATACTCTGTTCCTTCGTTAGCAGTTTTCGTACCTGCTTTTGTAATATTCCATTGGATCTCACTTTTATCCAGGCTTACCATCGAGAATTCATAAGTTTTTCCCTTCTCAAGCGCAATGAAGAAATCTATCTTGCCACTCGAACTTCCGAATCCTGTCTGCCAGTCGCATTCCTTTATAGACAGACTTGCATTATCCTGCTGAGATCGAAAACGATATATTGCCGTCGTATCCGGAGTAAACGTATAATTAATCTCCCTGTTCTTATCAAACGGCGTAGTATACGTTGTTCCTGTCTGTACCGCTATCGTTTCCTTTTCACTTTCTTCATATTTTTGGATACTCCAATATTGAGCCCTGTCCACTGTAAAATAATAAGTTTTCCCTGCGGTCAACGGTACAGAATATGCGATTCCAAGCGTTTTCCAATTTTCATCATAAACACTTGCCCCTTCTTTTACAGTATATTTCCCTGTCGTTTCCGGCACAAACACATAATAAACTTCTTTTGAATTCTCATTTCGGTTAACTTGTCCCAATTCTACAGAAATCGCTTTCCCTTTTTTGACGCTCCATTTACTTGACGTTTCCGGATTCACCTCGCTCTTACTTACGGTAATATAATAAGTATGACCTGATTCTAATTTACAGAACGACCATGCGGAAACAAATTCCTCGGTCTCTTTGTCCTTAATACCCATTGACAAAGAACCCGAATCGAAACGATACCATCCGGTCTCGTCCACTGTCAGATTGTAATAAATCTCTTTTACATTTTCGCTTAATTCCGCTTCAAATTCTCCAGGCTTAATATCTCTTACTTTTCCTGCATACCACTTTAAGGTTTGTACAGATTCTGCAGAATTATTCGTTATCTCCAGATAATACTCTCCGCCTTTGTGCAGTTCATATCGGCTTTCTTCTCCTGGCAGCCATGTATCGCCATCCTCTTTCTTTTCAATAATAGAGATATATGCGTTTACACTCCAATCTCTAATTAACTCAAAGTAATACTGCCCGTCTTCCTCAACATTCAGACGATAACGAACCGTTGTCTGTTCTGTCGAAAAAGCGGCTTCCCCATATTCCGGTGTTCCGTCTTTTTTCAGAGTGATCGTACCGGCCTCATCACCTACAGTTATGTCATGCGGTACATCCTCCTGCGAATCCGGTATCTGTATATCCTCTACATCCTCATTTTGCTGTGCATCACTTACTGCTTCATCCTGCGTCTGTTCTGCTTCTGCATTTACAGAAACCGGAACTGCAAACACCATCGACAGGCACATCAGAAACGCTGTAAGTCCTGCGATCACTTTTCTCTCAAATTTTGTGATCATACTTTTTCCCTCCTTTATATTTTCAAAAAATGTATTGTTTTCTCTTAAAGTTACCGCCTCCTTTCAAGTCAGTTTTTACTGTTAATATCTCTTTCCGCAAACTCTGCATACTAATATATCACTTGCATTCTCCGCATACTTTCGGACAATCTTCTTTCCTGTAATATCCGATACCTGTTTCTTGACACTGTTCTCCTGCCAAAAGTCCGCTCTTTTTGCAGTATACTTCTTCTTTCACACCGGTTGGAATCGAATATTGCTCCGATGCATCTGCCCCGATTTTTTCAAAGACCCCTTTGCATATCCGAGCGGCGTCTGCAGTTTCAGCGTCCATATCTTTATCAGATTTATACCATACCGCACATACATTTCCCGGAATCATTCCGACAAACCAATGGTCTCCATACTCGCTCGTTCCTGTTTTCCCACACACGTCAAGTCCTGTCACCTGTGCTGATATACCTGTTCCGTCTGTCACGACTTCCCGAAGCATCCGGTTCATAATATAAGCCGTATCTTCACTGAACACTTCCGATTCTTTCTGCTGCGGCGTCCAATAGGTCTCTCCTGATTTTTCTATTTCTTTCACAGCACAAAGAGGCGTATCTTTTCCTTCATTTATAAATACCTGATATGCGTCCGCCATTTTTGAAACCGTCACGCCGTTCTCCAGATATCCAAGCGCTATGTTGCTTAAAATTCTGTCTTCTCCTTCCGCCAGATATCCACTCGCTATATTGCTTAAGGTTCGGTCTTCTCCTTCCTCCTCTAAAATCTTTTTCTCATTATCCACATCATAACTGAGCGTATCTTCCAAAAAACGAACCGACTTCTCAACACCGTAATCTTTCAGTACTTTCACGGCTACTGCATTATTTGACTCTTTCAGTGCATCTGCAGCCGTCACATTTTTCCCTGTAAACGGCACGACATTTTCCGGCCATTCTCTGGCAATCCCGTTGTCTCCTGCCACAACTCCATAAGCGCTATCTTCGTACAACGATGACCAACATATCGTTCCGTCCTCAACCGCCGGGCCATATACACTAAGCGGTTTCATCGTCGATCCTGCAAACGCCGGCTTTGTCACATTGTTATAGTTGTCGTTTCCTTTTGTATCACTGTAACACGCCGTCAGATGCCCTTCTTTATCAGTAACCGCCGCTCCGAACCGCTCACATGCCATTCCTTCACCGTCATTATAAGAGCCGATCACCGCATCCAAAGTTTCCCGGTCGAGCCATGTTTTCACTGTTATTTCTCTGTCTGCCAGTATTTTTGCCGCAGTTTTTTTCATTCACACCTTCGCGCTCCTGAATCATTTTGACCGCTTCCTGCGAAACGATATCCGCATAAGACTGATATTTGTCTTCACACTCATAACTGATCTTTCCGTCCTGCAATATAAGTTTTGCAATCTCATTTCCGGCCTGATCAAGCACGACCGCTCCACTTTTTTTGCTAAGCATCATCCCCGCCGCCGCAAGGACTCCACATGCTCCGACAGCCAATGTGACCCCGACAATTCTCTTTTTATTCATCCATCCGCCTCCTCATGTCCTCAATGATCCCAAGATTCTCATGAGACAATGTCACTTGCGGACGATCTACGATCTTCCAGCCCAGCGCGCTCGTATTTTCTTTTACCTGCTCCAGCATCTTCGGGATTTCTTCTGCCTTTTCCACGCAAAATCTTACCCCGTCTTTATCGCCCATCTGGTGATACAGGTCATTGCAGTATACTAAAACTTCAAGATAATTCTCGTATTCTTCATACTGATACGGCGCAAGTTCAATCGCTTTTAATTTATATTCCGTAAACTGTTCTACGTCCCCATCCGCAAAAGCCGCCTGTGCCAATGCACTATATGGAAGAGACACAGACTGATTATCCACGATCACTTTTTCCGCAATCGCTTTCATTTCCTCTGCCTTATCCGCTTTCATAAGAAGAGCCAGCTGCGCCATTGTATTTCCACTGTAAACTTTTTCAGCCGCTTTATAATTTCCCGACGTATAGCAAACGTCCGAAACCCCGCACATAATCGAAAGCGCCGCTGCCGCCGCCCCGGTCAGACCTACAACCGTTCCGGTTAAAACAGGCACTTTCTGCGTCTTAATATTCCGCATGTCAAGAAACAGGATCAGCACAAATCCCATTGCCATAAACTGAAAATCATAATCAAACAAACTGTGCAAGATCATAATGACAAGAACAATCCTGTTCCTGTCTGTTGTCCGCTTCGTAAACACCGACCGCAAAACAGCAGCGCCCATAAACACTGCGGGAATCACTCCGACGTCAAGTAATATCTGAATCAATTCATTATGTGCATTTACAACTGTATACACACCGGTCTGTACTGACTGCTGTATAAAGTAATAACCATAATATCCGAGTCCGAAAGGATGTTTTAATATAAGCGGGAGCGCATCCTGCACATACAAAATTCTTCCGAGAAACGTACTTGCTCCGAAGGAAATATTTGTAAATCGCTCAAGAATACCTGCGCTTCCTGCTGCAACAGCCAATATCACCGCCACAACGGCGCCTGCCGCCAACACTGAAATAATAACTTTTTTCCCCGAGGACTTTGCCGCAAACACCCATATAACGGCAACAGCAGTTAATACGAATACCGTACGGCTTCCGCTCATAATAATTCCAAATACAGCGGCAACACCATACACGATATCGAGCCAGTCAATTTTTTTGTAATCAAATCTCCACATTACAAGAATCAGACAGATTAGCATAAACAATGCATATGTATTCGGATATTGAAAAAATCCCGACAACCTGCCTGCAACCGATACCCATTGTTCAAAAACTTCAAACTGCATCATAACAAATGAAAAAGCAGTCATAAGACATCCAAGCATCGGAAGAGACGCGATCATTTTCTCTCTTTCGTCCGTCAGACCCGATACAAGTACGTAGAACAATAACAACGGAAGGAACTTCACGACTCCCATAAGAGCCATTCCCGAATCCACCGCCCATAAACAAGACAGAAGATATCCGAACACAAGCACGGCAAAGGCAGCCATATTCAGATCCCACGCTGCTGTGATACGCTTCTTCACATACATTCTGTAAAACAAAACTCCGGTCAGTACGATTCCGGTTACCGCAGACACCGATACATAATACCCGCCGCCCAATATTCCGACTATCACTATACACGCCATTAAAATCAGCATTTTTATCCCGCCCCCGCTCTCGCAGCTTTTACTTGCTTTTATTTGTTTATCGCTATTTTCTGCTTTTATTTTTATCACTGTTTTCTGACTTGTTTTTACTTTTGTTTGTTTCCGTTTTTTTTCTTTATCAAGTAAACAACGACGCCTGATAAAATCATAACTCCGAAAAATGCAGCCAGCGCTTTAAAATCTTCAGCTGATAATTTTTTCGATTTCTTATCTTTATCCGCCTTATCAGCATCTTTTTTCCCGCTGTCACCTTTCCCTTTCTCACCTGATTCGGACGAATCTTTTTTATCATCGCTTGATTCCTTTTCAGATTTTGACTTGTCTTTATCCTTATCTGATTTTTTGTCCGATTTATCGTCTGACTTCGATCTGTCTGATTTGTTCTGATCTGTTGAAACTACGGCAAGATCTCCCACAACTTTCTCCTGAAATTCTTTATCCACACCGGAAACTTCTCCTGTAATCGGGTTACTGGACTCCGTATTGTCTACCACTTCATCCGGCTTCATTCCGATTGGGAGCTTCTCCGTACAGTCTTTTTTTAATTTAAACTTCAAATCAACGATAGATCCTTCATTTTTCACTGTATCCGGAACTACATACACAACGATTATTTCTGATGATTCTTCAATATGGTTATAATCAAATATTCCGCCTCCGGCTTTTTCAATCAAATCTCCTGCCTCCAGCGACTGAAATTCCAGAACTTCTTTGTCATAATAAATAGAGATCTGAAAGCCGCCGACTTCCTGGCCTGTATTAAACTCTACCGGAACTGTTACGACGTCTCCCGCTTTTCCTTTTTGATTATCTACATGAAACTCCGTATATACATCTTCCGCCTGAACATTCATTCCGAAAAGACAGACCATGCATAAAATTAAAATAAACTGTTTTATTCTTTTTCCTCTCATCAACCTCTATTCTCCTTACGCTCTTTCCCTTTTATAACATATATTTTTTGCACCTTTTCGGAGCTTTTTGGTATCAAAAGAAATACAATATCATCTACTGTTTTTCTTTCTTCTGATACCAAAAAGCTCCCTGTCGGTCAGTCGCCAACAAGGAGCTTTCTTTTAACTTTTATCTATGCGTTCTTTTTTTGAAAATTACTACGCCTACAATCGCTGCTATGGATAAAAGCATTGCTACTACGAAACCTGAGATGTGGTTGCTATCTCCGGTCTTTACTGCACCGCCGTCAGCCGGTTTCTCATTCTTATTGTTTGTACCGTTTGCTTTTGCTGTTACTTTCAAAGCGTACTCAGCCGTCTTATCTCCAACCTTCGCTGTGATCTTTACATTTCCGGCTTTTACAGCTTTAACAACACCATTTGCATCTACTGTTGCTACTTTTGTATCAGAGCTGCTCCATACAACTGTTTTGTCATCTGTTGTATTTGTCGGATTGAATACTACGTTAAGTTTTGTTGTCTTTCCTTCTTCAAGAGAAGTTACATCACCTTTGATTTCAATCGACTCAAGCGGAATTTCTTCTACTGTTATATCATAAGTAAGTGTTTTCTCAAAGTCTGTGTTTGTTGTTTTTACTGTAATAGTAATCGTCGCTTTGCCGTTTTTCAAAGCTGTTACCATACCATTTTTATCTACAGAAACAACTTTTTCATCAGATGATGCAAATGTATATATTACATTATCTGTTGTATCAATCGGATTCAGTCCGATTTTAATTTGATGTTTCTCACCTTTGAAAAGTTCAGACGGATTCTTCATCTCATCAAGCTTAACATCTGTCAGGTGAATTTCTTTTACTGTCACTGTACAAGAAGCTGTATGTTTTCCATCGGCTGTTGTTGCTGTGATTGTAGCTGTGCCTTCTTTCAGTGCTTTTACTGTTCCGTTTGCATCAACTGCAGCTATATCCGCCGCGCTGCTTGTCCATTTTACTTCACGGCTATCTTCTGTATTGCTCGGAATAAACGATACTTCAAGTTTCTCTGTTTTACCTTTCAGAAGATCTGTAATTTCTGTTTTATTCAGCGCAATACTTTCTGTATGGATCGGAACTTTTACTTCACATACTGCTGTGATCTTATTGTTTGCTTTTGCTGTTGCGATAACTTTTGTTTTTCCGCCTGCAACTGCTGTAACAACACCATTTTCATCAACTGTTGCTACGCTCTCATTTTCGCTCTTCCATGTAACAGCTTTTTCATCTGTTGTATCTGCCGGAAGATATGTTACATTCAGGTTTGCTTTCTGACCTTTTTCAACTGTCACCTTGTCCGGTGTCACTTTGATGCCTGTCAATTTTGCATTAACCGTAACTGTACATTCAGCTTTATGTGTACCTACTGTTGCCGTAATCTTTGTTGTGCCTGTTGCTTTCGCTGTAACGACACCATTTTTTACTGTTGCGATCTCTTCATCGGCGCTTGACCATGTAACTGTCTTATCATCTGTTGTATCTGCCGGTGTATAAATCACTTTAAGAGCTTCACTGCTCTGACCTTTGGAAAGTTCCAAAGCTGTTTTATCAAGTGAAATTCCTGTCAGTTTCTTCTCCTGTACTGTAAGTGCACAAGTTGCTGTAAGTTTTCCGACCTTTGCAGTAATTGTTGCGCTGCCGTCTTTTAATGCTGTCACTTTACCGTTTGCATCAACTGTCGCTACGCTCTTATCGCTGCTCTCCCATGTTACTGCTTTGTTATCTGTCGTATCTGCCGGATCATATTTCACTGACAATGTCTTTGAAGTACCTTTTTTCAATGTAAGAGTTGCCGGATCTACAGTAATTTTTTTCAACGGATTGTTTACTGTGATCTTTACACTGTCGCTCTTGCCTGCTGCTGTCGCTGTAATTGTTGCGTTTCCAACTCCGACAGCCTCAACTTTACCTTTTGAATCAACTGTCACAACATCTTTATTAGAACTCTTCCATGTAATTGTCTGACCTTCCAACGCTTCTGCAGGTGTTCCTGTCACTGTAAGTGTCTCGGAAGTACCTTTCGTCATTGTAAAGTCTTCTTTGTTGATCTTAAGAGAAGAAAGTTCGATTGCAACCGGGATTTCTCCGTTTTCAATCTTATTACCATTTTTATCTAATGTTGTTAATGGAACATCTTTGCCGTCGATATCAGTTCTGTCATTATCATTTGTTCCTGTCTGAATTCCTACACAATTAAAGCCCATAAGACCTGAGCCTTTTGCATTCTCATTAACTGTTACATCAAACGTAAAAAGTAATACATCTTTATTTACCGGATTACCTTCCTTCATTTCAAGCAATACTGAAAATCCACCTGCTGTATATACGTCTTCCTCATCTACAATAAACATAAGATTCTTTTTGAGAACATTATTTGGATCTTGCTCCAAACTGTCCTTCACATATGTATATACCTTTGTGTCAAAATCAAATCCGCCGACAACCTGCATCACGTTTCCATTTGGCTTAAGCCAACATTCAACATGAACCTTATCACCGGGTTTCATGTTTGTGACATCCGTCTTAGTTATAATTGACGGTACATCGTTCGCAGCCTGTACATCCATCTGCGGAACTGCCACAAATCCCGTGATGACCATGACCAGAGCCAAGACTAAAGCTGCGATCTTGTTTAGCTTCTTTTTCATCCCTTTTTCTCCTCTCCTATATTTTGATGATGTGACTAGTATTCCTAGTAAATCCACTTAAACATAATTATTATAGGACTTTATTTTTATTTTTGCAACGCCTATAAATGAATATTTACCTCTGCTTCTTTTATTTATCTATTTTATACATTTTATTGCAAAAATCAGGGGACGCACACACATTTTCTTCGGCAATACATACAATAATCATAGAAAAAACGAGCCGTAATGCCCCTCTATACGCGCTTGCTTTTTCAGTATTTAATTTGTTTTTCACAAAAGAAACTAAAATATTTACATCAATATATTATTTATGGAGGCATTATGAATATAAAAGGACTTGATGTCAGCGAATTTCAAGGAGAAATCAACTGGGAACGGGTTAAAAACGCAGGCTATCAGTTTGCTATGATTCGTGCAGGTTATGGATTCAATACGATTGACAAACAATTTCAGAGAAATGCTTCTGAATGCAACAGAATCGGTCTTCCGATCGGAGTTTACTGGTTCTGCTATGCTGTCAGTCCTGAAACGGCTATTCAGGAAGCCGACGGCTGTCTGCGCACCATTCGTAATTATAGAATTGATTATCCTGTCTGCTATGATATTGAACAGGCATCCGCCGCTTATGCTCTCGGAGAAGGTGTCACTATCACTCCGGCTCTTGCAAAACAACTCGTTTCTTCTTTCTGCAATCGTATTGAAGCAGGGGGCTACTATGCGATGTTTTACACAAACCGCAGTTTTTTAGACAATTATCTCGGAAATGATCTTGCAAAACGATATGCATTCTGGTACGCCCGCTATGCGTCTTCCTTCGACGGAACAGACTGCGGTATGTGGCAGTATACAAACGAAGGAAGTGTTCCCGGTATCGGCGGAAATGTAGACCTTGATATCGGCTACATCGATTATCCCGGCATCATCCGCCGGGCAGGACTTAATCACCTGTCTGAAACTGCTCCGCCGCCCGCTCCTCCCTCCGCTCCGACATATATCACTTATACGATTCAACCCGGTGATACATTAAGTGAAATTGCCGAAAGATTCGGAACAACCGTCTCTTCTCTTTCCGCTCTGAACGGTATTTCCGATCCCAATCTTATTTACGCCGGAAATACACTCCGCATTCCACAAGGCGGGAATTCTGCTCCGGTTTATTACACCATTCAGCCGGGAGACACATTAAGCGAAATTGCCGAAAGATTCGGAACGACCGTCGCTTCTCTTTCTGCCTTGAACGGTATTTCTGATCCCAATTTAATTTATGCGGGAAATACACTTCTAATTTCTCAATAACTTTCAGTACCGACAGATTTTTTATCTTTTCTTTTCAATAAAGCGCGGTTTCTTTAACTATCTAAATTTAAGAATTTCATAACTTTTTTTCGTTTTCTTTTAGACATTAAACATACTTTAGACACATTTTGAAGATATACTGTTCAACAGATAGTTGATAAAACAACTATCTCCCCCCTCATAAAGTAAAGACATCCCGGATAACCGGGATGTCGCACTTTACTCTCATTCCTTTAGATAACTATAAAAACAACGAAACCCGTTAGCCGGAAGGTTAGCGGGTTTTCGCTGTTTATAGAACTGTTCATCTCGTCTGTGGATAGTTCTTAGACAATTCACTATAACTCTAAAAATCATTATTCCTATTGTTTTCGTATCAATTCCCTTTTTATCGCAAACAGCAGTAAGAAAAGTGCAATCATCATTCCGATATGAGACAATCCTGCCAGACCGGACAGCATCCCATTCCCCATTTTTCCAAGCTCTATTCCGAGAACCTGCACAATTCCGCGAATAAGCATCATCACCACCATGGCAGGCAATGCGATATTATAGAGAACAAAAAATTTCTTAAACAAAAGATTTTCCGCCAACATTGTTACTTTTGCGAAAAGAGCCGTTATAAGAAATAACAATGTTCCCATCACCAACAGATGAACATGCAGCACTCCTAATGTAGTCGGCTCTGTATATCCGTTCCATTTTGTAAATTCCCGATAAAATACGCCTCCCGCCATTGCAAATATAAAATAAACAATCGCTGTATTTATAATTCTTTTCATATGTATCTTCTCCTTAGTTTTTACTCCTCATCTTTTATGCATCTATACTTTCTCTATACTTCCTCTATACTTTCTCTATGCTTTTTCGTTTACTTATGCTTTCTTCCTGTAAGCCTGTATATAATTTCTTCCAAATAAAACGCCTGCCATGAAAAGTGCCGCTCCCAATCCTGTGTAAAATACAGCTATAAACCGCTCCGGCAGTAAATGGAATGAACGAATAATAATCCCGAAACTTATCATAAACGCCATAATTAAAAATGATTTCAAATCAAAAAATTTATAAAACAGTTGCTTTTCTTCTTCATATCCTTGAATTCTTATTGTATGTTTATTTGTCAACTTATAAAATACCATGAACCAAAAGAGAAGAAACACGATAATTGTCACGATATAATTTATTACAGTCTGATATTCAGCATAAGTTTCAATCCCGATCCTCAAAACGTTAAATCCTGCGATCATCCAGACAAGACTTGCCAAAAGCAAAAGATTCTGTTTCTTTATCTTCATAACCCATCTCCGTTCCACATCAACTCTTTCTCTTAATACAAATAATTTTTTACAAATTCCAAAAAGGACTCTTTTTCATTTTGTTTTTCCAGTAATATTGATAAAAACAAGGTAAATATATAGTCCGTAAAAATTTCGGCAGTCAGATTTTCTGTAAATATCCCTTGACGTATTTTTTCATCATTTTCCAAAAAATGTGCCATTTGATTTTTTAACCTCAGAAAATATACTTCCATCGCCTTTTTTCCTTCTTGTCTTTCTCCTGCCGTAAACCCCAATGCATGCATGGAAAAAAATTTCGGATAACGGCTTCGGCTATTTTCAACACCTTCAAACAACAGGTTTAAGTATTCCACAATATTCTCGCATTTTTCTAAAGTTTTTCCCATTTGAAATATATCTTTCCACACTGCCTCTATTGTAGCAGACAAAAGTTCTGATTTTGAAGAAAAATAATTATACAAAGAACCTAGTGCAATTCCGCATTCAGATGCAACGGTTCTCATATTTACTGCGGCAATTCCTTTTTTTGCCACAATCCCACAGCTTACTTTCAATATTTCTTCTTCCGACGTAACCGCTCTGCTCAACTCTTATCACCGTCCTCTTTATTCTATTCTCCTTTCCCGCTTTCCCTTTTCAGTTTTTTTAATATGAACATTGTTCATGTTAATATTCTATACAATATTTGTCAAGTTTTTTCTCCTGTTTTCCAATTTTTCTCTTTACTCTCTTTTTACAACTTCAAAAGAACCGATTCCCAAAAGAGAATCGGTTCTTTTATATCGCCTCACAATATTATATTATGAAAACTTTATTCTTATTTTTGTTCTTATTTTTTCTTTTTATTTTTGATAATAAGAACTGCCGCCACAACGGCGATTGCAGCCACAAGACCCGCGATCGGAAGCCATACGTTCTTATCGTCGCCTGTCTGTACCGCACCGGAATTGTTCTTTCCTTCCTCTTTGCCGGATGTCGGAGGAACTTTTCCTTTCTCTTCAACAGTCACGTTGACCGTTACTTTCCTGAATTCTTCCGGAATTGTGATTCCTTCTTTTGTCTGAAGTGTTCCTGTCAGTTTATATGTTCCTGCTTTGTCTGCTTTATACACATCTGTGTTCCATACGATTGACAGTTTATCTTTCGCCTTGTTATCAAGTGTCACTTTCACTTCTTTCGGAAGGGCAAGTTTCTCTGCCGGAGTTCCGAATTTCACAGTAAGGTCAGCAAGTTTTTCTACTGCTATAACCACTTTGTCTTCCGGCTGCGGCGGGTCTACTTCTCCGCCTTTTTCTTCTACAGTTACGTTGATCGTTACTGTCTTGAAGTTGTCAGGAAGTTTAATTCCTTCTTTTGCCTGAAGTGTTCCTGTCAGTTCGTACGTTCCCGCTTCGTCTGCTTTATACGCATCTGTGTTCCACTCTACTGACAGTTTGTCTTCTGTCTCGTTATCTAATGTTACTTTTACTTCTGTCGGAAGAGCAAGTTTCTCAACTGAAGTTCCGAACTCAACCGTAAGATCAGTAAGTTCTTCTACTTTTGTAACTACTTTGTCTTCCGGCTGCGGCGGATTTACTTCGCTCTCTTCTACAATTACGTTGATCGTTACTGTCTTAAACTTATCAGGAATCTTAACGCCTTTCTTCTTCTGAAGTTCTCCTGACAGCGTCTGTGTTCCGATCTGATCTGCTTTGTAATTATCTGTCGTCCATTTTACTTCAAGTACATCTGCAACACGACCGCCTTCCAGTGTAACATTTACTGTTTTCGGAAGATCCAGTTTATCAGCAGCAGTTCCTTTCTTCACTTTAAGATCGGCAGGTTTCTCTACGCCTACAACTGTCTTTGCATTCCAGTCGTCTACCGTCAGGTTAATTACTGCAGGTACAGCTTTGTTTCCTGATGCATCTACAGCTACGATACGGATACTGTAGTCTTTGCTTTCATCCGCGTTTTTCAATGTATATTCTGTCTTATCGCTTTCAGATACGATCACGCCGTCTACATATACAATATATGTAACTTCGCTTCCTTCCGGATCTTCTGACGGAGCCCATGTGATCTTCACATCTTTTTCACCTTCTTTTACTACGCTGATTCCACTTACCTGTGCCGGAGCTTTTTCATCTGCCGCCGCCACTGTCGTGAACGGCTCGCTGCAAAGAGCTTTTTCCGACTCTACTTTATTGTGGTTTACTCCTACGATCATAAATACATAAGATGTACCCGGTTTCAGATTCGTAAACCGTACCGTTGTTTCTGCTGTTGTTACAGGTTCTCCTGCATTTTCCGGAACAGTATCTGTAATTGCTTTCAGCGCTTTTGCTGTTCCTGCATGTTCTACAGCATATACTTTATAAGACTCTGCCCTTGGAAGTTTCGTCCATGAAACAGTTGCTTCTGTACTTGTAACTCCCATTACAGTTGCTTTTGCATCTTCCGGAATCGTCGGAGCCGGAATTTCTGCCGCTTCAAGCTTTGCACCTGCTACGTTCAAGTCTGCCGCAAGCTTATCAGCCTGCTCTTTTGTCGTCTTGTCGTCATTCATTCCTTTAACGGCATCGTCATACGCTTTCTTAAATTCATTCCATAAACTTTCTGCGTAATCGTCTTTATTCAGACCGCTGTATTTCTCGATCGCAGCCTGAAGCGCCGATTTGTCAACAGAAGCTGCTGCCGGAGCAAACACTTCAAGGTAATCGATGTTTACATTCCTATTGCCATGATCACTTGCCGCTGTAAACTTAATCGTATGTTGTGTATTTTCAAGACCTGTCTTTTCAAATACGCACTGCTGCGGTGATCCGCCTGATTTTTCTTCCCAAAGAACTGCGTCGCCTGCCGGCTGTCCATCCAGTTCTACAGTAAATTTGCCTTGTGTATTATTTTTCTGAGCATAGAACTTAATGCCTGTTCCTGTAAATGTATAGCTAAACCATGCTCCTTCTGTACTTGTCTCCGTCTTAGTTCCGCCGTGGTGCTTATCAGCTTCTCCTTTGTACGGATTATCCCAGCCTGTTTCACTCCATGTGATCTTCGGATTCTTGGAGTTCTTATCATCCGAGCAGTCCTCGATAATCTCTGACTGCGCTGTCACATCCGGGATTGCAACTGTAATCTCGCATGTGCCTGAGATTTCGGCATTTTCTTTCGATGTCGCTTTTACTGTCACGACGCCGTTTGCCGTTCCTGTTGACAGAAGTCCGTTTTCATCGATCGTAGCTGCCGCGCTGCCTGATTTTGTTGTAACAGACCACGTAACACCTTTATTGATCGCCTCTGCAGGAGTTACTGCCACTTTCATCTGAAGCGTCGATCCGGCTTTGCTTACTGTTGTCATTCCGCTTGCAGATGCTACCTCTACTTTTTCAACCCGCGCCGCTTCTGTATTCAATACGTTAAACGCGTCAAGCTCTACTTTATCTCTGCTTGCAGATGCATTTTTCTCGCCCATCGCCCGAACTTTAACCGTATGGATTCCGTATTCAAGCGTCTTATCTTTATGCTCTTCTGTAGAGAATATTTTTGCCTGTCTTTTTTGAGTTGCCGAATAAGTATCTGCTGTTGCCCATACTTCTCCGTCGATAGAGATTTCAACTTTACCTCTGTCGTTTTGTGTACAGGAGAATACTTCGATACCCGTTCCGCAGAATGTAAGTTCCGCTGTCTCTGTTCCTGTCGGGTCTTCTAAGTATTTCACTGAACCGCCGTAGTTTCCTTCCTGGCTGATCCAGTTGCCCCAGCTTCCTGTATATTTGATACGTTCGTCCTGATCGTCGATCATGCCGATCATGTTACGGCAGTCATCTACCGTTGCTTCCGAACTGAACTCACTTTCTTTTCCGTCGATCACAGCCGTAACTTTGTACTTCAATGTTCCGAGCACATCCCAAGCGTCTGTGTCTGTCCATTCTGTCGCTTTCAGTTCTGTCTGAACCTGTACCCACTCGCCGCCTTCAATCTGACGGTATACATTATAAGATACTTCTGTTCTGGCTTTGACCGCATCCCATGTAAGAACTGTCTCTCCGTCTTTGATCTTCGTTACCTTAAGACCTGTAGGAGCTGCAGCTAATGTATTATCAGGGATAGCAGTGATCGTATATGTCTTTCCTGCTTCTGTATTGAAGGAAATACGATCTGAAGTCACCGGTGTGATCTCAACGAGGTTTCCGTCACTGTCTTTTACAGTTGCAAGTGAAAGATTTGCGTACTGAACAACCGCTTCTCCGCCGTTATTAGAGTGGATCGAAGCTTCTGTCAGTTTGTTGTCTGCCCATGCCATATCAACCGCAAAATTACCGCGGGCAAGCAGACCTTTCACATTACCTGTTCCCCATGCTTTCGGAACTGCAGGCATCAGGTCGATGTGACCCATGTTGCTCTGAACAAGCATTTCCGCAACTGCCGCTGTGTAACCGAAGTTTCCGTCGATCTGGAACGGAGCGTGTGTATCCCACAGGTTTGTCATGATCTTGCCGCTCGTGACCATTTTGGACAATACGTCGTATGCTTTATCGCCTTCTGCAAGTCTCGCCCATGTTGCGACACGCTGAGCCATTGCCCATCCTGTCGTTTCATCAGTTCTATTCTGCATCGATACTTTCGCTGCCGCCAGCCATTCGTCGCTCTGAGCGATCAAGTCTCCCGGATATAATCCGAGCATATGGGAAATATGACGATGACCATATCCTTGTCCCATTTGATTACCGTTCTCATCTGTATTTAACGTTGTCTCGTTATACCACTCTTTGATCTGTCCGCTGGCACCGACCTCGATCGGTCCTTTTAAGTCAGCCTGATTCTTTTTCCACTGTGCGACTTTCGCTTCGTCAACTCCCAAAGTCTCTGCCGCTGTGATCGTATCTTCATATAACTGCCAGATCAACGAATGCTCATATGTATTACCTGCAGTTCTCGGTCCGTGCTCCGGTGAATAACTCGGAACAGATACAAGCTTTCCATCATTATCGCGCATCAACATTTGATCGTAGAGCGTCGCTTCTTCTTTCATCATCGGGTAAATATGAGTCTGCATGTACTCTGTATCTCCCGTAAACTCATAATATTCCCAACAGTTCTGAAGAATCCACGGAACGCCTGCCGGAGACCATCCCCAGTCAAATACCCAGCCCGGGTTCGTCCATCCGTACGGGTTGTTCTGTGTATGCGCCATAAATCCATTTTCAGGATTTGCTTCCGTACTCTCAACGCCCGCGTAAATCTTCGCCGTAATACGTCCAGGCTCTCTAAGAGAGTCTACGTAATTAATCAGCGGTTCTGCGCATTCCGCCATATTCGTCGTATATGTCGGCCAGTAGTTCATCTGCAGATTGACATTCATATGATAGTCCGAATGCCATGCGGAGTTATTCGCTCCGACCCAGATTCCCTGCAAGTTCGACGGAAGAGTTGCTCTTCTTTCATTCTTCGTTCCGTCTTCGTTCACAGGAGTCTCTCTCGATGATCCCATCGTCAGATAACGTCCGTACTGGAAGAGCATCAATTCCAGATAACGTTTTTCTGTTTCGGAAGCCGTTCCTTTTTTATATGCCTCCAACAGCTTATCCGTTGTCTTGTCAGACACTGCCTGTCCGATGTTAAGATCTAATCTTCCGAAAATATGATCGTAATCATTTACATGATCTTCTTTTAACGTCTCATATCCGCCGGCTTTTACTTTCGCCTCAGCTCCGGATACATATCCTTTTACCAAAGCAGCGAGCTGTTCTTTTGTCTCGCCTGTACGGTATTTCGGATAATCGTTTTTATAATCCGTTCCGATGGAAGTAATGATCGTGATCGCCTTCGCACCGCTTACCGTGATCTTACCGTTTGTCGAATCGTCTTTGATCTGCC
>OKCG01000390.1_pt1 | contig 18445 bp, 16 predicted proteins | sample 1609991 | NCBI WGS metagenome assembly OKCG01 (sample SAMN04436606, study PRJEB24849) | human gut metagenome | biome: human gut; feature: NICU; material: stool | host: Homo sapiens | place: USA: Saint Louis, MO | collected 2010-01-15
CTCGATATCGACACCCGCCGCTGGGCTGGCGTGCCGTTCTACCTGCGTTGCGGCACTTTGTAAAACAGGATATAAGTAACCATCGCTCTAGTTGGATTAAGCCCGCACCTAGAGCTTCTTTTGATTATGAGTTTTACAAGATTTCTTTTGTGAATACGCAATTACCAGTAGCTCCTGTTATTGCTGGTTTTAGAGAACATTATTTTGTTACAGAAGATTGTGGCAAAACGTTAACATATTATAGCCAATTGCCTGCTCAACATCCAGAGGATGATAGTTTGCAGGATATGTTAAGTCATATTTTTTATATGTTTGGCAAGACATTAGGTCAGTTGCATGATTATGGCTTGAGTCATGGCCGTCCTGCTATGCGCGACATTACCTATGAGCCTGAACTAGATAAGATCACATTGCTCGATTGGGAGAATAGTCGTCGTTGGCCTGAGTTAACACCGCAAGGCTGGGATTTACTCGTCTTCGTTCACAGCTTCTTCCGAGAGGACAATTTACCTATATGTTATCTATATGCTATGATGAATGGCTATAGCTCAGCTTGTACGGCCCGTGAGACAGTGCTACATATAAAAGAAATTTTACGTAAACATGAATATCTTTTTAAATTCTGTCGTATGTTAAACCCTCTACATTTTGTGGACACTGAAGCAGCTGTTAAAGCATATGACTTTATATTGGCTTTGAAAACCGAATAATATGTATATGGATAGTACTCGTGTAAGAGCACTTTGTAGACCTTTACTGGTAGTATCTAGAATATTAATCTTCTAGATACCATTAGGTAGAGGTCTTTTTCTATTTCAATTTATAGTATTACAGTCAGAGTTCAGCTACTTTCACCATAAGTACCTTAAATAACGGCAAGGGGGTTGTCGAACAAGGCCCTCAGGAATATAAGAGGGTGAAAGGAGGTGATACGATGGCTAACATTAAACGCACTAAATTGGTGTTGCGTTTTAACATCGGTACCGAAGATGCGCCGAAGTACAAAGACGTAACTTATACTCGTGTTGCAGAAGAAGCGTCTGACGATAATGTGAAAACCGTTGGTAATGCGCTGGCAGCCTTGTATGACCACAGCTTGTCCGACGTGGTCCGCGTCAATGAAGTATCCTTAGGGCATTAAGGGTAGAGTTTCTACTCATTCTTGTTTTAGGTGCTCCAAACACATTTTATTGCTAGATTCGTACATTCTCAGATAGTCGTAAAGAGGTGTAGAAATAGCAAGTCCACACATTCCCATCCTTATTGATATGAATCGAAGATAGGCATATTTGTAATTTAACTTGTTTATATAGTCTATTTAGATTCGATGAACTTGTTTATGAAACGTGAAAGGAGGCGCCCACATGGCGGAAAAACGCGTTGTATATCTTACATTTTCTACGGTCGGTGGTAAAAGCACATCAGTCACAATTAGTGCTCCTCGTGCTGGAATTACTTTACAAGATGCTAAAACAGCGGCTAATGCGTTAGTGGCTAACAAAGTCATTCTTGGTGCTGGTGATGCAGAATTAGCAGCATTTACTACGGCTCGTGAAGTAAAGACACAAACTACTGAATTGCAATAGTACTGCTTCTATGATGTAGTCTAGAAAGGTACAAATATAATCTAAAGGTAGTATAAAAGCGATCATGGAGAAATCCTGGTCGCTTTTTTGCGTATTGATTGAGATATAAATTCAAAATTATTTCAGATTCATAGATTATAATGCTCTTAAAGTGCTTGTTATACATATAAGATTGGAAAATGTAGTATGATATGATAGACTTATTAAGTGATTTTATTTATCAATTTACAATAGGATAGTCTATTTATAATCAGTTTGTTAGTGTAGGAAATTAGTATATAGAATTAAGCTACTTATAAAGGAGGTTTACGATGAAAGAGGCGTGGGTTTTATTCTTACATGGTGGATTTGTTATGTGGCCGCTACTAGTGGCACTTATCATAACCGTAGCTATAGCGATAGAACGTATAGCTTATTATCGACAATTGAAGCGGGAAATGTTTGCTCTGAATGATGCATTAGAAGAGAGCGAAATAAACTGGCAATCCTTATTAACTAGCTTAGAATCTAAATATACAGCTAATATTTCGTATAATCTGACTCGCGTGCTTGGACAGTGTCATGATCGCAATGTATTGCAATCCAAAATGGAGGATATAGTGGCCCATGTTTATACGCACGCTTCCCGTGGTCTTGATTGGCTCTCTACCATTGTTACGATAGCACCATTATTAGGATTGCTTGGTACTGTAACGGGGATGATCGGTGCCTTTCAGGTGTTCGGTGCTGACGGTGCGGTACCTACTGCTATTACTGGTGGTGTGGGGGAAGCCCTTGTCGCAACTGCTTCTGGTCTTTGCGTGGCTATTGTGGCATTGTGTTTTCATGCCGGGTTTACTCATCATGTACGTATGACAATATCTCGTTTAGAAGATTCATTTTCTCGTGTCTTAGATTCTTATGATCGGGGGCATGCTGCATGAAACGAATGAGCCGTATGGAGGGAGAAAAGCCTACTTTGATGATTATCCCTATGATTGATATCATCTTTTTCTTGCTAGTATTTTTTATGATTAGCACCATATATACGATTCCACAACAATCCTTGTCTATTATGCTACCAAAAACAAAAACACAGCAGTCCGCTGAGTTGCGCCCAGTTTTAATTGATTTTGAAAAAAATGGGCAGCTGATGATTGATGATGGATATGTGACGAAAGAACAGCTTATTAGCTCTGTGAAAGCCAAAATTGGAGAGAATAAAAATCAAAACTTCCTTATTCGTGCTGACAAGGATTTGAGTTATGGCAAGGTCGTGGAATTAATGGATGAGATGAAATTAGCCGGCGCTGCAAGTATTAGTATTGCCACTGTTAATAAATAGGTGATGCTATGGCGAAACAATATGTAGATGTGTGGAAATATCCACATATGACCTATAAAAAAGCCTTTGTTATTGCTACCATTATAAGTATTATTACGGTTGGTGTTGCCTTTATTTCTTTTTCTGATTATATCGAATCTCAAATGACCGGATCATTACAGATTAATTTTCTCACGGAACAGGAAGCGGAGAAACAAGTAGAGGAAATCAAAGAGCAGATTAAAGAAGAGAAGGCTCATGAGTTTCAACACCAAAAAGAATTGGAAAATAATAACGTTCAACCTGATAACGGTGGAGCCGGTTATGGAGGACAAAATGGGAACTCTGCTGTTCCTACAAAAAGTGATGTAAGTCCGTCTAGTCAACAAGAGCGTGCTGGTGAAACAGGTACTATTAAACAATCTTCTGTCGGTAGCAATACGGGGAGTGGACTTGTCGGGCCTGAAGGTCCTGGAATTGGGTATGCATCAACAGGCAGCGAAGAAGGGCTTAGCGATCGTGAGGGTACAGGAGGCACCGAAGTAGATGTCGGTGGTGGCGGTACATTTAGTTATGATGGGTATTGGAGTAATTTACAAAGTGCAATTAATAGTAATTACCCTACAGATGCATACGCTATGGGAATTCAAGGTGATGTAACACTAAGAATTTATTTTGCCCCAGGTGGTAGTGTTGCCAGTGTGGAAATTCTTAATTCTGATGACCCTATGTTATCAGAACATGCTAGGGAATATGCTTATAGTGTGGGCGGTGCTGAAAATTCTACAGGTACACAACAATATGCAGATATCACAATTCACTATAATTTATAAGTATAATGAAAAACTAGTATCTTTATGGATACTAGTTTTTTTATATGTATATATATTACTTTGATAACATAAAATAATATTGATAGTTATTCCTGATGAATATATAATTGAGATTAGATATCGTTTTATACTATTAGAGCCCTAATATATTTTCTGGAGGTGTGTGATGAAAAAGTCATGGGCAGCACTATTGTGTGTTGTATGTCTAACGTCTGTTGCAGGTGTGGTAGGTGCAGAAAATAATAGTTCTACAAGTGTAGATAGTGTGAATGAATCTCAAAATACTGTGAGTGATGAGCAGTCAAGACGCATGAAAGATATTACGGTTACGGCTACTCGTACGGAGGCATTAGTTCGCGATGTGCCAATCGCGACAACGATTATTTCACAAGAGGAAATTAAAGATCGCCAATATCGTAATTTAGAGCAAGCCTTACAAAGTGTGCCAGGCGTTGCTTTCAGCACCGATGCCCACGGTGGACAAAATATTACGATGCGTGGTGCCGAATCTCGTCATACATTAATTCTTATTGATGGACGACGTGTTACGGGAGAATTGACGAAAACAAGAGCTAACGCCATGGGCTGGCTTCGCCAAGGCATGGATAATGTGGAACGCATCGAAATAACTCGTGGACCGTCGAGTGCCCTTTATGGTTCTGAGGCGAATGGTGGGGTTATTAATATTATTACAAAGCAATCTAGAAAGCCAAGTGTAGAGGTTAATACTGAAATTTCTCGTCGTGATGCATCGAGTGCGACAGGATATAACTTCAATGTATTGGCTCGTAGTGGGCAAAAAGGAAAGTGGAACGGATCGATTGGTGCAGGTATTCGCAGGAATATAGCGGGTAATAATGATTCTGGCTCGGATAATAATTATCATGGTGACCGAATACCGCTTCATTTTGACGTATCTTATCAAGCGGGAAAAAGGGATAAATTTTCCTTCTTTATAGATCGAGAAACTGAAGACTTGGATATGAATACGAAAAAGGGTAGCGCATTAACTCAATCGGTTGATAAAAATACGACTACTACAAGCACAGGTCTTCGTTGGAATGGCCGTCGCGGTCGGTCATCGCTTATGGTGCAGTCTTACTACAATCATTACAAAGACACTTATGATCAATATAAGCGCACGGGTGGCATAAAAAAACTATCCATTTGGGATGAATATTATAATAAAGAATGGATTACAGACGCACAGGTTAACACGGCAATTGATAAGAAGAATCTCTTGACGTATGGGGTTCAATTCCGTCGTCAAGAAGCGATTAGTACGCGTATTAATAATGGCTCCATAGCATGGTCAAGAACTCGAGAAGGTATTACAGATACCGCGGGTAAGGCAACCATTAATTACGGTAGTTACTTTGTGCAACATCAATGGAAACCTAGTCGTAAATGGGTAATTATTCCTGCTGTTCGCTACGATACGTCAAATGCATTTGATAGCCATTGGTCGCCTAAGATTGGTGTTACCTATAAAGCAAATGATAGTCTCCGTTTTAAAATGAATTACGGTGCAGGCTACTCCACACCTGGTATGACGGAAATGTATCATCATTGGCTTATGGCATCTAATGTGCCGAGAGGGCGATTAGGGGCTTTCGATATATATTTGCAAGGTAATCCTAATTTGAAACCTGAAAGCTCTTATAACTTTGATTTCTCTGTAGAAAAAGATTGGAAACGGACAAATGTTAAGGCGTCCTATTTCCACAATGTTATTAAAAATTATATTGAAAGTGGTGCTAATCGTATTGATATGGCAAATCGCCGAATTTATGTTTCGTATTCCAATTTACCTCGTGCTGTATTGCAAGGTGTGGAATTATCTGTAAATCATAGACTCAATGATAAATGGGATGTATTCGGCAACTATACATATTTGGATGCCAAAAATGACGTGACCCACGACCGTCTGTTAAATCGTGGTCGCCATGTATTCAGTGGTGGTGTTAATTATCATCAAGGTCGTTGGACTGGTGCGTTCTGGGGTAATTATTACATTAACTACCTTGATGGCATTGATGCTATTGTTGTTAACCCACGTCTCAGCATTCCGAAGAAGAAAAATATTCAAACTTGGAATGTTATGGTGACTCGTCAGTTGAATGATAATGCATCCATGTATGTAGGGGTTGAAAATATATTTGGCGAAAAACAAGACTTACGGGATATTCATGGCGCTACTTATCGCATGGGCCTTAACCTGCGTATGTAATAGTGAGATATTAATGTATGTATGAAATGCTGAGGCTTTAATGCATGTATTTCATACATAATATAGTGGCATTAATTTGAAATTATAATCTATGAGGTTTAGCTTGCATAAGTTATCTGCGAGGTGATCATTATCAATAAGCCATTATTATGTTTATTGGGTATTGTTGCCGTTGTGGGGGCTTTCACTACGGGTATAAGTTTTGAAGGCAAGCGAGAGGTATTCAGTGAGGCAGGTGCTATTCAGATTGAAGATGATACGAAGCAAATTGTGTCGTTGCCGAGTGTGGCAAGTCGAGTAGTATCTATTTCTTCGGCAGATAGCGAATTACTCATCGCTTTAGGTGTTAGCCCGGTAGGCGTAGTAAATTCAAGGGAGTTACCGGCAGAGGTGCAGGCTAAAATTGCACAGTATCCAAATATGAATAGTGCTGTATCTCCAAGTATTGAACGAATTATTATGTCCGATCCGAATCTCGTTATCGGCATTGCCATGCCGTTTCAAACGGCGTTGCGCAAAGCATTTAATGAGAATCATATTCCTAGCTTTTACCATCTATCCTCCAATTATGATGACATCATGGACCATATTCGGCATGTGGGCGCTATGACTGGTCATGATAGGGAGGCGGCTGCATTGGTCCAGAAATATAATGATATCCTAACAGAAATCATACAGCGGCATAAAGATGAGTCTGCGCCGCGTGTTCTCATCGTTTTTGGGACGCCTACGAGTTATCAACTAGCCTCCAGTAAAACATATGTGGGAGATATTTTCCAAAGATTAGGAGCAAAAAATGTGGCTGATGTATATTTGCCACAAGATGTATCGGAGAATGCTTTGGATGGATATATTCCGCTTAATCTGGAGACGATGGCCGTTCTTGATTGTGACAAGGTTATCTTGATTAATCATGGCAGTAGCGGTGAGAAAGATATAGCAGCTTTTAAAAAGGCTTTTAAAACGCCGGCATGGCAGAATGTACCTGCTATTGCTAATGGGAATATAGAGGTCTTGCCGGGTCCGTTGTTTGCGTCGGTGCCGACCGCCCGAATGGATCAAGTGTTATTATATGCGGAAAAGGTGTTATATGGACAATCTCATTAATGTGCAGGAACGTCGTGGCTTACGCGTTTTTGTGGCTGCGCTGATTCTGTTAATAGCAGGTGTGTTACTGAGTATGAAATTGGGCGCCGTTCCATTAACTTGGAGCGAATTATACCAAATCATAATGGGTGGCGATACATCAAAAATTGGTCAAATTATCATGACTATACGCTTACCACGTGTTGTAGTGGGCTTTTTAGCTGGCATGAATCTTGCCTTAGCTGGCGTGATTTTACAAGGCATCTTGCGAAATCCTTTGGCGGATCCCGGCATTATCGGTATTACCTCTGGCGGTGCTTTGGCGGCTATGATCATCATGATTCTCATGCCTACTTACGTTATGCTTGTTCCTATTGGTGCTTTTATTGGTGCGTTGGTGGCATCGTTTTTGGTTTACGGTATTTCTTGGCAAGGTGGACTTAATCCGTTGCGCCTTATCTTAGCCGGTGTGGCTGTAGCGGCTTTCTTCGGCGGGTTTAATACGATTTTGTCCGTGTTTTATCCGGATCGTGTTCAAGGAACGGTGAGCTGGATGGCAGGTGGTTTTGTAGGGCGCAGCTGGGACGATGTGATGATGATCTGGCCTTATACGGCTATGGGCATTATTGGATCTATGATATCTATCAGATGGCTTACATTGCTCAGTTTAGGTGATGACACGGCACGCACCTTGGGGGTACATGTTGAAAGATGTCGATTGTCCTTACTCGTATTAGCCTCTTTGTTAGCCGCATCAGCGGTGAGCGTGTCGGGGATGTTGGGATTTGTAGGTCTTATAGTGCCTCATGTGGCGCGCCTCATCGTAGGTGTGGATTACCGTTACTTGATTCCTACGTCTATGGTCTTTGGTGGTATATTAATTGTTTATGCAGATACATTGGCGCGCATGATGATTGCGCCTGGTGAAATTCCTGTAGGCGTACTGATGAGCTTTTTAGGTGCTCCATTCTTCTTGTATCTATTGAAAGGGGTGGGGCGAAGATGAGTGTGTTAACCGTCGATAATATAACGGTAGGCTATGGGAAACGATTGATACTGGAGAATCAATCTATCGTCTTTGATAAACCGGAAATAATATCTATCATTGGTCCAAATGGTTCGGGAAAATCAACATTTTTGAAAGCTTTGGCGCGGCTTATCAAGATAAAACAAGGCACCATATCGCTGGATGAAAAATCTTTACATTCGTGGAATACGAAGGAATTAGCGCGCCATATAGCTTTGTTACCGCAAATTACGACCGCCCCTGAAGGAATGTTAGTTGAGCAGTTGGTTCGATCCGGACGAAATCCGTATGTATCGATTTTTAAGGAACTATCTGATGCGGATTTAGCTGCTGTGGAGCAGGCGATGAAATGCACAGATGTATGGAAATATCGGTATCGGCAAATAGGGGAACTATCCGGCGGTGAACGGCAGCGCGTATGGCTTTCATTAAGTTTGGCTCAAGAACCGAATATTTTACTCCTCGATGAACCGACTACCTATCTCGATAGTCGCCATCAAATTGAGTTGATGGAGCTAGTTAAACGCACACAGCGGGAACGAAATATTATGGTCGTTATGGTGCTCCATGATTTGAATCTAGCTTTGCGCTATAGTGACCGCATTATTGCTATTAAAGAGGGAGCTATTGTAGGTGATGGAACTCCGCATATGATGATGACCCCAGAGAATTTAGCAGAGTGGTTCGGTATTAAAGCGGATATTTTACAAAGCCCTCGCAGTGAAGAAACATGTCCTATATGTGTACCATATGGTCTTGCTTAAATAGAGGAACTTAAATGCTATATACTAGTTAATTGTTAGCTGTTTTTACTGAAATGTACACAATAGCAAAAAAGCTATTTCGAAAATTGCATACTGTTTATACCTTAAAGAGGCCCCACCTGTGGTGAGGGTCTCTTTATTATGGTAAAATATATGGTGTACCAAATGGTTGGGTGAAATTTTCACGAAATGATGTACCAGAATAAGTACATTATAGAACCCGGATGGGGATTTTTAATGAGGTAAAATAGTGGAATATATTATTTCGTTTATGGAAACATATGGCTATACGGCCATGTTTATTGCAATGGTTCTAGAAAATGCTAACGTGCCTATTCCAAGTGAAATCGTACTTGGTTTTGCGGGGTATTTGATAGCTCAAGGCATATTTGATATGCATACAACAATGGTGGTAGGTATCTTAGCAGGTATTGTTGGTTCTATAGTATCCTACTGGATGGGTGAGCATGGTGGGCGCCCTTTATTATTGAAATATGGTAAATATATATTCTTTAATGAACATAAATTTGAACTGGCAGAAAAGATGTTTAATAAATATGGCGGTGTAGCTGTATTTTTTGGTCGACTTTTACCTGGTGTTCGTACCTTTATCTCCTTCCCTGCAGGAATGGCACGCTATCCTATGTGGCATTTCATCATCTGGACGGTACTCGGTACGATTCCTTGGACGATTTTGCTCGTTTACTTAGGCAAGGTACTTGGTGAAAATTGGCAAGACCTTATCGAGTACAATCATGAGTTTTTGATTGCTATGATCGTTGTATTTGTCATTATAGCTGTAGTACTGGGCTTTAGATACTATCGTAATCGTCGATAAGGAGGCCCTTATGAAACTCTCTCGATTAACACCAGTCGTATTTATTGTGTGGCTAGTGTTTTATATGTTTGGCAATAATATGTTGCCTGTTACAGATCCCGTTGAATCTAATTATGCGTTAACGGCAAAGGAAATGGTTCTTTCAGGTGATTGGCTATCTCCGCAGATTTATGGTACTTATTGGTACGATAAACCCATCATGATTTATTGGCTCATTGCTCTTGGCTTTAAAATCTTTGGAATTGCTGATTGGGTGGTGCGCCTACCGAGTGCTATTTTCGGTGCTTTGTCGGTGGCGACCATGTATCAATCTACGCGTACCATGAGCGGTAAGTGGGCACTTGGTCTCATTGGGGCATCCGTTCTAGGCACATCTCTCATGTTCTGGACCGTAGCACATGGCGTTATTACGGATATGGTGCTCCTTTATACGACGTTGATGGTCATGATTTACTCCTACAAGGGACTGGTAGAACAGAAACCGTATGCCATGATTGTAGCCTATGTATTTGCTGCGTTAGGCGTACTCACTAAAGGTCCGGTAGCGATTGTGTTGCCTGGTATGATTCTGCTTGTTTTTGCAGGTATTAATCGTTCTTGGTCTATGGTGAAAGCCATCTTCGATTGGCGTGGCATTTTAGCTTTTTGTGTAGTTTGTTTGCCGTGGTATGTGTACATGTACAGTGTTCATGGTCAAGACTTTATCAATGGCTTCTTAGGGCTTCACAATGTGACTCGCGCTACTCAATCGGAGCATCCAGAAGATAATGTGTGGTGGTATTATCTCGCTATCTTCCTTGGTGCTTCTATGCCGTGGACGGGTGCTGTTATTTACGGCATAATCGATGGCTTTAAACAACGTCATACAGGGTTTATCTATAATATGACTTGGGGTGTTGGAATTGTGCTATTCTACACCTTGATGGCAACAAAATACCCTCTATATACCTTTGTTAGCTTAGTCCCATTTAGTGCTATCGGTGCTTTGGGCGTTATGAAGCTTATTCGCAAAGGCAAATCTAGAGCCTTAAAATGGATTATTATGGGGCCGACGTTGCTTCTGTGGATTGCTTATGTAGCAGGCTCTTTCTTCGCACCATGGGGCTTCTATTTCTTACTCTATGTAGTGGTTGCTATGGCAATATTGGCTATGTTCTATACATGGTATACGAAACGAGGATATCGTTTAGTTACAATTATTGTCCTTGGTACGATGGTTATATCTTCTATAGTTGTTATGGAAGGTTTAGAGCCATTCGTTAAGCAACGTAGTAATATTGATGTTGTTCCAGTAGTGGATTCCTATGAAGGGGATGTCTATTACTATAACGGCTATAGTACGGCTGTTGTGTATTATACGGGCCATAAGGTTATCAAGATTAATGGTGATGAAAGCCGCTGGGATGATCGAGATAAATTAAAAAAACGTAGCGCTGAATGGCAGAAGAAATATCTTATGGAACAAGTAAGTGAAGAGGAATTTAACAAGATTATCGAATCTGGTAAGCCACTTATGTTAATCGTTCCAAAAGGGGAAATTAAGCATTTCCGTCAGTCCTCCATTTATCCACATGTATCTGAGTCTAGTGAAGCGGGTACATCAGAAGTTTACGTATTAAATAAAAAGACTCTATTCAAATAATTGTGAAAACTTAATAAACATTAAAAACAGGTAGTATCCAATAGATGCTACCTGTTTTTTGTTAATTAGCGCCTTACCACTTTTTGTTAATTAGTTGTTTGCTGTTTTTGGTTAATTAAAATCTTGCAGCTTTATGTTATCTGAACGTTTACTGGTGTTGATCCTCTACATACTATCTATTTATTTGCCTTTTATATTAAAATGCTTATTTAAATGAATAGGCTCTTGTCTATATTGACATTTTTCGTACATAAATAATAATACCTACAATATTAATATGATTTATTGACATAATTAATACATATTGTTATAGTAGGTTATATTGAGTTTAGAAGACGAGGTGTTCTAAAGCCTGATTTCATCTAAGGTTTAGAAAAATGCGGAAATTGATATGAGTCATAAACGCCCCTTGTTGTGAGGTAGAAAGAGGGGACATTATGAAGAAAATTTGGTATCTAATCATTGCTGTTGTGCTTCTCGTTATCGGAGGTGCGGCGTATGCATATTATCAGCATACGGTACCGAAGTCAGCACAGGAGCTGAAGACCGTGCGCGTTGCGTATTTACCGATTACTCATGCGCTGCCGGTATTTGCTACGAAGGAATTGGAGACAGCAGATGGTCCTGTCCATGTAGAGCTTGTTAAATACGGTTCCTGGCCGGAACTCATGGATGCGCTCAACACCGGTAAAGTAGACGCTGCAGCCGTTCTCGTTGAGCTCGGCGTAAAGGCTCGTGAACAGGGCATAGATGTGCGCGCGGCGGCATTAGGTCATACGGAAGGCAACATTATCGTTGTAAATAACGATATTAACTCTGTACAGGATTTGAAAGGTAAATCCTTTGCTATCCCTCATAAGCAATCAACTCAAAAAATCCTCGTAGACCTCATGCTTGAACGGGCAGGTCTTAGCGAGAAGGACGTACAGATAGTGGAGATGAGCCCTCCTGAAATGCCGTCCGCATTGTCGGTCGGTCAAATCGCTGGCTATAGCGTGGCGGAGCCATTTGGTTCTCTTGCTATAGAAATGGGCGCCGGGAAGGTCTTTGAAGACCCTGATCACTTATGGCATGACAATATCTGTTGCGCCCTCGTGTTCAACGGTCAATTCGTCGATGAACACCACGATTTGGCGAAGGCTTTCACAAAAGCTTATCTCGATGCAGGTACATATTTAGACGAGCATCCGGAGGCGCAAAAGGAGATTTCCTTAAAATACATGAAGTTTAAGGATCCTGTTATTGAACGTTCCCTCAAAGTGATTGGGTTTAAAGATTTAGCCCTTACAGAGGAGCGTTACAATGCGCTCGTGCATCACATGACACATATTGATTTAATCAAAAACGTGCCGAGCTATTCAGAGTTTGTAGATCAAACATTGTTACCATAGGAGGGGGACCATGAAGAAATATACATATGTGCCAGGCTCATTTATCGCAGCGTGGCTAATTTGGGAATTAATCGTTCGCCTCAGCGGATTTAACGAAGCCTTGCTGCCGACGCCATACAAAGTGTTGCTCGGTTTTGGGGAGCTCATCGGAGACGGCGTGTTGTTCAAGGATGTTGCAGACAGTTTGGTGCGCTTTTTCATAGGCTATGTCATTTCCGTCGTAGCCGGCGTGTTTTTAGGCCTTATTTTAGGCTGGTATAAAGGCATTTGGAGCTATATAAATCCCATCGTTCAGGTGATTCGTCCCATTTCACCGGTGGCATGGTTGCCGTTTATCGTACTGTTTTTCGGTATCGGACAGGCGCCGGCCATCGTTATCATCTTTATCGCGGCGTTTTTCCCAGTTCTGTTGTCCACGGTGTCCGCGATTCAGAATATTGATCCCGTATACATCAAGGTGGCTCGAAATTTTGGCATCTCTCTCGGCGATGGCGGTGCCGCCCACCGAGCCCAGCACGGAGCCGGCGCCAACCGTGTCGCCCACCGCCACCGTGGGTACGGAGGCCAGGTTGGCGTAAGTGCTGGTCAGTCCGCCGCCGTGCTCCACCACAACGGTGGTGCCCATCATGGCGTCCTGGAGGACGGCGGTGACCGTCCCCGCGGCGGCCGCCTTGACCTCAGTACCGGCGGCGGAGGCGATGTCCAGACCGTCGTGGGTGCGCCAGTCGTCCATGGTGGGATTGTAGGAGAGCACCTCCAGGCTGTAGTCCGTCAGAATATCTCCCTGTAACGGACAGGTAAAGACGGTGGGGGCAGCCTGTGGAGTGGGCTGGGGCGTGGCCGACGGCATCGCCGAGGGCGTGGCCGCCGGTACAGCCGGGGACGCAGGGACGGTGTGCTCCGGCGCAAGGGTGGCCGCCGGGCGGTTCATGAGGCCCGCGTCCACCGGCGTGGGCCGGGGAGAGGGGGTGACGGTGATCTGGGCGGTGCCCGCCACGGGGGCGTCCGTCTCATCCGGGGTGAGAGAGGAAAAGAGATAATAGCCCGAAATTCCTATTGCGGCGACGCAGAGGAACAGGACTATGTAGAAGCCCTTGCCCTCCAGAAAGTCGCCCATTCGTTTCAAGAATGGTTTTTTCATGCTGTTTAGCACCTCCGAGCCTATTGTGGACAGGCCTGGGCTTGGATATACATGGAAAACAAAAAAATTTCCCTTGACCTTCCACGGGGTGCAGGGTGTATTAAGAGAACGGCGATTTAAGAAAATTTTAATCTTCTCTTCATGGCGTCTTACATAGGATTCTGGTATGCTGGTAGCCTATCTGGAAAATATGAACGAACTGCGAATTTTTTGCCGGAGGCGTTGACATATGACAACTTGTCGTCTAAGCTTATGACAGCTTGTCAGGCGAGGAGGTGCCCTATGCCCAGCGCGACGTTTTACAATCTGCCGGCGGAGAAGCGGGAGCGCCTGCTTCGGGCTGCCAGGGAGGAGTTCTCCCGCGTTCCCTATGAGAGCGCCTCGGTGAACCGGATTATCCGGTCCGCCGGCATCCCGCGGGGCAGCTTTTACATGTACTTCACCGACAAGGAGGAGCTGTTCGGCCACCTGATGGACTCCTATGGCGCACTGCTGGAGCGCCGGATGGGGGAGCTGCTGGAGCAGCGGGAGGGGGACCTCTTTGCCGCCTTCCTGGATCTGTTTGACCACATTCAGGCCCACTGGGGGGACGGGAAATACCGCGAGATGGCGGACATACTCCGCTGCAACCGGCAGATGCAGCCCGGGGTCCTGCTGAACCGGGAGGGGCCTGAGGCGAGCCTGGCTCGCCTGCGGGACAGGGTGGACCTGTCCCGACTGGATCTGCGCACGGAGACCGACCTTTCCGATATCTTCCACTTGCTGGTCTCCGCCGTAGCCGGTACACTGGTAGCGGCCGGAACCTCGGGCGATCCGGCGGGCGCGCGGGCCCGTCTGATGCGTATATTTGGCATCCTTCGGCGGGGCGCGGCCTCCAAGGCGGTCCGCCGCGAAGAAGCATAGCAAAGAAAAGGAGAAACCACTATGGAAGCAACCCAAGTTAAGCCAGAAACGACGGTCGCCCCTCCGGAGGGGCCGGGGAAGAAAAGCCCGCAGCTCACGCCCCCGAAGAAGAAGCGGAAGTGGGTCAAGCGGCTGGTCATCCTCTTGGTGATCGCGGCGCTGCTGGTGCTGGCGCTCTCCCGCTGCATGAGTGCGGGAACCCAGGTGCTCAGCAGCGCGTACCTGCCCTACACCGCCGCGATGCACGACATGACGGTGGCCGTCTCGGGCACCGGCACCATCGAGCCCATCCAGTCCTACAAGGTGACCACGCTGGTCAGCGGCGAGATTCTGGAGGCCCCCTTTGAGGAGGGGCAGACCGTCCACAAGGGCGACGTGCTCTTCCGCATCGACGCCAGCGACGTGGAGAACAACATCGAGCAGCTCCAGCTCAACGTCCAGTCCGCCCAACTGGCCCTCAACGACCTGCTGAAGACCCAGAGCGACAATCAGAAGGACCGCAATGTGAAGGCCGACGACGCCGGTGTGATCACCGAGCTGCACGTGGACCGCGGGGACAGCGTCACCGTCGGCACCGTCATCGCCGACGTGCTGGACCGGGATCACATGAAGCTGAAGGTGCCCTTCCACTCCGCCGATGCGTCGGGCTTCTATGTGGGTCAGGCCGCGACCGTCACCGTGAACGGCACCGCCGAGACGGTGAGCGGAACGGTGGAGTCCATCGCCGCCACCGACGAGGTGGGACCCGGCGGCACCCTGGTCCGCCAGGTGACCATCTTGGTCAACAACCCCGGCGTCCTGTCTGAAACCAGCCAGGGAACCGCCTCCGTGGGAGGGGCGGCCTGCGCCTCCGGCAGCAGCTTTACTTATGCCTCCTCCTCCCAGATCACGGCCAAGGCCGCCGGCGATCTGGACGTGCTCAATGTCAAGGAGGGTGACCGGGTGTCCAAGGGCCAGGTGATCGGCGTTATCTCTGAGGCCGACCTGGAGACCCAGATTGAGAATGCCCGCATCGCTCTGGAAAACGCCCAGCTCTCCCTGAAGAACGCCCAGGAGAAGCTGGAGGACTACACCATTACCTCCACCATCGACGGCGAGGTGATCGAGAAGAACCTGGATGTGGGCGACAACATCAGCGGTCTGTCCAATTCCGGCGCTTCCGTCACCTACCCGGCCATCATCTATGACCGCTCCGAGCTCACCTTTGACATGGACGTGGATGAGAAGGACATCAGCAAGATCCAGGTGGGCCAGAAGGTGGAGATCACTGCCGGCGCACTGGACGACCAGAGCTTCACCGGCGTGGTGGATAAGATCAACATCAACGGCACCACCACCAGCGGCCACACCAGCTATCCCGTTACCGTGAAGGTGGAGGGCTCCCCCGAGGCGCTCTACCCCGGCATGAACGTCTCCGCCAAGATTATCGTGGAGGAGGTGGGCAGCGTGCTCGCCCTGCCGGTGGAGGCGGTGGAGCGGGGTAACACTGTGCTGGTGGCCAAGGAGGGCTGCCTGGATGAAAACGGCGTCATCAAGGATCTCTCCGCCGCCGAGGAGCGCCAGGTGACCCTGGGCCGCAATGACGACGAGTACATCGAGATCGTGGACGGCCTGGAGGAGGGCGAAGTGGTGCTGGCGCTGAGCCCCCAGGGCTCCAGCCTCATGAGTGCGATGGGGATGGGTTAAGCCATGGAACACCTCATTGAACTCAAGGACGTCTACAAGATTTACCAGATGGGCGAGGAGACCGTCCACGCCCTGGACGGCATCTCCCTGACGGTGGACCCCGGGGAGTTCGTGGCCATCGTGGGCTCCTCCGGCTCCGGTAAGTCCACCGCCATGAACATCATCGGCTGTCTGGACGTGCCCACCTCCGGCACCTACCATCTGGGCGGCGTGGACGTGTCCACCATGGACGACGACCAGCAGGCCGAAATCCGCAACAAGATGCTGGGCTTCATCTTCCAGCAGTACAATCTGATTCCCAAGCTCAACGTGCTGGAGAACGTGGAGCTGCCCCTCCTCTACGCCGGAGTGTCCGCTGCCGAACGCCATGAGCGGGCCATCCGCTCTCTGGAGCGGGTGGGGCTGGCGGACAAGTGCAAAAACCTGCCCAGCCAGCTCTCCGGCGGCCAGCAGCAGCGGGTGTCCATCGCCCGGGCGCTGGCGGGCAACCCCTCGGTGATCCTGGCCGACGAGCCCACCGGCGCCCTGGACTCCCGCACCGGCCGGGAGGTGCTGGGCTTCCTCCAGAAGCTCAACGCCGAGGGGGATACCGTGGTGCTCATCACCCACGACAACTCCATCGCCGTCAAGGCCAAGCGCATTGTGCGCCTACAGGACGGAAGGATCATCTATGACGGTGATGCCCACGACCCAAAGGCCGTGGTACAGCCGGAGCTGGACGAGGAGGTGGGCGCGCTGTGAATGTGAGCCAATCCTTCCGCCTGGCCCTCAAGAGCCTGATGGTCAGCAAGGTCCGCGCCCTGCTGACCATGCTGGGCATCATTATCGGCGTGGCGGCCGTCATCGTCATCGTCTCCCTGGGCAATGGCATGCAGCAGTATATGAACTCCCAGTTTGAGCAGATTGGTGTCAATCTCATTCAGGTGGCCATCTACTCTTACGGCGGAAACCGGGAGGTGGAGCCGGACGACATGTACGCCCTGGCGGAGAAGTACCCCCAGTACATTGACTCCGTCAGCCCCTACCTCAGCGCCTCCACCACCGTGCGCCACGGCGCCGACGAATACGACCACACCAGCGTGTACGGCGTCAGTGAGACCTTTTACAACGCCGAAAAGGGCCAGACGGCCAGCGGTGACCAGCTTGAGGAGGGGCGCTTCCTCAGTTATGTGGACGTGGAGCGGGACCAGAAGGTGTGCGTCATCGGCAGCTACCTCAACGAGGATATGTTCGGCGGGGACGGCCTGGGCCAGACCCTGACCGTGGGGGGCATTCCCTACAAGATCATCGGCACCCTGGCACAGAAGGCCGACTCCACCGAGGGCAGCGGGGATGACCTCATTTACCTGCCCTATGGTATGGTGGAGCAGCTCAACGCTGCCAGCGGGGGTATGGGCATGAAGATGTACCTGGTCACCAGCACCACCAAGGAGACCTCTTCCGCCGCCAAGGGCGTGGTGGAGAGCCTGCTGTTCCGCATCTACCAGGATGAGAACGCCTACATGGTCATGACCTCCGCGGAGATGATGGACATGATGGACTCCATGCTGGGGGTGCTCATGACCATTCTGGTGGTCATCGCCGCCATCTCCCTGGTGGTGGGCGGCATCGGCATTATGAACATCATGCTGGTGTCGGTTACCGAGCGCACCCGGGAGATCGGCATCCGCAAGTCCCTGGGCGCCAAGGGCCGGGATATCCGCAGCCAGTTTATCATCGAGGCGGGTACCACCTCCGCCATCGGCGGCGTCATCGGCATTATTCTGGGCGTGGTGCTGGCCAACGTCTTTACCGCCCTGGTGGGCGTTGTGATGGCCGGTGCGGAGGGCTTCTCCGCCGTACCCAGCGCCGGAGGCATTGCGGTGTCCTTCGGCGTCAGCGTGGGCATCGGTATTCTCTTCGGCTACCTGCCCGCCAACAAGGCCGCAAAGCTGAACCCCATTGACGCGCTGCGCTATGATTGACGGTACGCCGGCCCGCCCTTGCCGAACCGGCGCGGATGGTATATGATAATA
>OKCG01000400.1_pt1 | contig 18154 bp, 18 predicted proteins | sample 1609991 | NCBI WGS metagenome assembly OKCG01 (sample SAMN04436606, study PRJEB24849) | human gut metagenome | biome: human gut; feature: NICU; material: stool | host: Homo sapiens | place: USA: Saint Louis, MO | collected 2010-01-15
TGTTTGAGCATTGCCAGATTCAGTTCTTCCGAATAGGGACCCTGCATTGCGATCAAAAATCGCGGCCTGCCACAGGCGCCGACCGGCAAAACAGAAAGCAAAGCAAGAAATTGATGTGTGGTTTCAACATCGCCGGTTCAGCAAATAAAACCATCAGCAAACATACAAATATAAAATCAATCAGCATCCCAGCCAACAAACCCGGACGAGGCAGCGACGCGACGATCCCGCATATCGGATACAAGGCCAGGATCAAAAGCGCGGCGCAGCCAGGACGGAGCCCCAAATCACATACCGGAAACATCAACAGCCCCACAACCAGCGCCACGCCGGCCAGGACATTGGTCTGACCAAACAAAGCAGCAAAGCCAAGGACAAATCCCAGGATCAATCCAAAGCGTATGGTATTTGTTAATATAATTCTGCTGATTCTCTTGGTTTTTTCGGACAAAGAACCTTCCCCTCCTTATTTAAACGGAAAATATCATAGCAGTTCAAATGCAGGAAAACAAGAACGTAACAATTGTAAATATTTTATGACCTTTTATTGTGTTCCGTTTTTTTCCGAAAAGGCTTGCCTTTTTCATTCTGTTTTGCTATACTAATATAGCATTCGCCGGTGTGATGGAATTGGCAGACGTGCTGGACTCAAAATCCAGTCCTGGCAACAGGGTGCGGGTTCGACCCCCGCCACCGGCACCATACAAAAGATCTGGAGCTAGTTGTCGTTCCAGATCTTTTGTTTTTCTAAAGTTTCCGCCCGCATGTTTTGACATCTTAAGCGCCCGGGTTTTCTGCAATATGCAATATAAGTCCCATGCTTTTTTACCGGGCAATAAAAAAGCATCCCGTGCGATAGAAGCGGTTTCCCATAAAAGCCCTAAAGCCCGGCGGACTGAATCCGATTCCTGCTTTTCAGGAAGGTTTCAGTCCGCCGGGCTTTTTGTCATTGATATTGTTTAAAGAGCAAACGGACCTCCTGTTCGTCAAGTGTATTTCCCTTTTTGCAAGCCGCCAATTTTATTTGGCCGAGCAGATCGCTTTTTTGTTCTTTATCCAATTTGATATGCAGCCGGTCCGCCCAGCAATCGATAGAGGGACCGCCGCTGTGCTTTCCGAGCACCACCTCTGTTCCGGGATGGCCTGTCAATTCAGGCAAATACGGAGTACCCAACAGCGGATTCGTATTTTTGACATTTTTGTACCAGCCCGCTACAATGCCAGATTCAATATCGAATACACGGTCGCCGATCACGCCCATATTGCCGCGAACCGGAAGATCGATAAAGCTGCGCAACAATTTGGAAAGGCTGTAAATTTTGCTGTAATCAAGTCCCAGGTCATAGCCGTACATCGTCAAAAGCGCGAGCGCCAAATGCTCATATGCTGCATTGCCTGCACGCTCACCACAGGCGGAAATCGTAGTATGCACCACATCCGCACCTGCAGCAAGCCCCATAATGCTGTTGGCCACACCAAGGCCAAAATCATCGTGAAAATGCACCTCGAGCGGCTTGTCGATCCGGCTCTTGATGGTGTCAATCAGATATGGGACCGTATGCGGAGCCAGCCCGCCCATCGTGTCCACGACTGCAAGCGCGTCCATATGTCCATCTGCGGCAACCTGCCCAATCAGCTTGAGCACCCAGTCAATATTGGCACGTGTCATATCAATTGGGAAAAACACCGTGTACAGCCCGGCTCCCTGAGCTGCTTTTGTCGCCTTGACCGACAGCTCAACCGCCTTTTCCAAGCTCCAGCCGTATGCTTCCCGGATCATTTCCTCGTTTGATGGAATCTCGATTACAATACCAGATACCCCGCAGTCCGCCGCACGCTTCACATCATCGACCATACAGCGCGCAAAACCAAATATCTCCGTAGGCAGCCTGCGCTTGACGATCTCGCTGACCGCTCTGGCATCCTCGGCTGAAACAGCAGGCATTCCCGCTTCAATTCTATGTATGCCCAACTCCGCCATCTTTTCGGCAAGCGCGATTTTCTGATCGCACGTGAGTACCAGGCCAGCCTGCTGTTCACCATCGCGCAGCGTTACATCGTGTATCTTGATTCCATCTTTAAAATGAATCCCTCTGCGCACCTCCTCCGCAAAGTTCCAATTGCTTGTAAACCATTTATCCGTGTGCCACTCGTTCATATTAACCTCCACCACCCAAATATGGGATGTCTTTCATGAAGCCTTATCAGGCTTCTGCGCGCCGCAGATCAGCGGCAAAAGATATACAGGCTTGTAAGCCGCATCAGATAAAACGGCAAATTCGATCGATCGCAGTATCTGAAAAGCCGTAAGTTTCCGCCTTGGTCAGCTTACCTTCTATAATCTCCATCATCTCGTGATAGATGATTTCGCCGGCTTGCTCAATACTGATCTCGCCCGCAGTAAGCGCGCTCACATCCACCTCGATGTTATCTTTCATCCGTTCAAAGGTGGCGCGGTTGCCTGTAATCTTGAAAATCGGCGCGATCGCATGGCCGGTCGGCGTACCGCGCCCGGTTGTAAATGCGATCATCTGGCAGCCGCCTGCGATCATCGCGGTGTTACAGGCGATATCATATCCAGGCGTATCCATAATAATCGCACCTTTTTTAGTTGGACGCCGGCCTTCCGCTACAACTTCGACGATGGGGGATGTTCCTCCCTTATTGATACAGCCGAGCGACTTTTCCTCCAGGGTGGACAGTCCGCCCTCTTTATTGCCTGGCGTCGGCTGTCCGTGGCGGCAGTCCTGTCCCATTGCATGAAGGTAATCCTCGAAATCCTTGCAGATTGTAATGATCTGATCATGGATCTCCCTGGTTGCGCCGCGCCGGGCCAACACATGCTCCGCGCCGATCAGCTCGATCGTCTCCGCCATAACAGTGGACGCCCCCATCGCAATCAGCTTGTCGCTGACATACCCCAGCGCGGGATTGGCCGCAAAGCCAGAGGTCGCATCAGAACCGCCGCACTCCAATCCAAGGATCAAATTGGACATACCGCACGGTTCACGCTTCTGTATGGAAGCCGCCGCAACCATTTCCCGCGCGGCACGAACCGCCAATCGAATCGTATTGGGGGTGCCGCCCTCCTCCTGGATACCGAATGAGACGATTGGCTTGTTGGTTATTTTTTCGATAGCCTCCCGCAGTTCCCTGTGGCCGACATTTTCGCAGCCAAGGCCGATCACCACCGTGCCAAAGATGTTCGGATTGGCCGCAAATCCGCGCAGGATGGTCTGGGTCATATCCTCATTCGCCTTGACCTCCGCGCATCCGCTGTTATTGATGATATGTATGCTGCCGGCTACCTGCTGTGAAACGACCCGGCAGGTTTCACTCGCACAGGCGCAGGTCGGCAAAATCAATACGTGATTGCGGATTCCAACCAGTCCGTCCGGGCGTTTATATCCCATAAAAGTCATGCTCAACCCTCCCTTTTTTCATCCAGTTCGCTGTTGTAATCCCTTTGCAGGCTCTCGATATTCAAATGTGAAACCCACTCGCCCACACCGATCGGGCGGGTTGCCGCTCCGATGCTCTCCCCGTATTTCAGCACATGGCCGCCGGGTTCGATCGGTGCGATCGCCGCCTTATGACAGGGTGGAATTGTCTCCCGCGCAATGAGAGATTCAAGCTCTCCATTTGCAAAATACCGGATCTCCTCGCCTTGCTTTGCTCCATCCACAACGGTTACGACATTGTCCGTTGTACTCAATAAAATCGCATTCGCTTTCATCTGCTACCTCCTGTACTCCAGTTTGTTCAATGAGTCTGCTGTTTATGGCGAGCGTCACGCCTTCGACGCCCTTTTCGCCTCCCATTCGACAGCCGTACCCCATTTTTTCGCAGCCAGCGTGGTCACAATCGGCACCAGAATAATTGTGACAATCACAGCCGCCGCGCACTGGGCTGTCGCACTTTCGACCACCTCCGGTGAAAACTGGGTGGTTGCCAGGGCAACCATAGCCGGAGTCGCTACACAGTTGCCCGCTGCGCTTGAAATCGCAGCGCCCGCGTAACCCGGACGGCGCAGGATGAATTTATCGGCCAGGATGCAGATAAATGCCGACCATACGACACAGATCAAGCCCAGCAGAATACCTGGGAAGCCCGCCTTGACCAGATTGCTGAGGCTGATGCCCGCGCCGAGACAGAACGCGAAAAATGGAATCAGAATTGCCAGCGCCGGCTTGCAGAAGTCAGAGATATCCTTATCAAGATTTCCAAGGATGCATCCAATCAGAATCGGCGCGATCGCTGCGATCAAATTTGTAAACGGGATATCTGCCATACCCGATGCACCCAGGGCAACAAGCGTGAGAAACGGTCCGTCGTTAATATTAAGAATGGCCTGCGCGCCAATATCGATATCGTCGCCGAATTGGCTTGCCAGAGACATAAACAATCCGCCGTTTGAATTGGTAACTGCCGAGATCAACGCCAGCGAGGACAAGCCGAGAATCCCCGCCTCACCGAAGAACGCGCCGACCGCCCATCCGATTGACGCGCCCGCCAGGAACTTCGCCGCCAAAAGCACAAAGCCGCGTTTGAGCACCTGCGGAGCCTGTTTTACACGAATCTGGCTGCCCACACAAACCAAAAAGATTCCCATTGCAGTATTTGCCCCCGTGCTGGAAAAGGTGGCGGTTGTCAAGCCGCCAATTTGTAGCAGACCGGGTGCAACCGTATTGAAAAGGACGCCAAGCAGCAGCGGGATTACCATCGTTCCACCGGGAACCTTCTGTACGGTTTTTAAAATTTTCATCGTAAAACCTCCTCGAATTGCGGCTAGCTAAATAGCCTGGATCGATTTCCTCAATTCTCCTGTTTTGGCTTATTTATCCCTTTTTCTTGAAAATTGTTTTGTATTAACGAACATCGTTCGTAAAATTTGGGAAATTTAAAAGAAAACCGAAGTTTTCTTTTAAGTAAATACAAATGTTTACTGTATCCCTTCTTTGTATCCCATCCGGTAAGAAATCAATCGGGAACAACGTACAATCTCCGGCGCAATCTCCTTCATTCGCATATCCCCCATCCGATAGATCGGACCACAGATGCTGACCGCCCCGATCACCGATTTTGAGAAATCAAAAATAGGGGCGCCGATGCAGCGCAAATCCATCTCGATCTCCTGGTCGTCGGTTGCATAGCCCTGCTCACGCACCTGTTTCAGATCGCGCAGCAATGCTTCCGGCTCGGTGATCGTGTATTTGGTCAGCGCCTTTAGCGGCTGGTTGAGCACATATTGCTGAAGGTATGAACCCGGCAGAAAGGCCAGCATCGCTTTTCCAACGCTGCTGCAATGCATAGGAGCGCGGCGTCCTGTCTGCGTATAAAGGATGGTGACATCCGGAACACGGTAGGATTCTATGTAGACCACTTCTCCCTGGTCATGCGCCGCTAAATGGACAGTCTCATGGAACTTGCCCAGCACCTCCATGACAATGGGCGAGGCTTCCCGCCGCAGATCCATCCTCTGCTGTGTATACCGGCCAAGCTCAAAGTTGCGGATTCCCAGCCTGTATTTTTTGCTTATAGGCGACTGCTCCAGAAAATTGCGGCAAACCAGCGAATTTACCAGCGCGTACACGGTGCTTTTTCCCAACCCGATCATCCGGGAAATTTCGGAGATGCCAAGCTCCTCATTGTCTTGAAAATAGCAGAGAATATCGAGCGCGCGCAATACTGACTGCACCACTGTCCCATTTTCACCTTTCATAGCCGAACCCCTGTCCCTTCCAATACATGTGCAAACTGATTCAGGCAAAGCATACTATTTCTGTCCCGCTTTGTCAAGGAAGGCTGTTTGTGTGGCTATGCCTTTATAAAAGCCTGCTATTCCACCCGGTTTTTCAAGCTTCCAAGCCCTTCCACACAGCATTCCACCAGATCACCCGGCTGTAAAAAGCGCGGCGGAGTATATCCCATGCCGACTCCCGCGGGCGTGCCGGTCAGAATGATGCTGCCTGCCTTTAGGGTAAACCCATGGGAAAGCTCACTGATAATATGTGGTATCTGAAAGATCATCTGACTGGTATTTCCATCCTGTCTGGCTTCGCCATTAACCCACGACTGAATCCTCAAGGCCGGAATGCCCGGAATCTCGTCCGCAGTCACCAGCCAGGGACCTAGTACAGCAAATCCATTGAGGCTCTTGCCGAAATACGGATGTGCATAACGGTATTGGATATCACGCGCACTTACATCGTTTGCGGCCATATAGCCAAATACATAATCCAAGGCGTCAGCCTCGGATACATTGTCCGCATCCTTTCCAATCACCACGGCAAGCTCTGCCTCATAATCCAAGCGTTCAGTAAATCCTGCGTGTGAGCAAATCGAATCTCCATCTGTCACCGCACGGTTTACACGCTTGCCAAAATAGGCTGCATGCGGGCGCTCCCCATCAAAGGCCGTGTTCTGGTAACGAAAGGATTCCTTCGCGTGGTCCATGTAATTTTCACCCAGGCAGATCAGATCCTGCTTTGGAATCGGAATCGGCGCGCAAAGCTTTACCGCCCCACTGGAAAACTTTTCTGCACAGCCATTCGCCACACCCGCAGCAAGGCGGCCGCGTTCGGTGTCGGTTATACAATCGACCAGTTCATTCATATCCCGATAGTTTAAACCCAAAGCCGAGATAGGATAGTAATACCGCCCATCCTCTGAACGTACGCCAACCAACTCCTTACCTTCTGCCAGAAAGGTCACTAATTTCATCCAACCCCTCCTTCGTTCGTTATAAACGAACGTCGTTCTTATTTTTACCGAAAAATAAATGCGGCTACCGCGGATTTCCATATTTATTTTTGCAAATACAGTATAGGCGAACCATGAGAAAAAGTCAACATATTTTCAATCGTTTTGTTGGAATCATCCAAAATGTTTTCTTAATTTTTTCACTGTGTCTTTTTGGATGTCTGCTGTCCTTATTTTAAAGATTCGTCGTTTTTTATTGGTCACGCTCAAACTGTCTGCTTCGAGGGGGATTGTCGGGAAAAATAATATGATTGATCAAATTATGTAAATTTTGTATTGACATATGGAAAATACGGTGATATAATAAATTTCGCGATCTGAGTTGAACAGACATGGCAGAAGAATTGGGGGCGTAGCTCAGCTGGGAGAGCGTACGGTTCGCATCCGTAAGGTCGAGAGTTCGATCCTCTTCGTCTCCACCACACTCGGAAGATCTCGTTTTGAGATCTTCCGAGTTTTTTCATGCTTTCAGGATGCGCGATAGTACACACACGTGTCCCCTTCCGGATGCAGGAAGTCGAAGAACTGTGTGACGCTGATCTTGAATTCCACTTCGATCTCAAAATCCCGTCCGATGTTCACCCTGTCGATCAACTGCCGCAGGATCAGCTTTTTTCCCTCGATGCTGCTTCCGGCATACAGGTCTGCCCAGGACATGATCTGGTCATACTCTTTTTGCACGGCAACAGCAGAGTTCTTCAGATCAGCCGCTTTTCCCTTGGCCTGTTCCAATTCCTGTGCCAGAGCCGACAGTTTGTTTCGGGTGTCCTCGATCATCTCACCGAGGATGTCCGCTCCGAAACTACCAGTCCCGTTGATGGTCTTGATGATTTCTTTCTTGTAGCTCTCCAGCTCTCACTCCGTGGCGGCATGTAGCTTCTCCAGATTGGCCACCGAACTGTTTGTCAGTTGAAGTTCCTTCTCCCGCTGCTTTTGAATGAGCTGGCTCCTGAGTGCAGTCGTCATCCGCTCAAAGAGTTGCATAACGATGTTATCAACAATGCCGTCCAGTTTCTCACCTGAATATCCGGTCTGACCGTCACAGTCCTGGGGATAGCGGATCTTGTAGTGACAGGCATATCGGATATGGGTTTCCCGTTTTGACTCACCCTTGGCGCGTCTGCCGCTGCTGGTGGTCAGCACCAGCTTAGATCCGCAGTGAGCGCAGTAGACCATCCCGGAGAGCAGCGCCTTCCCCTTGGAGTTAAAGGGCACTTCATTGTGGTGCATTGTCCTGGCCTCCATCAACTCCTGTGCCCGCTCATACAGATCCAGAGGAACGATTTGCAGCTCCGGAAAGATTTCTGAGCGTGTTTCCCCACTGCGCAGAATGCCCACATACATGATGTTCTTCAGCATTTTGATGATGGTGGTATTGGCGAAGTTAGTCCCCTTTCGGTTGAGATAGCTGTTGTTATATAGCCACCAGAACACCCGCTGTGTGCCGAACCCCTCATAGACATATTTTTCAAAGATGATGCGCACCATCGCAGCTTCATCCGGGTAATCAGAATCTCGTTGACTTCGTGATTCTTTTTATTGAAGCGCCCCTGCTTTTCCAGGCGGTATCCATAGGGAACGATCCTGCCGCGGAACCGCCCCTCCTGCACAATTTGCGACAGACGGGTCTTTGTTCGGGCGGAGGTTTTGAGGCTCTCACCGGAGGCCTGTCAGTAACGGATGTAGTTCAGCAGTTTGTCGATATGATCATCCATCTTCTGCTGCCCTTCCATCGCGCTCCACACTTCAATACCGTTGCGGATGAGCCATTCCACCACGAAGGGCGTCTCATCGTCTCGCCGTCCCAGGCGGTCGAACATGAACACCAGCAGGATGTCAAACTTCCGTTCCTCGGCGTCCTGGCGGATCTCCTGAATGGCATCGCGGTCAGCGGCAGCCACCTTGAAACCGGAGACACCCTTTTCCGCAAATTCTTTGATGATCGTCCATCCCTGGCTCTCTGCAAATTCACGGCAGTATTGTTTCTGCATCGGGATATCATCTTTTTCTACCTGTCCTTTGGTAGAGACTCGATAGAGGCAGTATACTCGTTTGTTTTTTTCCATAATTGCACCTTGTCCTTTCTGGTGTAGGACTGCGGTGCATATGGTTTGCTGATAATTCAATTGTCAAGGTTCATATGCACACACAGTATCCCACACCACTGGTAAAAAGTCTACTGAATCAAGCGGGCTTGTTCAGATTTTCAAAGTCCTGCGCCATCAACAGCGTCTGCTCAATTGCAGATACTGTGTCAGGCTGTGTAACGGCGTTTTTGAAGCGTAGGGCAACAATCAGTCCGTCCACTTCCATCGTGATATATTCTGTCGGCTCAGCGTATCGGGGATGCTCCCGATCATACAGTGCCTGCTGATAACTCATGTGATCATCCTCCTTTACATGGTCTGCTGCCAAGTTTGTTCTTCTTCGTGGTCGTCCTCGGCGTGGCCTTGGGCGATTTTCTTTTGCCGTTCCTTTCGAAGTGCCTTGCTGTCTGCATGGTAGTGTGTGGTGGTGGCGTCCCTCACGGGAGCAGGCCCCTCGCCACGCTCCAGAGCGTGGCCAAGCTGGACCATACCACCCACAGCACCAGCCCAGTCAGCGCCAGGGCTGCCAGTCCCAACAGCAGACTGGTCCATGGAATGTACGGCAGACTCGGTCTGGGCAGCCTGATGCTGGGCAGAGAAAAACGCTTCTCGCTCTGTTTCCCAGCCTGTTCGCTCATTTGCTCCAGATGCTTCACCGCTTTCAGCAGTTCGTCCATCTGCGTCCGAGTCGGAAGCTGCGCCAGCAGTTCGTTGACCTTCTTCAGATAACCAGTCTGTCTCTCGGTGTGGTACCCCAGTGTGTAGAGGTCGCTCTGCAGATTCTTCCACTCCTTTTTCGTGGGATGCGCTTCGGGAGGCGGTGTCTGCTCCTGCGCCGGAGGCTGCGTCGTGGTCTGTACCATCTGCCCAGGTCGGTTTTTTTCCAACAGCTCGTCCATAGATAATTTCTTCTCTGATCCTGAATTCATATTCCATATTCTCCTTCAGATATTTGCCCCCGAACAGCAGGCGGTCACGGCACTGCCAGCCGCTGGGCGTGGTGTAGGTGATGTTCCGTCGGGACGTCTCCCAGCAAACCTTGTATCCCTCGCTCTCCATCAGCGCAATGAACTTCTCGCGGTTAGAGGCGTGGCGCACACAGTCGTTGATGATATCCATGAGCTGCAGTTTTTTGCTCTGGCCACAGGCGGCCGTGTGATACTCGCCGATGGACATCGTCTTGGTCTTCTCTTTCCTGTTCGTGGGGTCGAACACAGGGAGAGAAAACTCCATGTAGACTTGATCGTTGCGCTGCCGTAGTTCTTGGAGCTGCTCCTTTGCCACGTGCAGTTTCTTTCCCGTGTCGAAGTTGACGGAGTTAATGAGGAAGTGGGAATGGATGTGTTCCCGGTCTGTATGGGTGCAGACCAGAACTTCATACCCCTCATAGTACTCAGCCAGCTTCAATGCCGCCGCATGGGCGGTGAGCGGGTCGCCCGCTTCGCCTTTTGGGAAGCTCTGCACCATGTGGTAGAACAGCACGCCGTCGTTTTTGTGATGCAGCCGCTTGGTGGTCATGAAGTCTGCGTAGACAGATTCCGGCTGGCAGTTGATGCCTGTGACCAACTGTTGACCGTCACACATGGTTTTCTTGTCCTGCATGGTGTACCGCATCACGGCTCCCATGCATCCGGTGGCCTGACCCCGCTTGTAGTTAGTGAAGCTGATGATCGCCATTTTTCACCACCGCCTTCGTTCCAGAATCAACCGGACAGTGGCGCAGAGTTCAGAGAATGCCTGGCGTACGCCGTCCAAGTTGATCACTGTGATACGCCCCATGTGCGCCAGGGTGACGAGCTGATTCAGATTTCTGCCGATGGACTTCAGCTCCTTGAGCACTTCTTTCAGTCCATCGACGACCACAACCTGCTTTCCCAGACAGCAGGCTGTCACATAGTCGCTCATGGACATTCCGGAGCGTTTCGCCAATTCCTTGATGGCCTCCCGGTCTTCGGATGCCATCCGGGTGCTGAATTTGATATCTTTTTTCATGTCGTTTCCTCCAGTCTTTCATAAAAATGGGGTGTGGGGCAGCGCCCCGCAAACAGGCGGAAGGCGGGCGGCGGCTGTGCCGGTGACCAGACAAACGCGATGCCGGCCGTCGTCCAAGCGGACGACGAATCCCTCGCTTTGCCGCCAGCGGCAAAGCTCGCTCCCTCTGTCGCTTGTCCTCCTCCCACCGAACCCGCTGGCGCTGGGCTTCGGCGGGAACCCTGTTTGGAGGTGATTCTCCCGCACCGAACACCTACGCTCCTCCTTCGGCCACAAGCGGCCCAACACGGCGTTTCTTTTGCCTTGCGGGGTTTACTCGCCGCACCTGGAAACCGCCCGCAAATCGCCGTACAGCGCCTCGACAGGGTCGATAGGGACGATTTCTCCGGCACCCTCAAAATCGACTCTATCGGCACGGCGAAGCTCAATTACTCGCTTCCTGTTGCTGCGGCGCACCGTTGCCTGAATCCCGTTTTTTCTTAGGGCCTCAACGCTTTGCAGGATCAGCCTTGAAATCTTTTTGGGTGTTATACCTTTGATTCTGTCAGGGTCGATCTTTTCGGAGAGCTCCGTGGGAGTGCCGGTAAATATTGTTCTGGTGCTCATAAATGCAGAGAGGAGAACAACGATCCGTTCCTCACGCAGCACGGGCTCATCTCTGCTGTCTGAAACCAGCTCCCACACATTTTCATCGCTGCATCGAAGCTCCAGTTCGCGGTATTTGATGTCCCGGCCCACGCAGGTCAGTCTGACCCTGCCGCTGCCCCGCTTTTCTTCCACCAAGGTGAAGCTTGAATTCACCGCACCGCTGATAGCAGTCGTACCAGAGATCCGATGGAATACATCCTCCGCCTTTTCCTTGCGCAGATGGTGGATGAGCAGGATGGCAATGCCGTGCTTGTCCGCCAGCCGCTTGAGCACAGACAGATCCCGGTAGTCATTGGCGTAGGTGGCGTCGTGGATCGGGCGGACCATCTGCAGGGTATCGATAATGACCAGCACGGTGTCGAGGTGTGCGGCGATGAATGCGTCCACCTGTTCCTCCAGCCCCTGACCGATGAGCGCACACTCTGTGCAGAAGTGGACGCTGTTTGGTGCGTCCTCAGTGATTTCAAAGAGTCGATTCTGGATGCGGAGGACGGAATCCTCCAGACAGAGATAGAGCGTGGTGCCCTGCTTGGTGGTCATGTTCCACACCGGTTCTCCCTTGGCCACCGTCACCGCCAGCCACAGAGCAAGCCAGGACTTGCCCACTTTCGGAGAGCCCGCCAGGATGTGCAGGCCCTGTGCAAGCAGGGTGTCCACCACAAAATTGGGCGGCTCCAGCGGACGATCCATCAGGGTTCTGCCGTCCACTGTGATCAGGGGATGGTTCATTTTGTTGTTCATGTTTGGTACTCCATTTCAAGACTTTGAATACAAAAAGCTCCCACCTCAAAAGAAGTGGGAGTAGTATTTATTTTGACTTTGAAATGGTTTATAGTAGAATGGAGCAAACGGAGGTGAGCCAATGGCGTTCTACCAGATCTACGAGTTCTCTGCCTGGGCGGTGATGAGTTATGCCGCGGAGCAAGACGGCGTTTACACCTTTGCTCTGAACCGCAATGCCACCGAGCACTGCAAGGTACCGGGTGCCAAGCACGAGCAGGACAGCTGCGCCATGTTCCACCAGCTGATGTACCAACTTCATGGAAAGGGCTGGCGGGAGCGTGGAGAGGAAAAGGTCACTGCCCTCTCCGATGTGCTGTTCTATATGGACTTCGCCGGGATCTTTGACCGGCGTGGAACTGGGAAGACGCAGCAGACCCGCCGGGAGAAGGCCAGAGACATGTTCCGTCCTGAGGGGATCATACTGGACTTTGGCAGCGTCCCACACCGCTATGTGGCTTTTGAGCGCTCCGCCAGCATGAGCCGTCAGTCCCGTCTCTCCTTTATCCGGGAGGATCTGTATGAACCGATACACCAACGTATCATGCTGAATATGGAACTGAGACGCTGCCAGCTCAGTAAACTCTACGCCTACAACGGTCTCATGTTCTCCAGCGGAACCCGGGTGGACGGCATCCGCATTGACAAACCTCACCGGGTCATCGTCATAGACAATCCATCCAAGAGAGTGGAGCGAGCCCCTGTCATCACCCTGCGGGAAGGCAGAGAGCCGGGAACCTTTTACCGGGCAGATACACTGGAAGATCTGGACATCACCTGCTTTGACGGCGTGGGCCTCATCTCCAAAGAGTACGCTCAGGTGGTGGATAAGGCCTGTAGCGGCAGCCACACCCACACCTCCTTCCAGATCCGTATGCCCTACATCAAGGGGATGCTCCATCAGGTGGATTTCAAAGACTTTTTGAAGAGAAGCGGTACCCAGAGCGTCGTAGATATTTGGGGCAAGGCACACCCTGTCCGCAGTGTGGACATTATCCTCACCCGTAGTCAGTTCAAAGCCTGCGGCTGGCTGCGGGAGAACGGTATGACCTGGGAGGACTACTGGGACGCCTTCCGGGAGTACAATCACGCCCTATACATCACCAACCTGAGTAAGACGGAGCCGGAGGAGCTGGTGGAACTAAACTACCAATTCCTCTCCACCCTCTTCATTCAGCCAGAGGAGTTCCGCCCCGCCGATCTACCGGAAGGCTGGGACCACAGTCCGCAGGATGATCCTCGCCAGTGGCTGACCAAGGCCACTGAGACAACCTATTTCAACTTTCGAGCCAACGAACGCTACCGTCTGGCGTATTTCCATCAGGGACTAAGCCAACCCAGAGGAAGCCGGGCGAACATCATGGCCCGGGTGCTGGAGAAGAACCCGAAGTTTATTCGGGAATCTATCTATGCGGAACAGCTGGACGGACAGGCCCGGAAGATTCTCCGAGGTTACGCCGTTGGGCGACTTCTGGTGCCAGGGGACAACCGTTTTCTCTCCGGTGATCTGTTGGAACTGCTGCGGCAGTTAATTGCGCCCCGTGTGTTCCAGTTGCCCGGTGAACGGGACTTCTGCAATCAGGTGCTGGGAGATTTCTTTGCGGAGGACAGTTTCTTTGCGCCTGGTGCCGCCTATGACCACGAGGACAGCTGTACCCTTCTCCGCAATCCCCACATCGCCCGGAACGAGGAATTGCAGCTGTCGGTGTATCCAGAGGGAGACGAACTGCGTCAGCACTACCTGGGCCACCTCACCGATGTGGTTATGGTGTCTGCTGACAGTCTGGCAGCGGAGCGGCTGGGCGGAGCGGACTACGACGGCGACCTTATCAAAACCATTGCTGACCCTATCCTCAACCGCTGTGTGAAGCGGAACTATGACTACGATGTCCACCAGCAGATCTCCAACAACGCCAATCTGCCCCTGCTGAAGATTCCCGCTCTATCAGCAGCCAAGTCCGACGCCAACGACTGGCGGGCCCGGTTTCAAACGGTGGAAAACACCTTTGCCGCACGCATCGGACAGATCTGCAACGCTGCTCTGGACCGCAGCGTCATCGCCTACAACGAGCACGCCGACCCGGAGGAGCGCAAGCGGTGCCGCCGGGATCTGGAGGCCCTGGCCATTTACAGCGGGCTGGAAATCGACGCGGCCAAGACCGGTGTGCGGCCCAATCTGGATGAATTTCTGAGCGGACGGAAGGTAAAGCGCACCCCTTTCCTCCAGTACAAATATCTGTTGGAGCGTGCGGAGGAGCGCCGCCGCGCCTGGTATGAGTCCACCCACCGGGAGCGACTGGAGACCTTCTTTTCCGGGATCGACTGGGACACGGTGGACTCCCCGGTGGAGCGGCTGCCCTGGCTGGCACGCCAGCTGGAGCGCAACACGCCCAAGCTCCAGGAGAAACCAGCGAAGGATGGCGAACTATTCACCTTCGCCCAGGAACGAAGCTGGAAGAAACAGCTGAATGAGAACATTCTTTCTTCTGTCTCTGCCTTGCTGTGGGACTACGAGCACTGTCTCTCCCGCATCCGGGCCTGCCGCGCCCCTGCCAAGGGACAGCAGCGGAAAACGGACATTGACCGCATTCTCTACGCCAGGGGACAGGAAGAAGTCTACGACAGCGACGAACTGTATGCCTTCTTCCAGCAGCTTCCATCGGAGCGTATTTCTACTTTGAGAAAGGCGATTGTGGATCAGCAGTGGCACCTGATGACAGAAGTGCAGAGAGAAACATTTCTGCGGGAGTGGCTGCCGGAGGGAGCCGACTACTACGATCTCCTGACCGACTTCCGCCACGGCGGGTTCCGTCTGCTGGGAGATCTGGTCTGTGATATCGACGATCTGGAAGCGGCTCGGGAACGGAAGCAGCTCCGCCGCCCGGCGGACTCCCCGACCTTCCAGAAGATGATGGAGGCCTATCTGTCCGCCCCCTTCAGCGGCAACGAGCGGGCCGTGGTGTCCAGGGTCTGCCGCAAGTTGCTGAACAAGATCGTCCGGCCCAGCCTGGCGGTGCCCTATGTGGTGGCTCTGGGTAAGCGGAACCTGCTGTGGGATCTGCTGCCGGACCACATCGAGGAACATGTTTTGGAGGTGGATCATGCTGAATGAGTGGAAGGAATTTCAGGATTATACCGGCACGGTAAACTACACTGCCCGGAACAAGCAGGACACCACCTATCTGGGCCGCTTCACCTTCGACACCATTTTGGATTTCGAGGGACTCAACCGGGTATTGGCCATCCTGGCAAGAGGATTTCTGTTTCATAATGAGGATGGCGGCCTGGTCAAAGCGCCTCGGGAACGCATTGACTATGCCAAGCGGGGCTTATGCGCCTGGTGCAGTGTGCCGGACAGCAAAAAAGCCACGCCCCGGGAGGCGTGGCAGTTTGGCAGTGATTTTGGGGAACTTCATGTGGATTTTCCCGGTCTTGTGGAGGAAAACGGCAACGGATGGTTTCATAGGCATGTACATCGGGTGGAAGCCTTTGTGCGGGAAAACCCGGAGAGGGTGTCCAGCAGTGCCCAGAAGAAGTGTTCCGCCATTGAAAAAGGCTTTGATCAGGCCTGGCGGGACAAGGTGATCCAGATGCAGATCCCCCTGTTCGCCCCTACCACCAAGGGGCAGTGGGGCCTGCGGTTTGACAGCTGTCTGGCCCAGGCTTTGGAGCTTGGGCCACTCCGGAATGAGGGTCCGGAACTTTCGCCTGCACTGGTGGAACAACTTCGCACGCTCGCGCCCAAGGGTGTCTCACTGGATATGGTCAAAACATTGGTGTCCTACTACCTTGCCAACAAGCCGGAGGACTCCGACTGGGTGGTGCTGCCGGTGGCCAACTTTGACGCATATTTCGGCACCACCAGCTTTGGGCGGAAGTATCTGAAACAAATCCCGGAGACCATCATGGAGCGCTCGGAGACCGGCTTTGGCCTGTGCCGGTATCGGTTAGGGGAAGGCATCGTAATCGAGTCGTAATCGAGTAGATAGAATTAGGCATCCATCTCCGTTTCTTCCATTGGAGATGGATGCCTGTTCGTTTCAAAATGATTCAGTTCGTTTGCCATTTCCCACGCCAGACGGAATCCGCAGATAAAGCTGTCCACGGAGCGTTGTTCTATCATCAGGTTCTGGGCGTCGATGATCTGCAGCACCAACTTCCGCTCTGGCTTGTCCAACCGCTCAATAAGCTGCCGGTGGCAGGTTTCTACTTCCTGTTCGGATTCCACCATAGGCAGAGGGATATAGAATCTGTCGTACAGCAATTTCAGAGTTTCGTTCATGTGCCTCGCCTCCTTGTAGCAAGACACAATAGCACAGGTTAAAGAAAATAGCCAGCTCTTTGCGGATATTTTATAACCAGAAAGTTGCGCTTTTATCCAGGGTCTCTTTCCTCTGTTTCCAGTCCGGCATCAGCATCGTTAAGAACGCATAGAACTGCTTCGAATGATTTGGGTGAACGAAGTGGCAGAACTCGTGCATCACGACATATTCGATACAGTTGCGTGGTGCTTCTAACAGCCTCTTATTCAGTGTAACAACTCCCTTTTTGGCCAAACAAGATCCCCATCGGGTCTCCATATTCCGAATCCGTAATTCTGGCATCGGCACCCCATATTTTTGAAATACGGGGTAGGTCTCCAAAATAATTTCACCGAAAATGGATCGACACTGCTCATCCAGGTAACGGGTCACCATCCTTTGCTTTTTTGCAAAGTCTTCCGTGTCTTTCACACAAAGGTGCAGATAAATCCCATCAGAGGAAATTGTGTCCCGCACATTTCTCTCCACTTTCAGGCGGACTCCTCTGCCCAGCAGATAGAAAGTCTCTCCACTGACATATTGCTTTGGTTGAGGGGCATACTGCGCCATCTCACGAAACTTTCTTTGTGCTGAGCAAATATAGGCCCCTTTGCTCACTACAAAATCGTCAACCTTTTCAGCTGGGACATCTGGATTAGCTGAAACATAAACCATGCAATCCTTATGAACCCGCAGATTGAGATTTTTTACCTGCTTCTGCTCCAGCAGATAGTGGATCTCGCTGTTTTCATATACGACGGTTCTTTCCTGCGCCATTGCTGTCAAAACCTCCGAAGTGCTACTGTTTTGACATTTTCGATGATCTTATCAATGGTGTCAAAAGACAGTTTTAATCCCCGTTCTTTCTCGTAGTCATAAAAAAGGTCATCAATATCCTGCGAGATTCGGTCGTGGATTGTTTTGTTGTTGGTCCAATCCACTTGACTGTGGTTGGCCACAATTTTTGTAATCTCTTCCGCAATCTCCGCAGCAAAATCAGGAGAAACTTCCGCTTCTTTTGCTTCGTCAAATACCACGGAGAGAACACCGTAAAATGCCTGGGCATGGACATTATTTTTAATCGATTCCGGATAGGTAACGGTGCTTTTCCCAGTGTGATAGTCTTCCATGATGGTACGCATCTTTGCCAGATATTCAGCCTCAGAGATCACCTTTTCCTTGTACTGCTCCAATGCGTCCTTGATCCGCTTGGAGAAACTGTCGTAATAGGCGGGATTCTCCTGATACTTTTCGCTGATGCTGCGGGTCAATTTGCTGGTAATAGCATCTGCCTTTGCACGGAGCGAACCTAATTCCTCTAATTCTCGTTCAAAGTCATCTTTGTTCAGAATATCGATGGGGCTGGTAATCTGTTTCAGACCAGCTACGGAGAGGTGTGTATCCAAAAGATTTTGCATCAGCGGCTCATATTCCCGGTTATCAATGGCATCGCAGTAACGGATTTTCACGCTACGGCGTACCTTGGAGAAAAAGATAAAAGTGTTTTGATACTGCTTCAATTCATCTTTCGGAATGGCTGCATACGCCTGTTCCGCATTCAGCACCATATTCAACGCTTTGCCA
>OKCG01000418.1_pt1 | contig 17651 bp, 16 predicted proteins | sample 1609991 | NCBI WGS metagenome assembly OKCG01 (sample SAMN04436606, study PRJEB24849) | human gut metagenome | biome: human gut; feature: NICU; material: stool | host: Homo sapiens | place: USA: Saint Louis, MO | collected 2010-01-15
CCCTCATCCTTCTGGATAGGGTAGATACAGCCGCCCATGGCTGATGCGGCCGCTGACCACATCGATCTCGCCGGATTTAATCTTCTCCGCCTGGTCGTTGACCTTGGCCTTGATCTCCTCAAACAGGTCCTTGTCCGCCACAGCCTCCGTGATCACGGACAGATCGGTGATGCCGGTGGCTCCAGAGGCCAGATCAAAGTTGAGCAGATTGTCCATTCCGTCCAGCTCGCCGCTGATCTTCGCGTCGATCAGGGCGCGTGTGGGGACGCCGGTGATTTTCAAAACGCTGGTGATGATATGACCAGGATGGGTGCTGTCCAGGTCGGCGTCCGTCTGGATGGCCAGCCGGCCGTCGGAATCAGCCCGTTCCGTGATGCCGTCGCCCACGTTGCCGCAGTCGGCAAAGACGACGTTCACGCCGTTTTGATACATATTTCCGGTGGTCGTATTGCCGGCCGCGGAATCTGTAAAGCCGGCGTCATACACAGGATAATAATCATATTGCACATCATATTCCTCGGCGGCGGCCTGGATGCCCATCATATAGCCGTAGGAATATACGCGGATACCGGCGGAATCGGTGCCGCCGATAAAGCCGATGCCCCGGCTCTCGGACAGCGGAGCCAGATTGTAACCCTCCGGAAACAGCGCCTGCTGGTTTTCATTCATCTGTACCGCCAGATAGCCGGCCAGATACGACGCCTCGTTGACGTTGAACATACAGGAGTAAACGTTGTCATACTTGACGGAGCCGTCCTCGTTGACGTTGGGGTTGTCGTTATAGATGACAAAGGTGGTATCGGGGTACTGCTCGGCAATCGGAACGTTGCCGGCCGCGCCGGTGCCGTCAATCAGCGCGGCAAAGTCATATTCCAGGTTGAAGATGAGTCCATAGCCCTCCTCGGCCAACGCTTCAATGGCCTGTCCCACGGTCAGGGAACTCGAAGGCTCCACCACGCGGTATTCAAAGCCATATTCGTCGGCCGCCGTTTTGATGGCCTCCACCGCCGAACGGTTGTAACCGTTGTCGTTCTGGCCGGAGGCGCTCGTTACAAAGCCGACCTTCAAATCTGTCCCGTCGCCGGCGCTCCCGTCCGCGGCGGACGCGGCGTTCCCGCCAGCCGCGCCGTCTCCGCAGGCGGTTGTCACGGTGAGCAGCGCGGCGCTCAGACACAGGCTCAGAGCTTTTACGAACAATCTTTTCATTTTTGTCGCTCCTTTTCCAAAGCATATTTAGTAACGTATGCGCAAAACGTCTACTTTTCAAATTTGTCCTTCCGCACCTGATCAATGTAAAATTTGAACCGGTCGCTGCGGTAATAGCACTTAAAATTCTCGATGGGATATTCCCGCCCCTTGATCTCGCCATATGTAACGCAATTGAACAGAATCAGCGGAACCCCGGCATTTACGTTTAAATACCGGCAGATATCCTCATAGGCAAGCACCGCTTCCAGCGTCCGTTCCGCCCGCGTGATCTTTACGCCGTAATCCTCCTCGAGCACGCCGTAGAGGGAACACTGCGAAAAATCATACGCTTCGATGCCGGGAAATAGCTTATAAGGGAGGTAGACAGTTGTATGGTTGATCGGCTCACCGTCGGCGTAATAGATACGCGCCATATTAAAAACCTTGTCTCCTTCGATCAGCTGCAGGCGACTCTGACGTTTTCTGTCAGCGTCGATAATACAATTGAACAGCACCTTGCGGGTCGCCGTCATTCCCTGCCGTTTGACATCCTCCGTGCAGCTTGTGATCGAAATCAGGTTCTGCCGCTTCTGATCGCCCTTCACAAAGGTACCTTTGCCCTGTATTTTATAGACGTAGCCCTCCTGCTCCAGCTCCTCGATCGCCTTGCGGATCGTGATCCGGCTGACATCATGCGAAAGCATCAGTTCCCGTTCGCTCGGCAGAGGGGCGTTTGCCTCCAGCTCCCCTGAATCGAGCATCTTTAAAATGGAGTTTTTTACCGTGAAATATTTTGGCGGATTATATCCCGTCGCCATGCTTGCTCACCCTCCATCAAGCCATACATATTATGATGTCATGTCATCATAACCAGTTTATGAATTAATTATATGCTTGTTAATTTACAGTGTCAATTATGGAAAATACAGAAACGCAAGCATCATTTATTGTCAAAATAAACAATCAATCGCAGTGTTGTATTGTAAAAATAGTTTATTCTGTATTAAAAATATAATCCCACTTGCCTCTCTCACCGAATATCGCCTGAAAGATTTCGACCACAAAGTTCCTATAAACGCAAAAAAGGAGCGGCGACGCCGCTCCTTTTTTAGAGGATATCGATCCTGTATTATTCAAATAAATATAAAAAGCGGAGCATCCCTTACTAGGATACTCCACATGGCAAGTCTGCCCAGTTTGGAACCACCTTGACCTTGTGCATTCGTTTTGGACATAAGAAAAGGTCTTGTCTGCAAAACGACTGATTCAAATTTACATTTTTACATTCCCATTTTCGGGGTATAGTCCTCTGCGATGTTTTCTTCCACATCATCCTCTGTAGTGATCTCTGCGAGGTTCGGCGCGTGCGTCAGGGCGATCTCACGAAGCGTCTGTACTCGTCCGACTGCCGCAGAAGCGATGGCAGAGATTCGGCTTTCATCGATAAATTCACCGTTCTTCTCATCAGACAGCACTGCTGTGATCATGGATTCTACATCCTTCAGATTCTCAAAGTCAATCCAGTCAAAGGATGAAACCAGCTTGAGCTGCTCGGCATGGTGCTTTTTAAAGGGTTTGCAGGCGATATCCCGTCCAGCACGAATCTGCGCCGCCACTTTGTCGTAGCCCAGCGAGGAGCCGCTGTCGAAAATAGGGGCGAACCCAAGCCATTCCAGTGTTTCGGCATTGCGGAGCAAGCCAAAATTGTTCAAGTGCCGATCTTCGTTGGCGATGATATAATCAAGGATGATCATCCGATCGAGGCTTGGCACAACATTCGGCGCACCCAGCGCCTTGCAGCAATTCACAAAATGCTGATAGACCGAGGTGCTGTTTTCCTTTTTCTGTGTCTGCATAATCCGCCATGCGCTGACCAGCTCGGTATCCGCTGTGACGAAGTCCTCGCACACACTGTAAGGAGCGTCCTCTTTCCACATTACTGTGTAGGGGATATGATCGATGCCCAGCCGTTCCATGATCCCCGCAGCGATAACCTCGTTAAAAGGCTGCTGGCGGAACGGGTTGCTGCCGCCTTTGATGAGACAACGCTTACCGTTCAGGATTTTCCATCTTTTTTTTAGACAGCCGTCTGAGGTGTTGTCGGGCGAACTGAAATCGAAACCGTCCGCCTTTTTCTGTGTGCCGAACAGCACATCGCCCATATCGTCCGAAAATGGGTTTTCAAAGAAATTGATTTGATCCCATGTGAGATTCGAGTTTTCCGGGTAAATCCAGTATTGATCGGAGAGGCTTAAGCCGTAGCAGCGCACCAGCAGCATTTTGGTGCTGGTCATATCCAGCGTTTCCAGCGCCTCTCGGATTCCCGAACGGCTGGCGGGGATGGAACGATCCGTCCACCATTCGTTTAAGGCGGCGCGGTCAGCGATCCCTTTTTTCACAGAGACACCGACGGGCAGATGTTCGGGCTGAAACACCCTGTCTATTTTTTGAATAAAGCCAGTCGTATCATCGAGCAGCAGTTCCGCCACAGCGATGCGCTTGTGCATCAGATTACATTTCATCGGTATCCCTCCGTTCTCGTATAATTTTTCACATTAGTGTACCATAAAACAGTGCAAACAGTCAATACGGCAACCGCTTTCTTCATAAATTGTAAAGCGTTTCCCACACGTCAAGGAATTCAATCGTGTTTCTGTTATGCAGCCAGTTTTGAGTGATATACCGCGGATTGCCGCTATCTTTGGATTTTTGCGATATCTGTCAAGCTAAGACAATCGTCCCGTTTGAGAGCCCGCTGCACATTGATTTCCGTTCCATGAACAACCAATTTCTCCATTTTTGTTACGCTTCCCTGCGGTTAATTCTTTCAAGCAGCCCCCTGCATCCAGCCTCCACGTCCCGCCAGGTTGTTTCGAAATCGCCGGTGTACCACGGGTCGGCTACATCGCCAGGGCAGTCGGTATAGTCCAGCAGGAGGTGCATCTTGTCCGCAAAGTCCCCGCCGCAGATCGTTTGCATATCGCGCAGGTTCCGGCGATCCATCCCAATGAGCAGGTCGAACTTCTCGTAGTCGTGGTTTTGCAGCTGTCGGGCCGTCTTGCCGGTACAGCTGATCCCATGCTCGGCCAGCTTCCGTCTGGCCGGTGGATAAACGGGGTTGCCCAACTCCTCCCGGCTGGCAGCGGCGGATTCGATGAGAAATTCTTTTTCCAGCCCGGCCTTCTTCACCAGGTCTTTCATAATAAACTCCGCCATTGGGCTGCGGCAGATGTTGCCGTGGCAGATAAACAGTATTTTGATCATGTACCTCGTTCTCCATAGTTTCATTTTCCTCCTCAGTATAGCATGAAGAGAGAGGACAGTCGAGGGAGAAGATGTGTTCTTTTGCAGAAATCGCATCAATCAGCTGCTTTTTCGTCCATCCACATCTATGGACAGCTCGAATATACCAGCCCATTTCCTCCAGTGTCAGGCCGGACTCCAGGAGCACCACATTCTGCGTCCAGCTGATCCTCATGGCCTCACCCAGCAGGGCAAGGCTGTTTTCATAGGCGCGGTAAAACTCCCGCATCCGGCGCAGGTTGCGCGGGGAAAAACCGGACGCATCCGGGTACTTCGCCCGCAGGTATTCCGCCGCGGCGACTGCGGTGCCTTTCTCGGCCCTGTCACAGACAATCCTGCCGATCCCGCTATACAGATCCATCTGCGGCTGTTCCTGTTCCATGAGGTTGTCCAGCGCGGTATACATGGCGCTGTAGTCGATCTCTTTTCGGATGTTCATTCCGGTTCCTCCTTTCCAGCTTTAGAGCCTATTTGCAAAGTCCATCCCAAAGAAAAAAGCGGTAAAGCTGCCGCCCTTTTCTCTGTTATGGAGCGTCTTATGCTGCTCAAAGCGGTAACCTTTTGTAGTTGTCGTGGATATCTTCGATTGCGCAGGCCATATCAGTTTCTCTCCTTATCCAGTTCCTGTTCGAGCTCTATGCCGCCATACAGACGGACGCGGATTCTGTCCTCGGAGAGCACCGTCACCGTATCCACCAGCTGGCGGATTATGCTCTCGTCCCACTCGGTGATTTCCGCCGCGCCGGTACTCAGGACGTCCATCGCATGCGCGATCCGTCCGTTTGTCGCCGAATCGCTCTGCTGCTGGTCCAGAAGGTATTTCCTCTGTTCCTTCAGCCTGGCCGCTTCCTCATTGATCCTCTGGAAACTCTCCGCGTATTCCATAAACCCATCCGGCTTTTCTCTGGACCGCTGAAACATGGCCTGGAACTCTTGCTCCAGCTCTGCCAGCCTGCGGTCGATGTCCGCCATACTCATCGTCCCGCCAGGCAGAGACAGCAGTTCTATCCGCATAGCGTCGGTGATCTGCCCGGCCAGCTCCTCCTTTTTGCTCATCACCGAGTTGAGGACGGCGAGAATCGCCCTCTGGAGGGGCTTCTCATAGATGGTTGGCGAGTGTTTGCAGTATTTCGTCCCATAGTCCACCCGGCTGGCGCAGCGCCACACCGCCCATTTCTGTCCCCGCTTGTTCCACATGCAGCGGCGGTAGAGGGTGCCGCAGCAGCCGCAGACCAACCGCTCGGTGAGGGCGTATTTGCCGCTGTAACAGGAACGGCCAGTGGAGGTGTACCGCTTGTTTGGGGTGCGGCCGGCGTTTCTCCTGGCAAACTCAGCCTGTACCGCGTTGAATTTGTCCCGGCTGACGATTCCCTCATGGTGATTTTGGATGAGGTACATGGTGAGCTGTCCGGTGTTTTTGATGGTCCTTTTGCTGATGCAGTCGCTCACATAGGTTTTCTGTAACAGCACATCCCCGCAGTATATTTCGTTTTTGAGGATATTTCGGATGGCCGATTCCGACCAGCTTTTCCCTCCAGCCGCGGCTGGGATCTTGTCCCCCTCCAGCTCGGCCTTAATCATGCGGATACTGTGTCCCATGAGGAAGCTGTCGAAGATCTGCCGAACCACCTCCGCCTGCTCGGGGATGACGCAAGGCTCGCCGTCCTCGCCACGCTCGTAGGCATAAAGGCATTTGTATTGGAAGGTGACCTTCCCCTCCCGCATGGCCTGGCGCCTGCCCCATTTGATATTGGCGCTCATCGATTCGCTCTCTGCCTGAGCGAACGCGCCCATTAAGGTCAGCAGCATCTCGCTTTCTGTGTCCATCGTATTGATGTTCTCCTTCTCGAACACCACCGCGATGCCCAGCTCCTTGAGAGCGCGGACGTAGCCCAGGCAGTCCACCGTATTGCGGGCAAAGCGGGAGATGGACTTGACCAGTATGAGATCGATCTTTCTCTGCCTGCATTTGCGAATCATTTTGAGAAATTCAGGGCGTTTGGCGGTGGAGGTGCCGGTGATCCCCTCGTCCGCAAAAATGCCCGCCATCGTCCAGTTGGGGTTCTTCATGATCATATCGGTGTAGTAGGCTTGCTGGGCCTCGTAGCTGGTGAGCTGCTCCTCGTCCTTGGTGGATACCCGGCAGTAGGCGGCTACCCGCAGCTGGCGCTGGGCAGCCCTGCCCTTTGCCGTTTCCGGATGGGCGGGGATGACAATGATATTTGGGGCTGTTTCGGTCATGATATTTTGCTCCTTTCGATGATCTGTTTGTTTTTCAGCCGCAGCCCCACAGCCCCATCCGGTCGGATGAGGACGGCGGACGCGATGCTTTTTAACAGGTCGTGTGGCGGCATCCCGCTGGTGAGAGCCTCTTTGATCCGCAGGGTTTCATAGTCCTCCGAACCGATGGCGTTCAGCCGGGCGGCGGCAAGGGCGTATGCGGTGCGCTTGGCGTTTTCCTCCCCCATCGGCTGTTGGCTCATGATGACGTCCAGCTCTTGACCGAGCCGTCTTTCTTCCTCTGGACTGACCTTGACAGGAGAGGGAAACTGTACACATTCCGGCTGCCGGATCAGCCGGTCAAGGAGTGTAAGCACTTCCTGTTCCATCTGTTGCATGGCCTTCTGGCCACTCAGCTGGCGCAGCGTCTTTTGCAGTTCGGTTGGCTGAGAGGCTATCTGTTTGGCTGCCCTCTTTGCGAGTGCGGCATTCATCAAGTCTTGCTCAATAATCAGCGGAAAATCCTTTTCCCCGACATACCGCCTGTCCTCCAGGATTCGGGCGACCATATTCTTGTTCCATCGGGTTTGCGGGTTGTATGCCACCGGCTGGCTGTTCAGTTTCCCGGTGAGCCGCAGGAAGGACGCCCCGCGGATGTAGTCTGAGAAAATCTCTTTGACCAGCCCGGCCTCCTGCTCCTGGATACAGATTTTGCCCATCCGCATAGCGTATCCAAATGGGAGTTTCCTGTTTGCCGCCATTACCGCACCGTCCTTTCAATCTTCTCAGTCAGTTCCAGCCCATTCTTTAGGATGAACCGCAGGCTGGTGCTGCTCTCCGCAGCAACCTTCTCTACCAGATCCCCGAAGATCTCCCCATCGAATTGGGGCAGGTATTCGGGCATGGATTCCAGCGCCTCCATTAACTCCTTTGTCTTTGGGATGCTGTCGTCGCCGGCCGCCGCCAGCAATCGTCCCTTCTCCTGTTTGGCAGCGGTGAGCTGACGGTCCAGCTCATTGCGTTGGGAGATAAAAATATCAGGATCTACAAGCCCGCATTGATTCATGCGGGACAGTGTATGGTCCTGATCGGTAAGGTTACAGATTCTTTTGTTCAGCTCGATGATATCCTCGCTCCAGAGCAGCCTGTGTTCCCGGATCGTCTGGAGGTTGGAGAGCAGTTCCCTGATGATGGGTTCGCCGTGCAGCTTCAGCTTGTGGCAGAGGCGCAGGAAAGCGGCATGGATTTCCCTTTGGGGGATTTGGGTGATGGGACAGTTGTCTTTGCCGCGGTCATGATTCCGGCACCCCCAATAGGTGATCCCCCCGCAGGTTTTTTTTCGAAACATTGTACCGCACGCGCCGCAGTAGATCTTTTGAGCCATCGGGTCATTTGCCGCTTTTCCTGCGGTAACTTTTTCTGCCCGAAGTTCCAGCAGCTTTTTGGCGGCATTGAATATCTCTCTGTCGATGATGGCCGGATGGCTGGCGGTACGATAATACTGATCCCGTTGCCCAAGATTGCGCTTTTTTTGATGGGGAAACGAATCCGTGGTATATCTTTTCTGGAGGAGCGAGTTCCCGATGTATCGCTCATTGCGAAGCATATATGAGATGGTTGTATGTTGCCAGCGGTCTTTTCCATCCCTGGTTTTCACTCCAAGTGTGGACAACCACTGCGCGATCTCATCCTTGTTGTCCCCTTGAAGATACCGGCTAAAGATTTCCCTTACAATTTTGGCCTCCGGCTCATAAACCTCCAATGTATTTTCGTGCAGACGATATCCAAAAGGCGCTTTGCAGGTGATGAATTTCTCGTTTTCCATTCTGTACTGATAGCTCCACCGCTGGTTTTCGGAGATGCTCTCGCTCTCCTTCTGCGCGATGGCGGCGAACATCGCCGCCAGCAGTTCGCCGCTCATCTGCGAGGTGTCGATGTTCTGTTCCTCGAAGCAGACCCCCACCCCAATGGCTTTCAGAGAGCGGATGGTTTTCAGGCATTCCTTGGTATTGCGGGCGAAGCGTGAGATAGATTTTACAAGAATCCGGTCGACCCGCCCTCTGCGGCAGTCGGCGAGCAGCCGCTGGAACTCCGGGCGCTTTTCTATTGAAGTCCCGGAGATGCCCTCGTCGGCGTAGATATCCGCCATCGTCCAGCTTCCGTTGCTGGAGATGAGATCGGTGTAGTAACGGGTCTGCGCCATGAAGGAGTTGAGCTGGTCGCTGGAGTCGGAACTGACCCGGCAGTAGGCCGCTACCCGCAGCTTTTGGGCTTCCGGCCTCTTTGCCGCCTCGATGACGATGACTTTCCTTTCCTGCAGCGCCGAGCTGCCCTCAGTTTTGTGCCTGCTCATGGTGTTCACCTCCTTTCAGCAGTATACATTACCACACCTTGCTTTTAATAGCTACCCAAAGGGAGAAAAATACCTGCCAAAGTTTTTCCCTCAAAATGCGGGAAAATATACATAGGAGCCGGCTGGCTATGCCGCCTGTTTTTTGTTTCTGAGAATAATGTCCGCGCCCATCTGTGCGGCGATCCGGGCGGAGATCTTCTTCAGCTCCGCTTTGCTGAATCCGTGCTGCTCCAGTATGCGGAGAAGGTTTTGGATGCCGCAGTAGTCGATGTTGATTTTTGTCTGATCCATAATGGTTCCCCCTATAAAGATAAAGGCCGCCGCAGTTGGGGCGGCCTATGTATTTTGCAGCCCAACGCTTACGCCCAGGGCTGTATCTACTTCCCGCATCTTCTCATCATCCACACGGCCCATATATTCACTCAGTCGCGATTTGTCCAGGGTGCGGATCTGCTCCAGCAGGACGGTAGAATTTTGAAACAGCCCGCAGGTTGAATGATTGATCCGGACATGGGTGGGCTGCCTGTCCCGCTTGGTGTGGCCGGTGATGGCCGCGGCGATTACCGTGGGGCTGAAATGGTTGCCGGTGTTGTTCTGGATGACCAGGACAGGACGATTGCCGCCCTGCTCAGAACCGACAACCGGCGAGAGATCGGCGCAATAGATATCGCCGCGCTGGATTTGGCGCGTTTTTCTTTGCAGGTTCATGTTCTCCTCCTGTATTTTATGTAGGCGGGGGCCGCGTCTCTTGTACGGATCATGGAGAAATTCCCAATTGGATACGACCCCCGCCGCTTCTGTCATTTATCTTCATTGCCTGTATTCGACACAACTCCCCCAGGCGTGGGCGAATGGTTGAAACAGCGGCTGGCTTCACCGCTTCACGGGACTTTCACCCCTCCCAGGTTCTCTGCGAGCTGCCCCCATTGCTTGCGGCTGTGGCTGGGCAGGAGTATCATTGTGTGCTGACGGCGTCTTGGCAAAACAACCCGCCACAGGCTGCTTTTCGGACAGATGGACCCGCTCGTCACCTTATTTTGGCCGTCGTTGACGGCAGGAGGCGGAGAAACCCAAAGAACGAAAGCTGGTGCTTTCTTGTTTACTCCGCGCTGCCGCAGGTGAGTCCCAGCGCATCTTCCGGCATCGCTTGCCCCGGTTTTCGAGGCCCGTCAGGGAAAGTATTTCAACCTTCGGATATTCTGTTTTCAAGCTGCAGTCAGGGGCATTTGAAAATACCCTTCACTATATAAGCCGTTGAGAAAGAGGTTTGAGCGGATTTTATTTGTGATTTTCCAGAATTTTTTTTAATTTTGCAAGGATACGATGCTTCCGGTCATTGATCGTGCGCTGTGGAATACCTGTTTTTTGGGAATATTCACGTTCAGACAGCCCCTTGTAGTATAGGGAAATAATCAGATTCAGTTCCTTTTCCTCTAATTCAAGCAGTGCGTGGCGCAGCAGCCGGATATCTTCCCGGACGTCTGTCAGCTCCTCCAAAGTAGTTATATCCGGGAATTGCTCTTGCCCTTCCTCCTGCAGCCGTTCCAGAGAATCTTCCCGTGCCAGCAGAACAACACGGTTTCCGGTTTCCCTGCTGCGATGGGGCTGTCCTGTCTTCAGGTCATATTCCATGTATTTCATTTTTCGGTCGCTCTGCTCCAGGACTTTCAAGATCTCGGGCCTGTTTCCAATGCCGGGATAGAGCTTCTCATAGTCAATGTGGTATTGGTCATGTTTTGCCATGAACCTTTCCTCCGTTCTTCATGTCATTTCTCTTGGTGAAATGACATGAAGCGGAGGGGACCGGCAGCGATACTGCTGCACAAATGCAATTTTTTGGGGAACCCAGCGGGTTTCTCTCTGTACCATGCCTGCCCCTCATTTCGAGCAGCAGCCAAAATAAAAAGCCGGGCGCCGGGAATAGAGGGTATCCTCCCTCCATTCCTGGCGTCCGGCAATTTGGTGACTCATGGGCATCCATCCCAGGGACCCGTGGCTCGGTACAGCGCAGGCGTTTTTATTCAGTTGTCCTGCTTATTTAAGCGATTGAACCTCGTCTAAACCGGCTAGCTCCGCTGCTATAAGCTCCCTTGCTTCATCATATTCCCCTTCGCTGATCAGGGCCTCCTGACGGTCTTTTAATGAATTCAAAAGCGTTTGGTACCCGGCGCGCTGTAAGTGGCTGCTGGATTATTCTATTCATCCTCTGCAAGAGTCATCGAAACTACTTCAGCGGAAGGCAGTCCATCAGATCCGTAGAGATATCGAATACAATAATTTGAAATGAGCAAATGGCTTATCCGCACTTCTACAGGTTTTTGAGTTTCCTTAAAGTCTTGCTTTCATAAAGCGTTTGTCCTGCAGTATCGATGTAATTGACAGACCACAATATAAAATCTGCACCCCTCATAATCTTTGCATCCGAATCTTCAAGCCAAACCTCTTTTCTAATCGGGAAAACAGCAGCTACGCCGTCAACAAAGTTACCTGCCGCTTGATAAACTGGATTAATTACGGTTTCATTTTTTTGTTGAGATATCCCCACAATCCATTCTGCTTAAAAGCCGCAAGTCCTTCTGAAAACTTAGAAAGATATTCATATTCAATCGGTATTACAGTCTCTCCGGTTAAATTCACTGCGCCAAACTTCGTGTTTTTTTGGACTGTCAGCAGCCCTTCGGATAAATCTGATGAGATAAAATCATATTCCACCGGAAGTACGATCTCCCCATTTTCTTTTAATAGCCCCTGCTTAACTTCGTGTACCAGCCCTCGTTGGACAATTACATAGCCCTCAACTGGAGCCGGGTAAACAATATCATATTGATCCCATATGGTTTCAGACTTTTCTGCGGTTTTTTCATTACTGTTACCTTCGCCATCTTGCGGATTATTCGTATAACCTGCAGATTCTTCCGGGCTCGAAATATCTTTATCGTCTTCTATTTTGACAAATTCTTGTTTTTCTTCATTAGAACTAAGGGAATCATTTTCTATTTGATTTTTCAGATGTCCTGCTGTACTAAACCAAAGCGATTCATTTTCACCAGTCGATACAGATTGTGCCGCATCCAAACTTTGGTGCGTGCCGAAAGGCGCTTTTTGCCCACAAGCATTAAGCAGCAGCATTCCCGCCAAACAAATATATCGCCATTTCAGTTTCATGATGGGTATTCTCCATAAATAATCGGCATCGCTTCATCCCAGAGAATGCTCTCAATGGGCTGAAAGCCCGCATATTCGCCCCAATAAAACGTATCATAACCATTTTGATAGGTTTTAAAGTTTACACTTCCCCATGTCCCATACGCTCCATTTATTTCAATAACTTCCTTTTGACATCTGGATTCATCTATATGGATGACAGGATAACCGTCCTTTTTCAATTCTAACTTTTCTGCAAAAGAGGCATCTTTTGATTTGAAAATATACGGGCATTGATAGACCGCCTCCCCATCCCGGTTTATCACAGAGTATTGGAAAAGATAGAAGTCCGGAATGGAGGGCTGAAAATCAGATTTTGCATTTTTGCAAATTCCCTTATAATGGTTAAATGCTATTGCATAGCCATTTTTTCCGAACTCCAGAATCCTATCATACATAGGAGCGATCATTTCTTTTCCAGTTTCATCCATGACTCCATATCGATTCTGTTTAGATATAATGTATCTCCCATTTGAAAATCCCGAAATCATATCATACTCAAAGGGAACCAGTATCTTATTATTATAGTCCAGCAATCCCACGCCTTCCTTTTTGTAAGTCTCCGTTCTCTTTTCTGCCGCAATGCTTTGACTACCCGGATAAAGGCGGAAATATTCGACAGGGATTACGATCTCGCCATTGATATCAGCACAGCCCCATTTCGCCTGCGGAAATTCTTTTTTCCCACCGGCAGGGTTCTGATCTAACAGTGCAACTAAAAAGTAATTTTCATTATATGGATTAGGTTGGATCATATCATAGACTGGGGGAATCAACACATCCTTTGACTTTCGTACCCCCCATAAGCCATTTTCTTGAAAAATTTCAGCGGTTGGTTTCGGTATGATGCTGTTTTCTGTTGAATTCATTTCCGGCTGGTAACGAAAGTCCGATGTATTGCTAAGATCTTGAGATCCAGGATCATCTGGTTGAATGTTGTCTATGGATTTTGTGCAAGCAACTAATAAAACTACGGTTATCATAAGAAAAATGATCTTTTTCACAGGCACCTCCATGTTTTTAATTACGGCATGAAATCTTCTGGATTAAGATAACCTGGAGTCCCCAATTGCTCGTTATATATTTGTTTATTGTCTCCATAGCTCCCCTTGCTCTGTACTTCATAATGCAAATGTGGACCCGTGCTATTCCCAGTATTTCCGCTATATCCTATTAACCTTCCTGCTAACAAATAATCACCGACAGATACGATACTATTGTCACTCATATGTGCGTATATGTGTATATTTTCAGCATAGTCTTTAATTTTTACAGATTTTCCATATCCGCCCTGCGTTATCGCAGTGCTTTCTACCATTCCAGATGTTGTGGCAATAATTTCATAGCCAATCACTCCTGTTGCGAAATCAACGCCAACATGCCCAGCATATCCTCCTATCCCTGTAGTTATATTAAAACCCGGGATAGGGTGACAATGTTCTATGGTATGTGCGATCTGTTTTACACGGTTCAAATAGCCCTCAAAAGCTTCCTCGCGAAAGAATCCTCTGTGTGAAGGCATGAGGCCGTAAGCCTCGTAATCCCCGGCAGCTACAGCTTCCTCCAGAGACTCCAGTGTCGTTACCTCTCCCTCGTAATTCTCCCTGAGCAGTACCAGCCACGCCAGCAGGGTACAGGGGTCCTGCTCTTTAGCTGGGTTGTCCTCATTGACTTTGAACAGCTCGATCACTTTATCCGCAAGCTGCCTGGTTTCGATTCTCCGCTTGATTTTAAGCGATTGGGCCTCGTCCATGCCGGCCAGCTCCGCTGCTATATCCGCCTTTGCTTTTTCGTAGTCCCGTTCGCTGATCAGGGCCTCCTGACGGTCTTTTAATGAATTCAAAAGCGTTTGGTACCCAGCACGATGTACAAAAGGTACTTGTTCCATTAACTTTGTATTACTTTTTCTTAGTCTTTCGAAAGCCTCCCTTTCGTCTTTGTAGCCCTGATCGCCGCCTTCGCAAACCTTTTTTCCGGTCTTTTTAATCGCGTCAATCAGTTCCTGCGTGGCGCCCAGCTCCCGTAATTCCTCATACAGCTTATCATCCATTGACTTCATGTTTTCCGCCGCCGCATCGCCCGCTTCCTCGCGCGCCTTTGCGGCTTCTTCCTCTGTCATCCCGCTGGTGTCTGCCGCTGCTGCGGCGTTTTGTCTTGCCGCCTCAATATCTTCCTCTGTCGGTGCTGTAAAGCCATAATGGGCGTAGATTGTCCGCCTGACCCGTTCACGCAGATTCCCCATCTGCAATTCCTGCATCTTTATATTGTCAATCATTTCCTGCCCATCGGTCAAAAAGGTGATGGTCCCCATCCGGGCGCAATGCAGGCTGGAACGCATTGTGAGCAAGCCGCGCGGAGAACCGTCCCTATCCTGCTGCGTGATTTCTCTGGAGACATTTTGCCAATCCCCCGAAAAGCATTTATCACACTCTGCGCCTGTTACGGTGCATTTGAAGAAATTCCCGGCTACATTTTCAGGGGAAGAGTCGGTTTCAATGCCTACCCTCCCTGTTCCCATTGTTGAAAAGCGTGATCCGGCGTAAAAATGCGCATACCTTGTTCCCTTATCGCAAACAAGTTTCGCCCCGCTGACTGGATAGATGATTTCCATATCGCCGCCTCCTATATCGTTTGACTGGTTCCCATATATTCTCCAAACCGGAACTGGACCTGCGGATATTCCTCCCGCACAGTCTGAATGATTGTGGGGAGGTGTTTTTTCAACATTCCGATAAACTGTTCCGCTTTCTCCAAAAGCTGCTTTTCTCTTTCCGCTTCTGTTTGCCCATATTTTCTCTGGGCTGATTCATATATAGAAGCAACAGCCGGCCTTATATCCCAATCCGTACAGCATTCTTCCAAAGCTCCCCATCCGCCTTTATCCAGAAGGTCAATTTGAAGCCATGCCGTATCCATTAAAACGCCGGTACGCAAATAGGAAATCCAAATCGTGTTTAACGTCCCCTTCTTTTCTGCTCCCTGCAAAATTGCATACCTTGCCCATGCAGCTTCAAAAGCATTTTCGAAACCGGCAGCTAAATCCGCTATGCTTTTTTCCAACAGCCCTGTTTCCATCTCACTGTACCCGCACATGGGCCGCTGTGATATCAATGGTTTCCTGCACCTGAACCAGGCTGTCATTCTGCCGGATCTGTACACTCTTGCCGCCTTCTACCACAACCCCGCTTTTTCCTTTTATAGAAATATCATCCGCAGCATCAATTTTAATTCCCTTACTGGTTTTCAGGGTGATCCCCTGTTTCTTATCCATACGGATACTGGAGCCATTCCCATCTGTAATATGGATCGAATCAGGCGCGAATGTGATCTCCTGCCCGCGCTGGGTGCGGATGAACTTCACCTCCGGATCGCTGCGGTTCCCATGTGTGATATGGGTGGAACTGACTACATAAGCCGCGTCTTCCTCCTGGGTTGGGAAATGCAGGCGGATTTCATCGCCCGGTTCCGGCATAAAATACCATCCTGTCCCATCCGGGGAACTGTAAGGAGTGGAATAGGCGAACCACCGCTTTCCACCGCCTTCCACATCATACGCCAGACTCACCTGGACCTGATCCTTTTCCACTTTTTCAACGCTTCCTGCCAGGGATGCGCCTATCAGATGCATATTGTGCTGTTCCCGTGTTTGGAATCCTTCACGGGTTCGCAGCTCATAGGCTGCAATCAGTTCGCTGCCCTCTAAAGAAATTTTCCGGCGATATACCAGCCTGCCGACACCATCCACAACAACCTGATCGCACAGACTGTAAAATTGGCGGCTTTTATAGCAAATCCCTCTTTGTCCATCCTCCACAGCCCTCACGCCATTTTCTTTCAAATCGCGATAGGCCGCCACATCCATCACCATTGTATATTCCAGAGGGTCCTCCTGGTAAACCTTTCCTCCACTCGGGATCCCAATTGAAATGTTGGGAAAGTCCAGCCGGGCGTCCGCTATTAAGACTGTTCCCAATCTACCGGCTATGCGTCTGGCGAATTCCCAATCCGTTTCTTCATACTGCACCAGCATGCCGCCGGTAGCATCCGCCCCATTTTCCGGTACAATAAAGCTGGCGCCCGGCTGACTGGTAAGAGATTGGCAGACCTGTTCATAGGTCATGCCCCCATCTTGAAATACGCGGATCTCCCTGCGGACGTCGCAGAGGGAACTGTGCCCGATCCCCTGAAGCACAACAGTGGAAGCGTCGTTCGCAGTTATACAGGACAGGCCGCTTAAAACACCGCTGAACAACGTATGCCCCGTACCTTCAGAGTCATTTGCCGTGATCACCAGAAGTTTTTCAGCGGTCGCCTGCTGCAAAAACAAGGACGCTTCCGGCTGCGCAATGTGCCCTTTAACAACTGCTGTTGGATGCATATTCACTTGTTGCTCCAATTCCATCTCCAGCAAATCGATGAATAGGAATCCATTGATTTTGATTTGATTGATTGTCATAGCTCCCGCCCTCCCATATGCAGATTTTTCTCCGTATCCGGTTTTTCCTCAACTGCCGCTTCCTCCAGAAAGAATCCCCCGGCTCCTCTGCGCAGCAGGCTTTCCGCGAACGGCAGGGACAGGATATAGGCCCGGTCCCGTATCCCGGAGATCTGAAAGATGTCCGGGTAATCCCGCCCTGCTTTGATAATTGTTCTTTCTATCCGGCTTTTATCAGGGTTTGACCGGCTCTGTTCAGATAAGCAGTCCATCAAAGGGAGCTGTGGGATATAATAAAAAGCCTGCCGCCCCTGATCATCCTCAAGAAAAAAGTTCCGGTATTCCGTTTCTCCAAGATATAAGGTCACCAAATCAAATAAGCCCTGCGATACCATAAAAATCTGTTTGCAGAGAATTTCCGGAAGGACATCAAAAGAGGATGTGATATAGTGGCTGCTCGAAAGCGGAAGGCCCCGGATTTCTCCGCGCCGCAGATCTTCAGCGCAGGGAAGCGTTATCAATCCTCTTATCAGGCAATTTTGTCCATCCCTGTCCTCCTGACGAATCCTGAAATATTTCATCTGCCTTTTTCACATCCCTTCATCTTCCACATCCGCGAATTTATTTGCCGCCAGCCGTTGCCGGCGTCATTCCGGCAAGCGCCAATACCGTCCCGGCTTGAAGCGCCACTGGATTAATAATTTCGCGATATGGCATGGCAGTCATTGCCTTACTGTTGTTACTTTTCAGGCTGCTTTGGGCCGATTTTATGTGTATCCGCCCGCCCTCCATCCAAATACTTGAGGGGATCCCTTTTATGGACATGAACAGTTGCTGCGGCATCCTGAGAGAAACGCTTTTCCTGGAATGAATGCTGATATTCCGGCCGGCTGACAGTTTCAGCCGGCCGGCTGTGTTCAGCTTGATTCCATCCTCCAGCCCGATCCA